>JAEEGK010010133.1_pt1 | contig 21793 bp, 16 predicted proteins | sample 8958771 | NCBI WGS metagenome assembly JAEEGK01 (sample SAMN16246547, study PRJNA631951) | gut metagenome | biome: gut microbiome; feature: rumen; material: SC-attached | host: Bos | place: Iran: Karaj | collected 2018-10 | reverse complement strand
TCTTATAAAGAAAGAGAGACGGAGGTGAAAGAAAAAGCTCAGAAAATGTGTGTATGTGCTGTCGACGCGAAAGAAGCTTTTCATCAGGAGTGTTTAAAGTACGTCGGACAGTATGACACCAAGAAACTGACGAACTTCTACCTGTATTGGAGTGAAGAGGACGGAAAGGGCAGGATGCGTTTTCAGAACGAGCGCTATTGGAACATCGAAAAGCGTTTGAAGCTATGGACGAGCAACCAGTATTCATCGGCTATCACCGCTGCCGACATTCATTTGGAACGTGCCAAGGGCAAGCAGCAGGCCAAGGAGGCCGACAACGCTGAACAGAAGCGGCAGGCCGCTGAGCGCGAGGATGCCAACGAGCGGTTGTTCCTCCAGATTGAGGAGAACAAGAAAGGGGCCGTGTCGTACGAAGAATATCTTAAAATGAAACATTAAAGATTAAACATTAAATTCGCTTCGCTCAGAAGCATGAAACATGAAAGCAATGCTGAAATCGGAACTGGCGCGTGAAGCTGGAGTCAGCATGAGGACGTTCCGGCGTTGGTGTAAGCCTTTCCGCAAGGAACTTATCCAAATGGGCTGGCGACCCGAAATGAAGCTGCTACCACCTAAAATCGTTGCCTTTTTAGCGGACAAATTGTGCATTATCGTGCCTAATGAGGCCTAATGCGGACAAAAGCGGACAGCGATATTCAGGGGGTTCGTATCTTTGCATTCGAAATCGGGAACAATCGGTACTCCGAAAGAAATTCTAGATACTCCGAAAGAAAATCCGATTACTCCGAAAGTAATGGCGCATTCGCTAGTGAACAGTGAACAGTGAATAGTGAATAGTGCTTAGTATTAACATTAAATTAAAAATTAAAGAATTATGGCATTGGAATTGAATTTGACAAAGAACACCAACGACGCTATTCAGGGCACGTTGGGCAAGTACTACGCTCGCGTAGAGTACAAGGGAACCATGGGTTTGCGCGACCTCGCCACCCACATGCACCACCACAACACCGCCTTCTCGAAGGGTATCATCACCGGTGTGCTGAACGACATGGTGGACTGCATCAAGGAACTGGCTCTGCTGGGCTACGTGGTGAAGATTGACGACCTCGGCCTGTTCAAGGCCACCGTGGAGAGCAACGGTCTGACGCTGGAGCAGGGCGCGAAGATTACAGCCGGTCGCGGTACACAGCGCACCGACGAGGAGCTCGCCGCAAACATCGCCGTCCAGCAGTTTGCCGTAGGCGCCGTGAAGCTCATCATGCAGGCATCGGGCGAGACCACCATCGAGAACATGAACCGCGACGCCAGCCTGGCATTCACCTCGAAGACCAAGGCGTTGGTCAAGAGCCTGACGGGTAATGACAGTGACGCACCCAGCCTCAACCCCTCTCCAACGGGCGAGGGGAGTGGAAACTCAGGAGGTGGTAGCCTCACCCCCGACCCCTCTCCAACGGGCGAGGGGAGTGGTAACTCAGGCGGCGGCGACGATGAGCCGAACGAAAATTGATGTCTGATGTAAGATGTCTGATGTAAGAGTAAAGAATGCTGAGGGCTGATTCAAGAGTGAAGAATGAAGAGTTAAGAGTGAAGAATCGGCCCTCGGCTTTATAAAAAAGAATTAATGCGTTATGAAGAAGATTAATTGGTTGAAGGTTATTGCAGAAATTCTGAAGATCCTAGCCGCAGGCCTTGCAGGTGCAGGAACAGCAGCGAGTGCAGCAACCTTAATGTAACAAAGAGCGCGCAGACCCCTGCGCGTTCTCTGTTTTTTTCACAATCCATGAACTATTGCTTCTTCGGTGTCAGGCTGAAACGGTAGGCTAACGACAGGAGGACATAACGGCGCATATTGTTTGTCCAGTATTCTGTGCGGCCCTGCGAAGTGACGTAGTACTGCCACTGGGTGACCTGGCCCAGCAGGTCGTAGCCTTTCAGCTTAGCCACCCAACGGCCCTGACGCCACGACTTGGTGAGCGTGGCATCCCAATAGAGGCGGTTGTCGTTCATCTGTTCGTCGGCATAGCCTCGGCGCGAATGCATCTGAAGGTCAGTATCGATGACGAAGTTCCAAGGCAGCTTGTAGTTGGCATTGAAGCCATAGCTGAAGTCGTACATGTTGGTGGGCAACTCGCTGACCTCGATACTGCGGCGGAAGTGGCGCCAAGTGACGTTGCCCTTGAGGGTAAAGGTCAACTTCTCTTTCTGGAAACGGAGATTAGGCGCAAAGACGAGGTTTGTATTGGTGACACGATTGCGCTGGGGTTCTGTTTGCTGCTGCGGGTCGGCAGACTGGACGGACGAGAGGTCGGTGCTCTGACCAAGGCCGCCACTGAGGTTGGCGCCAATGAACCAGAACTTCTTTTTGTCCAAGGCACGACCGAAGTCGATGCTACCGGTCATGCTCCAGTTGCCGTTGATGTTCTCCGTCCACGTGGTGCGAACGCCCGTAGCGGGGTCGTAAGTATAGGCGGTGGCCATGGCGTTGTGCTGGATGTTGCCGCTGATGCCGAAGTTGAAGTGCTGGTTAGTGCTGTCAACCCTCGTCTGGTAGCTGGCATTGAACCACCAGTAGGTCTGCGGCTTCAGGTCGGGGTTGCCTTTGTGGATATATAGCGGGTTGTTGGTCTGAGTGATGTCGGCCAACTGTCCGATGTCAGGCAGCGATACGGAGTTCTGCCCGTAAGCAGAGATGGACTTATGGCTTTTGTCGAAACTATAGTTGAAGTGGAAGTTCAGCTTCAGATAGTCGTAGTTGCTGTTCATGGTGGCATGCAGTGCATCGCTGTCGTACGACATGTGCTTGCGATGGAACTGCTTTGTCAGCATGACGTAATAATACAGGTAGCCATTGCTATTCTCCAGCGACTTGCTGTAGTTCAGCATCATGCCGGCACTATACTGGTTTTCCCGATTGCTTTGCTCCGACGAGTTGGGGGCATCGAGCGCCAGTGCCAGCGAGTCGGCAGCGGGCAGCGACCCCATGGCATGCGGTCCACCGACAGCCCACTGCGGCCCCAGCCAGTCCAACCGATAGAGGTGGTTGTCGTTGGCATTGTAGCTGTAGTTGACACTGAGCCTTGGCGCTATGGAGAGGTTCTCGGTCAGTCGCAGCCTGTAGGACAGCTGTCCGGTGAGGCCATAGTTCCTATAAGGGCTGTCGGTATGTTGGTTGCGCTGGTCGACGGTCCCTGTATTAAACAAGGTATAGCGGTTTTGCGAGAAATTGCCGTCGCTCCACTGACGGTTCCAGTTCATATCAACATCCATCTCCAGCTCGTCGCCCCAAGGCAACTTGACTTCGCCATTGATTTGCCAGCTCAGCTGCAGGCTGTTGTTTCTCGATTTGGAGACGCCCCACGTATGGTTTACCGAGTCCTTCATCAGCTGGTCGTTGGCTGTCAGCGACCAGTTCTCACCACTGTAATTGCCACGATTGTATTCGAAGTTCAGCCACGAATAGATGTAGACGGGCTTACGGAGGTAGAACGTGTTGTGGGCCGTCAGCGAGAAAGGTCGGTTATTGCTGACCGAGCGCGACTGTCCGAAGGTGCTCTTGCCGGCGAGGAAGTTCTCGCTATTGCTTTCGTTCTCGGTATGGACATCCTGCCAGTTCAGACGAAAATCCAGATTATCGGTGATGCGCTCCTCGGGTGCATGCCACGCCCACAGACCGCCAATGGTCTTGACGTCGCGGTCGCCGGAAGCCTGCGTACGGTCGCGTTCGTTGCCCTCGCGGTCGTAGTCGATGTATTCGTTCAGGTTGTTCATGCCGCCAAAGAGTACGGCACGTGTCTGGTCGGTGTAGCGCAGTCCGAAGCCACGGGCCTTGTAGCGGTCGTCAGTACCGTAGCCGGCCTCCAGATTGACGGTGGCCCCTACCCTGTATTCTTTCTTCAGCACGACGTCCATCGTGTATTCCTTTTCCTCCATGTCGCGCCCCAGGAATTCGCTCTTGGGTGTGCGCTTGTTGAACACCTGCACATTCTTCACCGTATAGTGCGGCAGGTTTTCCAGCATGATCTTGTTCTTGCCCTTGAAGAAGTCGGCACCGTTCAGCGTCAGGTTCTCAATCTTCTTGCCGTTGACGAAGATTTCGCCGTCGTCCTTCAGCTCCACGCCCGGCAACTGCTTGATGAGTCCGTCGAGCATCGAGCCCTCGGGCACGTTGAAGGCATCGGCGTTGAAGACGATGGTGTCGCCCTTATAGACCATCTTGACTTTCGTAGCCTTGACCACCACTTCCTGCAGCGTACCGCCTTCCTTGTCGTAGTTGCTGCGCTGGATGCGACGCATGCGGATGGACGGCACCTCGAAATCGCGGTTGCGGGCCACGTATTTGATTTCGTAGTCCTTGTAGGTCGTCTCGTAGTCGGGATGCGTAGCCTTAATGATGTACTTGGCAGGCTTCGCAGGCACCTGCAGATAGTATTCCGAAGACTTGAAACCGCCGTAGCCGTTGCTAACCTGGGCCGAGTCGACCAGTGACGAGTCAGCCCTCAGCACCACGACCTTCACGTCGGGAATGTACGAGCGTGTGAACGAATCGGACAGGTAGCCCCAGAGAAAGACCTTTTTCTCCTTCTTGGTGTTCTTTACTTGTGTTGTATCCTGTTGTTGTTCTTGCGCATGACCTGTGATGACAGCGAAAGCGCAAAGGAAAAGAAACACAGAGCGCATCACTGCGTTCCGTGCTTCTCCCACGTGTGATAGAGTTGATCCTAAATTAGTCATTACGATTTGTTGTTAACTTAACCTTGTATAAATAACTTTTTACTATATATACGATAAGTCTGTGTGATTTCTTGCGTTGGCTATCTTAATATTTCTTAATTCCCAAAACTATTCGACGACCTTGCGTGGGAAGTATTCGAACAGTTTCTGGTTGTCGCGCAGTTCCTTGATGCTGAGGTTTGCCTTTACGTCACCGCTCCAACTGGCAAAGTTGGCCTTGAAGGGCTCGCCCTCAGGAACGATATAGGTAATGGTGTCGAGATTGAGGGGCAGCGGCTCGAAGATGAGGACGATGGCGAAGTAGTCGCCGGAGTAACCCTGTACCCAGAACATTGGCCCGTTAGGATAGTCCATCACGCCCTTGCACTTATATTGGTGGCCCGACTTGTCAATCAGGATGGTATTGCCGCCTCGGCCAAAATACTCACGACGCCAGTTCATCTCTGTGGCAACGGCGACATAGGTAGCCACAGGGGTCAGCCACATGGCCATGGTTCCTTCCTCGACGGGCTTGATGAGGTGGGCATCAGTATATTCCGACCACGTGAAGAAGTTGTCCTTGTCGTAGTCCTTGGCCTCGACAATCTGTATCGGGTGGTGGAACTCAGGCGTTTGGTCGTAGTAGTTGGCAACACCATGAAAGACAAGTCCTGACGGCTGACGGTTAAGAATGACCTCGCGACCTCTCAGGCTCCAGTTGGGCACGCCATAGATGGCAACCTTCTTGGTGGTCGGCGGCAGTTTAGGGAAGAAGATCTTGAAGTCGACCACATCGCCCTTCTTGCCCTTGAAGGCGAAGCGCTTGTAGTAGCAGTCGGGCTCAGTACGGCGGGCACGATAGCTGATGCCGGTTTCCTTGTCCAACAGGCAGCCCTCTTCGTCAGTCAGCCAGAAATTATACACGACGTCGGCGGGCATCTTCAGATAGCAATGCAGCACGGTCTCGCCGTTCTCCTCGGTCAGTCGCCAAGGCATGGGTGTGTACTGTTCTTCAAAGTCGGGCACGGCATCGACCCAATCAGAGAACACGTCGGCAAAACTCTTGACAGTCGGCACTTTGTCTACTACCAGGCCTGAAGGCTCGAACCAGTCATCCTTTTCGGTTCTGGGCCAGACGGCAATGCTCTTCTTGGTCTTCTTGTCATAGGCCGTCGAAGGCGTTGACATCCAGATACCACTGCTTTGTGCCAAGACAGTAACATTATTCTTCTCTTGTGCCTGCATCGTGAGGCAGGTGACAGCCATGAGGCTGAGGGTTACAATACGTTTCATATCTCTTTAGTTTTGTGGTTAATACTATTTTGATACATGAGCTCATCGCGATATTCCTGGTAGCAGGCGGACGACTCCTTGACGCCCAGCGGTGCATGGGTCGAGTAGAACAGAATGCGGCCATTGATGCGCTCGGCTATCCAGCGGAACTGCAACTGGCGGCGCAGGTCCTTCAGTTCGAAGAAGAACTGCTCCTGCGAGAAGTTCAGATGGTAGCCCGGAGTTTTCGAGTCGTACCAGCAGGCTACTTGCAGCAGTCGGCTGAAAAGATTGATCTCGTCCTTGTCGGGGAACACGTAGACGCTGGACACCACGCTGCTGTCCACAGGCAGCGAACATGTCAGCTGGCCTTGCTTCACCTGATGGTGCTCTGCCAACTGGAAAATGTAGTCGTCCACACGGGCCGGATCCTGGTATGGAATGGTGTCTTTCGTCAGGTCGGCAGCAGCATAGTGCAGGTCGGGATCTGAATCGAGCGTGGTCGGTTCTTCAATCGGGGCGCCCCGATGAGGTGATTGGGGCGCCTCGATTGGAGGATTGGGGCGCCCCGATTGAGCAACTGAGGCGCCTCGATTGGAGGATTGGGGCGCTCCGATTGAGCAACTGGACGTGTCCGATTGAATGATTGGACGTGTCCGATTGAATGATTGGACGTGTCCGATTGAATGATTGGACGTGTCCGATTGAGCAACTGGACGTGTCCAGTCGGAAAACTGGACGTGCAAGCCTATACCTATTATTAATAATATACAGGCTGCTGCGGATAGCCAAGGCCAAAGTCTTCGTGTCTTGCCAACGGGCTTGGCATCCATCCGATGCTCCATCTTCGCCATGAAGTCGGCTGGCAGCTGTGGCGTGTCCGCGTATTTGCGATGCAACGCCTCGCGCAGGTCCGTGTCTTTATATCGTTTGTTCATTATCAATTATTATTTCTTAATTCTTAACTCTTAATTCTTAACTCTTAACTTCTGAAAGAGTTTCTTTCTTGTTCTGTACAGGCGGTTGGCCAGTGGTTTGGCATCAATGCCTGTGATGTAGGCGATTTCCGTCAGAGGGCGGTCCTCGAAGTAGTAGAGCGTCAGCAGCATCCGTTCGTCGTCAGGCAGGTCGTCGATAACCTCTTGTAACCGTTCGATGCGTTCCTCGCGTCCTGTGCTCAGCTCAGCTTCTAACACTTCGTCGCTGATGTCCGTCTGCCACACCGTCGTGTCTTCTATCGAGACGATCATCGGGCGTCGGCGTTTCAGAAAGTCGAGTGTCAGGTTGTAGGCTATCCGGCAAAGCCATGTGGAGAGCGAGGCACGCTGTGGGTCGTAGCTATCGATACGGTCGAAGGCACGAAGGAAGGCATCCTGCGTCAGCTCCTGAGCATCCATCACGTCGGGCACCTGTCGGGCTATCATCGCAAAGACGCGCTGCGCATAGCGACTGACCATTGCCGTCTGTCCCTCGTGCCGTCCACGTCGGACGGCTGCCACGATTTCTGTCTCTGTCAGATCACTCATTTGGTTCTTGCTTCTACTTGTTATACGACAAATTCTGGAAAATATCTCGCATTATCCTGAATTATTTTTCATTTTGGTTACAAAAGTACAAAAAATATTGTACCTTTGCAGCATAAAACGTAAAAATTACAACTAATATGTACAAGAAACTATTCATGACCGCAGCCGTTATGGCTGCTTGCATTCAGACAGATGCACAGACCCTTGCCACCGAATTCAAGGCATCAAGTAACAACAACCCCATCAGTCCCACCGTGTATTGCGCTGACCCGACGGCACTGGACTACAACGGACGTCTGTACGTCTATGGGTCGAACGACCACCAGCAGTTCATCAAGAACGGCAAGAAAGGCGAGAACGGCTACGGCGACATCAAGTCGCTGGTGGTCTTCTCGACGGACGACATGGTAAACTGGACGTTCCACGGCACCATCGACGTCGCCAAGCTCTGTTCGACATGGTCCACGTCCAAATGGTGGCGCGCCTTTCATAACTCGTGGGCTCCGTCAGTCATGTGGCGCACCACCGACGACGGCAAGGACGAGTTCTTCCTTTACTTTGCCAACAACAGCCACGGCGTGGGCGTGCTCAAAGCCAGCTCGCCCGTAGGACCTTGGACATCGCCGCTGAGGGAGTCGCTGATTGGCAGCGACACGCCGGGCGCAGTGACGCAGGGTGCCAACTTCGACCCAGGCGTAGTCATCGACGATAACGGCACGGGCTGGATAACCTTCGGCGGTCTGCCCCCCGAAGGTGCCAATCCGCTGATGCCCAACACCGCCCGCATTGCCAAACTGAAGCCGTCGATGACGGCCTTGGACGGCAGCGCCATCGTCCTGCCTGCCCCTTACCACTTCGAGGCCAGCGAGCTGAACGTCATCAACGGTAAATACGTCTATACATACTGCTCGAACTGGTCGAACCGCTCGGATGCCGACTGGAACACATACAAGTCGCAACACGGCATCAACGTACCAAAGCCCGAGACCTGTACCATGTGCTATATGGTGACAGACAATCCCACCGATCCCAACTCATGGGTGTATAAAGGCGTCTATGGTCCCCACCCTGGTTCGTCGCCCAACAACCACTCGCACCTGCACAAATTCCAGGGCAAATACTATCACATCTACCACAACGGTCTGTTGTTGGAAGGCATGAAGAAAGCCAAGGCCACCGAGTCCAACGCGTCAACCTACCGCTCCATCTGCGTTGACGAGGTAGCGGTGGACGAGACCACACAGACCGTCAGCAAGGCCAGTCTGACGGCAAAAGGTGTCAGCGGCATCAAATACCTGAACCCCTACGATCTGCAGCAAGCCGAGACCATGGGCAACTGCGGCGGCGTGAACTACGAGGACTTCACCAACATCACCAAGAACACCAGCATCAGCACGCTGGGCAACGACGCGTCAAGAAATCTGCAGGTGAAGATGAAGGCCGGCGCATGGATTAACCAGAAACGCGTGGACTTCGGTGCAACAGGTGCCGACAAGTTCACACTGCGTGCCAAGGGTACCGGCACACTGGAAATCAGACTGGGCGCCAAGAGTCTGAAGACAGTGGCAACGGTCAATTTTGCATCGACGGACATGGAGGAACAGACCATCGAGGTTGACCCCACACAATTCAAGGGAACAAAATCCGTCTTTTTCGTGGTGACATCAGCCGACAACTTCTACGTAGACGCATGGCAGTTTACGGAACAAGGTTCTACTGGCATCCAAAACATCAGACATCAGACATCAGACGTCAGACATCAAACTTACGACCTCTCGGGCCGTCGTCTGTCAGGTGCACAGCAGCATCATGGCATCATCATCAAAAACGGAAAGAAAATATGGCACTAATCAAGAGTTATAAAGGCCTATCGCCCAAATGGGGCAAAGACTGCTACTTCAGCGAGAATGCCACCATCGTGGGCGACGTCAAGATGGGCGACAACTGTTCCATCTGGTTCAATGCCGTCGTACGCGGTGACGTGGCACCTATCACTATCGGCAACTGTTCGAACGTACAGGATGGCTCGTGTGTCCACGTAACGCACGAGACAGGACCCACGCACATTGGCAACTACGTCACCATCGGGCATAACGTCACGGTACATGCCTGCACCATCCACGACCACGCCCTCATCGGCATGGGCGCCACCCTACTCGACGGTTGCGAGATTGGCGAAGGAGCCATCGTGGCTGCCGGTGCCTTAGTGCTGCAGAACACGAAAGTAGGTGCTGGCGAAATCTGGGGCGGCGTACCTGCCAAGTACATCAAACCTACACGACCTGGCCAAACGGACAATGCTGAACACTACGTGGCCTACGCCAAGACCTTCATGGAAGAGAATCCAGAGTGTAGATTCACGAGTGAAGAGTGAAGAGTGAAGAATAAGAAAAGAGGATGCGCAAAAACGCATCCTCTTTTCTTATTTATACCTAAAAATATTTAGCGCTCATCCAAAACGGGCTCCTCAGCAAAGTCGAGGACGTTCTTCTTGTTTGCCTGCATACGCTCATACTCTTCCTTCGAGCCGACAATAATCTTATCGAACTCGCGCAGACCAGTACCAGCAGGAATCAGGTGACCGGCAATCACGTTCTCCTTCATACCTTCCAGATTATCGCTCTTACCGCGGATAGCAGCCTCGTTGAGCACCTTTGTAGTCTCCTGGAACGATGCAGCCGACATGAACGACTTGGTTTGCAGAGCGGCACGGGTAATACCCTGCAGAATCTGAGTAGATGTAGCGGGCACGGCATCGCGTACCTGAACGAGTTTCATGTCACGGCGCTTCAGCATCGAGTTCTCGTCACGCAGCTTGCGGGCAGTGACAATCTGACCCTTCTGCAGGTTCTCTGAGTCACCGGCATCGGTAACCACCTTCTTACCCCAGATACGGTCGTTCTCCTCGGCGAAGTCGAGCTTGTCAACAATCTCCTGCTCCAGGAAGATGGTGTCGCCTGGATCGTTAATCTGTACCTTGCGCATCATCTGACGGACGATAATCTCGAAGTGCTTGTCGTTGATCTTCACACCCTGCAGACGATACACGTCCTGTACCTCGTTGACGATGTACTCCTGAACAGCCGTGGGACCCTTGATGGCCAAGATGTCGGCAGGCGTGATGACGCCGTCAGATAGTGGCGTACCGGCACGCACAGCGTCGTGCTCCTGTACCAGAATCTGCTTAGACAGCGACACAAGATACTTACGCTGTTCGCCAGTCTTCGAGGTAACGATGATTTCGCGATTACCACGCTTTACCTTACCCATGGTGACCTCACCGTCGATTTCCGATACGATAGCGGGGTTTGATGGATTACGGGCCTCGAAGAGCTCAGTGACACGGGGCAGACCACCAGTGATATCACCACCCTTGGCAGCAGCACGAGGAATCTTAACGAGGGTCTCACCAGTCTTGACAGTCTGGCCGTCCTCAACAACGACGTGACCACCCACAGGGAAGTTATAGGTACCGATGACATTTCCACTGGCATCGAGTACATCACAGGTAGGCACCTTCAGCTTATCGCGCGACTCGGTGACAATCTTCTCGGTAAGACCAGTGGTTTCATCGGTCTCGGCACGGAAAGTAACACCCTCAATAACATCGTGGAACTTCAGTGTACCAGCATACTCGGTAACGATGACGGCATTGAAGGGATCCCATTGTGCAATCTTGTCGCCCTTCTTCACTGTGTCACCATTCTTAAAATAGAGTGACGAACCGTAGGGAACGTTCACAGTAGAGAGAACTATCTTGGTGTTGACATCGACGAAGCGGAGTTCGCCCAGACGGCTGACAACCATCTCGCACTCACGACCATCCTCGTCGAACGGTACGGTACGAACCTCTTCGAGTTCAATCCTTGAGTCGTTCTTAGCCACGATGCTGGCATTGGCGGCTGCGTTGGCAGCCACACCACCGGCGTGGAACGTACGCAGTGTCAGCTGAGTACCTGGCTCACCGATAGCCTGAGCGGCAATCACACCGACAGCCTCGCCCTTCTGTACCATCTTACGGGTAGCAAGGTTACGACCATAACACTTCATGCAGACACCATGCTTCGACTCACAGGTCAATACTGAACGAATCTCGACGCTCTCGATAGGAGAATCTTCGATGGCCTGTGCAATAGGCTCGGTAATCTCCTCACCAGCAGCAACAATGAGCTGACCAGTAGAAGGATGGATGATATCGTGAACACTGACACGACCTAAGATGCGCTCGTACAGCGTAGAGATAACCTCGTCGCCATTCTTCAGAGCGGTGCATACCAAACCACGCAGCGTACCACAGTCTTCCTCGTTGATAATCACGTCGTGCGATACGTCAACCAGACGACGAGTCAGATAACCGGCGTCAGCCGTCTTCATGGCCGTATCAGCCAGACCCTTACGGGCACCGTGCGTAGAGATAAAGTACTCCAGCACTGACATACCTTCCTTGAAGTTCGAAAGAATTGGGTTCTCAATAATCTGTGCACCCTCGGCACCTGCCTTCTGGGGCTTAGCCATCAGACCACGCATACCAGAGAGCTGACGAATCTGGTCTTTACTACCACGAGCACCCGAGTCGAGCATCATGAATACAGCGTTGAAGCCCTGGTCGGCCTCTGTCATCTCCTTCATCAGCACGTTACCCAGGTCGTTGTTGACGTGTGTCCACGTATCGATAACCTGATTGTAACGCTCGTTGTCGGTAATGAAACCCATGTTATAGTTCTCGGTAATCTGCTGTACCTCGGCATTACCCTTCTCAATCAAGTCTTTCTTAGACTCAGGGATAATGATATCGTCGAGGTTGAACGACAGACCAGCCTCGTAAGCCATGCGGTAACCAAGGTTCTTGATACCATCCAGGAACTCACAAGCTTCAGCGAAACCTACGTTCTTAATCACGTCGGCAATGATGTCGCGCAGACTCTTCTTAGACACAATCTTGTTGACATAACCAACCTCCTTCGGAATGATGCCATTCACGATAACACGACCCACAGAGGTCTCTACCATGTGCTTGCAAGGCTTGCCGTCAACGATGTCGTCAACCATTACCTTTACCTGAGCGTGCAGGTCACACTTGCCCTCGTTGTGGGCAATGATAGCCTCTTCAGGACCATAGAAGGTCAGGCCCTCACCCTTGGCACCTGGACGAATCTTAGAGATATAGTACAGACCGAGCACCATATCCTGTGAAGGAACGGTAATAGGTGCACCATTGGCAGGGTTCAGAATATTGTGGCTCTGGAGCATCAGAATCTGAGCCTCCAGAATAGCTTCATTAGACAAGGGGAGGTGGACAGCCATCTGGTCACCGTCGAAGTCAGCGTTGAATGCGGTACAAGCCAGTGGGTGCAACTGGATAGCCTTACCCTCAATCAACTTGGGCTGGAAGGCCTGGATACCCAGACGGTGCAGTGTTGGTGCACGGTTAAGCAGCACGGGATGACCCTTCATCACGTTCTCCAGAATATCCCAGATAACGGGCTCACGACGGTCAACAATCTTCTTAGCCGACTTTACCGTCTTCACGATACCGCGCTCGATGAGCTTACGGATGATGAATGGTTTGTAAAGCTCAGCAGCCATCAGCTTAGGCAGACCGCACTCACCCATCTTCAGTTCAGGACCGACGACGATAACCGAACGGGCTGAGTAGTCAACACGCTTACCCAGCAAGTTCTGACGGAAACGACCCTGCTTACCCTTCAGTGAGTCAGACAGTGACTTCAGAGGACGGTTCGAGTCGCTCTTCACAGCGCTTGACTTACGGCTGTTGTCGAACAATGAGTCGACAGCCTCCTGCAACATACGCTTCTCGTTACGCAGAATGACCTCAGGAGCATGAATCTCCATCAGGCGCTTCAGACGATTGTTACGAATGATGACGCGACGATAGAGGTCGTTCAAGTCGGATGTAGCGAAACGGCCACCATCCAGTGGTACCAGAGGACGGAGCTCAGGAGGTGTCACAGGGATAATCTTCATGATCATCCATTCAGGACGGTTAACACCCTTCTCCACACTTGCGCGGAAAGCCTCGACAACCTGCAGACGCTTCAGAGCCTCGTTCTTACGCTGAACGGAAGAGTCGCTGTTGGCACGGTCACGCAACTCGTATGACAATGAGTCGAGATCGAGCTTGAGCAGGAGGTCATAGATGGCCTCAGCACCCATCTTGGCGACGAACTTATTAGGATCGCTGTCGTCGAGATAGTAGTTATCTTCTGACAGTTGGTTGTCAACAATTTCGTTGTACTCCTCTTCTGACAGCAGGTCGTACATCTGAGAGCCCAAGGCAGGATTGCCGTCGGCATCCTTCTTGCCAGCCATCACACCCGGCTGAATAACCACGTAACGCTCGTAGTAGATGATAGCATCGAGCTTCTTGGTGGGCAGACCCAGCAGATAGCCAATCTTGTTAGGCAAGCTGCGGAAGTACCAGATATGAGCTACGGGGACAACCAGTTCGATATGACCGGTACGCTCACGACGAACCTTCTTCTCGGTTACCTCAACACCACAACGGTCGCAGACGATACCCTTATAGCGGATGCGCTTGTACTTACCGCAGGCACACTCATAATCCTTCGTAGGACCGAAGATGCGCTCGCAGAACAAGCCGTCACGCTCAGGCTTATAGGTGCGATAGTTGATGGTCTCAGGCTTGGTAACCTCACCAAACGAACTCTCGAGAATCTCTTCAGGCGAAGCCAGTCCGATGGTTATCTTGGTAAAGTTTGTCTTTACTTTTGTATCTTTCTTGAAAGCCATATTTCAATATATAACTTTTAATTCTTAACTCTTAATTCTTAACTCTTAACTCTCATTAATCCATCTTGATGCTGAGACCAAGACCCTTCAACTCGTGCAGCAGCACGTTGAGTGACTCGGGAATACCAGGAGTAGGCATGGGCTCGCCCTTCACGATAGCTTCATAGGCCTTAGCACGACCTACCACATCATCAGACTTGATGGTCAGGATTTCTTGCAGCACATGGCTGGCACCAAAGGCCTCCAATGCCCAAACCTCCATCTCACCAAAACGCTGACCACCGAACTGAGCCTTACCACCGAGAGGCTGCTGAGTGATGAGAGAGTACGGACCGATAGAACGGGCGTGCATCTTATCCTCAACCATGTGACCGAGTTTCAAGAAGTAGGTGATACCTACCGTAGCGGGCTGGTCGAACTTCTCACCAGTCTCACCATCATACAGGTGTGTAGAGCAGAGACGTGGCAGACCGGCTTTGTCGGTCCATTCTGCAAGGTCGTCAAGCTTGGCACCGTCGAAGATAGGTGTAGCAAACTTCACGCCCAGACGCTTACCAGCAGCACCGAGGATAGCCTCGAAAATCTGACCGAGGTTCATACGAGAAGGCACACCCAGCGGGTTCAGTACCAAGTCAACGGGACGACCATCCTCGAGGAACGGCATATCCTCTTGACGTACCACCTTCGATACAATACCCTTGTTACCGTGACGACCGGCCAGCTTATCGCCGACACCGATCTTACGCTTCTTGGCTACATATACCTTAGCCATCTGCAGGATGCCTGAGGGCAGCTCGTCACCGATGGTAATGGCAAACTTCTTACGCTTGTTCTCAGCATCGAGCAGCTTGAACTTCTTCATGTAGTTGATAATCAACTTGGCAATCAGATCATTCTTGTGCTCGTCGTTGGTCCAGTTGTTGGTCTGAATGTCACCATACTCAAGATTCTTCAGAGCCGTCATCGTGAACTTGGCACCCTTGGCAATGATTTCAGCACCGGTATAATCTTTGACACCCATCGAAGTCTTACCCTTGGTCAGAGTTATCAGCTTCTCAATCAGGATGTCCTTCAGGTCATCAACCTTTGCCTGATACTCTTCGTCAATCTTAGCCAGCGTAATCTTATCCTGCTGCTTGGTCTGACGGGTCTTAATGGCGCGGGCAAAAAGCTTCTTGTCGATGATGACACCAGTCAGTGAGGGGTTAGCCTTCAGTGAAGAATCCTTCACGTCGCCAGCCTTGTCACCGAAGATGGCACGAAGTAGCTTCTCCTCAGGTGAGGGATCGCTCTCGCCCTTAGGCGAAATCTTACCAATCAGGATATCGCCGGGCTCTACGCGGGCACCCACACGGATGATACCATTCTCATCAAGGTCCTTAGTAGCTTCCTCGCTGACGTTAGGAATATCAGCTGTAAACTCCTCAGCACCACGCTTGGTTTCACGAACGTCGAGTGAATACTCATCGACATGGACAGAGGTCAGTACGTCCTCACGTACAATACGCTCGTTCAGCACGATGGCATCCTCATAGTTGTAACCCTTCCAAGGCATGTAAGCCACCAGCAGGTTACGACCCAGAGCCAACTCGCCGTTCTCGGTAGCATAACCCTCAGTCAGAATGTCGCCCTTCTTCACACGCTGACCCTTCTCACAGATAGGACGCAGGTCAATCGTCATGTTCTGGTTGGTACGACGGAACTTAGGAATACGGTACTCCTTCAGGGCAGGCTCGAAGCTGACGAACTCCTCATCCTCCGTACGATCGTACAGGATACGGATGGTAGTAGCGTCCACATAGTCGATGACACCTTCGCCCTCGGCAGTAATCATGGTACGAGAATCCTCGCACACCTGCTTCTCAATACCGGTACCCACGATAGGAGCCTCGTTATGGAGCAGGGGAACGGCCTGACGCATCATGTTCGATCCCATCAGTGCACGGTGAGCATCATCGTGCTCCAAGAATGGAATGAGCGAAGCGGCGATAGAGGCAATCTGCTGCGGTGATACGTCCATCAGGTCTACCTGTGCGGGAGGTACCACGGGGAAGTCGGCATCCTGACGGCACTTTACCACCTTACGGATGAAGGTACCATCGTCGTTCAGCGGTGCATTACCCTGACCGATGATATGCTCAGCCTCTTCCTCAGCAGTCAGATAGACTACCTCGTCATTATTCAGGTTGGCCACACCGTTCTCAATCTTACGATAAGGCGTCTCGATGAAGCCGAGTTCATTAATCTTAGCATAGACACACAGTGACGAAATCAGACCGATGTTAGGACCTTCAGGGCTCTCAATCGGGCAGAGACGACCATAGTGTGTGTAGTGTACGTCACGCACCTCGAAACCAGCACGCTCACGAGACAGACCGCCAGGACCCAGGGCAGAGAGACGACGCTTGTGGGTTACCTCGGCCAACGGGTTCGTCTGGTCCATGAACTGTGACAGCGGGTTGGTACCGAAGAACGAGTTGATAACGCTCGAGATAGTCTTGGCGTTAATCAGGTCAGTCGGTGTGAACACCTCATTATCGCGAACGTTCATGCGCTCACGGATGGTACGGCTCATACGGGCCAGACCTATAGAGAACTGATTCGACAGCTGCTCACCGACGGTGCGTACGCGACGGTTCGACAGGTGGTCGATATCGTCGACAGAAGCCTTCGAGTTAATCAGCTGAATCAGATACTTGATAATTTCAATGATGTCTTCCTTGGTCAGCACACGGACATCCATCTCGGTATCGAGACCAAGCTTCTTGTTGATACGATAACGACCCACATCACCCAAGTCGTAACGTTTGTCGGAGAAGAACAGGTTCTGGATGACCTCACGAGCACTGGCATCATCGGCAGGGTCTGCATTACGCAGCTGACGATAGATGTAGAGCACGGCCTCCTTCTCTGAGTTCGAGGGGTCCTTCTGCAGGGTATTGAAGATGATGGAGTAGTCCTGAGCAATAGCCTCATCCTTGTGAACCAGGATGGTCTGGGCACCACTCTCCAAGATATCCAGCATGTTGTCCTCGGTAATCTCTGTCTCACGCTCCATGATTACCTCATGACGCTCGATAGAAACCACCTCACCAGTATCCTCATCCACGAAGTCCTCGTTCCAGCTCTTCAGCACACGGGCAGCGAGCTTACAACCAAGCACTTCCTTCAGGCTCTTCTTGTTTACCTTAACCTCCTCGGCAAGGTCGAAGATCTGCAGAATGTCCTTATCGTTCTCGTAACCGATGGCACGCAAAAGTGTGGTAACAGGCAACTTCTTCTTACGGTCGATGTAAGCGTACATCACGTTGTTGATGTCGGTGGCAAACTCTATCCACGAACCCTTGAAGGGGATGATACGTGCAGAATAGAGCAATGTACCGTTAGCGTGTACGTTCTGACCGAAGAATACACCAGGCGAACGGTGCAGCTGTGATACCACTACGCGCTCGGCACCGTTAATCACAAAGGTACCGTTAGCAGTCATATAAGGTATCGGACCCAGGAATACATCCTGAATCACCGTGCCGAAATCCTCGTGGTCGGGATCGGTGCAATAGAGTTTCAGCTTAGCCTTCAAGGGTACACTATAGGTTAGGCCACGCTCCAGACACTCGTCAATAGTGTAACGGGGCGGGTCGATATAGTAATCCAAGAACTCAAGGACGAAGTTATTACGCGTGTCGGTGATAGGGAAGTTCTCTGAGAACACCTTATACAAGCCGTCGTTCTTGCGTTCCTCAGGCGGAGTGTCCAACTGGAGGAAGTCTTTAAAAGACTTTAATTGCACATCGAGAAAATCCGGAAACGGCATCGGATTCTTGACGCTGCCAAAGTTTACTCTGTTATCAATTACTTTTGAAGCCATATAAATTATTTTCTAATGAGTCTTATAGGGCCTATAGGACGTATAGGACCTATAGGATAATGTCCGAAGACAAGAAAATGGTCGGGAACCCTCTACTGGAGAGCTCCCAACCACTTGTTATTGTTGTATTCTGAATTACTTCAGCTCTACTACGGCACCAGCCTCTTCGATAGCCTTCTTCAGGTTCTCAGCCTCGTCCTTAGACAGACCTTCCTTCAGAGTAGAAGGAGCACCGTCTACGAGATCCTTAGCTTCCTTCAGACCCAGACCGCAAGCTTCCTTAACGGCCTTTACAACCTGCAGCTTAGCAGCACCGGCCTCCTTCAGAACAACGTCGAAAGAAGTCTTCTCCTCAGCGGCAGCCTCAGCGCCACCAGCAGCGGGACCAGCAGCAACAGCAACAGCTGCAGCAGCGGGCTCAATTCCATACTCGTCCTTCAGGACTGTTGCCAACTCTTGTACTTCTTTTACTGTGAGGTTAACCAACTCCTCAGCAATAGCTTTAATATCTGCCATTTTATTTAAAATTTTAATTGTTTTTTAATGTTAATGTTACCTATTGTTCGCTTATTTGTTACGCTCAGCGATAGCGTCCAGCAGTCCGTGAATCTTACCACCAGCATTCAGTCCTGAAACAACGTTCTTGACCGGAGACTGGAGCAGAGCCACAACGTCGGCGATAAGTTCGTTCTTGCTCTTGATAGCAACGAGCTCGTCCAACTTGTCAGCACCTACAAAGAAACCTTCCTCAGCATAAGCAGCCTTCAGTGCGGGAATACCTTCCTTCTTGTACTCTTTCAACAGCTTTGCAGGAACATTAGCTGCCTGTGTGAACATCACAGCTGTGTTACCCTTCAGACTGTCATAGAGAGGCGAGAAGTCGATTTCCGAAGCTTCGAAAGCCTTGTGGAGAAGCGTGTTCTTCACAACAACCATCTTAATCTCATTCTTGAAACACTTGCGACGCAGGTTACTGGTCTGCTCAGCGTTCAATCCGGTAACGTCTACCAGATAGAAATGAGGATATTCGGTCAGCTTCTGTCCAAGTTCTACTACGATAGTATCTTTTAATTCCTTTTTCATTTTACTAAACTTTTACGAGTTATTCAACTGATTTAGGATCTACCTTGATACCAGCGCTCATGGTGCTGGAGATAAAGATACTCTTCAGATAGGTACCCTTGGCAGCAGCCGGCTTCAGCTTGATAATGGTCTGCAGGAACTCCTTGGCATTTCCGTAGATCTGCTCGGGAGTGAAAGTGATCTTACCGATAGAGGTGTGCACAATACCTGCCTTGTCTACCTTGAAGTCAATCTTACCCTGCTTTACTTCCTTAACTGCCTTAGCAACGTCCATAGTTACAGTACCGCTCTTGGGGTTTGGCATCAAGCCACGGGGACCCAGAACACGTCCGAGAGGACCCAGCTTACCCATACATGAGGGCATTGTAATAATTACATCAACATCTGTCCAACCCTGCTTGATCTTGTCGATATACTCGTCCAGACCAACATAGTCGGCACCTGCTTCCTTAGCAGCTTCTTCCTGATCGGGAGTACAGAGAGCGAGAACGCGCGTAACCTTACCAGTTCCATTGGGCAGTGACACAACGCCACGTACCATCTGGTTGGCCTTACGAGGATCTACGCCCAAGCGTACATCGATATCTACAGAAGCCTCAAACTTGGTGGTGGTAATCTCCTTCACCAACTCAGCGGCCTCACGTAAAGAGTATGCTTTCCCTGCTTCAACCTTATCAGCTACCAACTTTTGATTTTTTGTCAGTTTACTCATTGTTCTAATTGAAGTTATTTATTATTTACCAGGGAAGTCCCCTTTAACAGTGATACCCATACTACGAGCTGTACCGGCAATCAGTTTCATAGCCGACTCGACAGTGAAGCAGTTCAAATCGCTCATCTTGTCCTCTGCAATAGTGCGAACCTGATCCCAGGTTACGCTAGCCACCTTCTTACGGTTAGGCTGGGCAGAACCGCCCTTTACCTTTGCAGCTTCCAACAGCTGTACAGCTGCGGGAGGAGTCTTAATAATAAAACTGAATGACTTGTCAGCATAGTATGTGATAACGACAGGAAGAATCTTGCCTGCCTTATCCTGGGTTCTGGCGTTGAACTCTTTGCAGAATCCCATGATGTTAATACCCTTAGAACCCAGTGCAGGTCCAACAGGGGGTGAGGGATTCGCAGCGCCACCTTTAATCTGCAATTTGATTAATCCAGCAACTTCTTTAGCCATTTCTGTTTTTAAATATTAATTGTGATTGTTATATAAGCCAGAGAGTGGAAGCCTCTCATGACCGTATATAGAATCGGACACACCGTAACAATTGTGCCCTATTCTTTCTCTACCTGTGTAAATGCCAGTTCCAGTGGGGTTTTACGTCCGAAAATCTTAACCATTACCTTCAACTTGCGCTTCTCGGTGTTCACTTCTTCGATGACACCACTGAATCCGCTGAACGGTCCATCAGTAACCTTAACGGTCTCATCAACCTCATAAGGAATAGTGAGTTCTACGTTCTCTATCGTCGTCTCCTCGGCAGTACCCAAAATTCTGTTCACTTCCGACTGACGTACGACCTGAGGATTATCCATACCGCCCAAGAATCCCAACACATTGGGGATAAAGCGCAGCATGTGAGTAACCTCACCCTGCAGAGAAGCCTGAACCAACACATAGCCTGGCAAGAAGAGTTTCTCCTTAATGACACGTTTGCCATTACGGAGCATAGCGTACTTCTCTGTGGGCAGCAGCACCTCACCAACGTGAGTAGCGAGCACATCGTTCAGCTTCTTAGCTGCATCGATATACTCCTTAACTTTTGCTTCTTTTCCACTTACGGCACGCAGAACATACCACTTCATTCCCGTTGTATCGGCCATCTCTTTACTCTCTCTACTAATTAATTAGGATAAACTGAACTCATGACTGCCTTGAACGCTACGTCCATCAGCCACACTACTACTGCAATAACCAAAGAAGCTGTCAGTACTACCACAGCACTTTGTGTAAGCTCCTTATAGGTAGGCCACGTTGTCTTGTGAGCCAGCTCGTCATAGCAAGCCTTGCAATAATTGATAAATGTCTTAAAAATGTTCATACTATCTATTATCTAAGCACGGGAAGGAGGACTCGAACCCACGACCCTCGGTTTTGGAGACCGATGCTCTACCAACTGAGCTATTCCCGTATGAAAGCCCCCACCCATGAGCGGGGGCTTGGTTTATTTCTAAGTTTCTAGGCTTTCCTAAGACATCCTAGGACATCCTAGACTCCTAGTATTAATCCTCAAACACCTCAGTGATCTGACCAGAACCAACGGTGCGGCCACCTTCACGGATAGCGAAACGCAGACCCTGGTTCAGAGCAACAGCGTAGATCAGCTCAACAGTGATCTCTACGTTATCACCAGGCATTACCATCTCAACACCTGCGGGGAGAGTAATCTCACCTGTGCAGTCCATTGTGCGGAGATAGAACTGGGGACGATACTTGTTTCCGAATGGAGTGTGACGACCACCCTCTTCCTTCTTCAGGACATAGATAGAAGCCTTGAACTTCTTGAAAGGCTTGATCTGTCCGGGATGGCAGAGCACCATACCACGCTTAATCTCGTTCTTG
>JAEEGK010010132.1_pt1 | contig 21794 bp, 31 predicted proteins | sample 8958771 | NCBI WGS metagenome assembly JAEEGK01 (sample SAMN16246547, study PRJNA631951) | gut metagenome | biome: gut microbiome; feature: rumen; material: SC-attached | host: Bos | place: Iran: Karaj | collected 2018-10 | reverse complement strand
GATACAGGAAGAATTTATGCTTTTTGCAGGATTTTGCCATTGTTCGTAAAAGTAAAAGATTACGAGGATATCGCTGCTAAAAAGGCTGATGCATTTAAACCAAAAGGTTTGACAAAAGAAGTTATTGCTCAAATCGAAGAAGAGATTTTGGGCATACCCCGAAAAATAGAAAAAGAAGATGAAACCGACAATTAAGAATTCGTTTTTTTTACCATATCAAATGAGATGGTTAGAAGATAATTCAAAAGTAAAGATATGGGAAAAGTCCCGAAGAATCGGAGCAACTTATGTCCAATCTTACGAAGATGTCAGGGACTGCGTATATAAACGTGTCCCTGCTGTTTGGTTCTCATCCGCAGATGAATCAGCTGCGAGAGAATATATTGATTATTGCGAACAATGGGCGAAGTTATTTGATACAGCAACAAAATCTTATGGCGAAGTAATTATTGATGTTGAAAAAGATATTAAAGCCTACGTTATAGAATTTAAAAACGGATGCAAAATAAACGCACTATCATCAAATCCTAAAGGATTCCGTTCTAAAGGCGGAAAAGTCGTACTTGATGAGTTTGCATTCCATAAATCAGCAATGGAGCTTTGGAAAGCTGCTCGACCATGTATAACGTGGGGATATCCGTTAAGGATTCTATCAACACATAACGGACAAAACTGTCTTTATTACAAATTCCTCGACCAAGTTATGAAACACAAATTAAATTGGAGTCATCATAAAGTGCCGATACAACTTGCAGTTGAAGAGGGACTTGTTGATAAAATCTACGGCAGAGAAACCACGCCGGAGGAAAGACAGGAATGGTTGGATGAAGTTTGCCGAGACTGTTTTGATGATTACACATGGTTTCAGGAATATTGCTGTATTGCTATTGACGAAGCCTGTGCATTTTTACCTTACGATTTAATCGCAACTTGTGAAAAAACAGATATATTAAAACCGCTAGAGGATATTCAGGGCGATTTATATGTCGGAATTGATATCGGCAGACGAAAAGACTTAACAGTTATATGGTGCGTGGAACGATTTGAAAACGTGAAATATACACGAATGGTTAAGGTATTGGAAAAAACTCCGTTCCACATTCAATACGAAATAATATCCGAAATATTAAAACATCCAAAACTCAGACGATGCTGTATTGACTCAACCGGCTTGGGTATGCAGTTAGCAGAACAAGCTGTCAGAGATTTCGGACAATACAGAGTTGAGGCAGTTATGTTTACTAACCAATCAAAAGAGGAAATGGCATACAACCTCAGAACAAATTTTGAAGATAAATCTGTCTTTATACCGGCAGAACACGATATAAGAGAAGATTTACACTCAATTCGTAAAGTAACAACAAAGGCAGGGAATATAAGATTTGATGCCGAGACATCGGAAGTAAACGGACACGCTGACCGCTTTTGGGCATTAGCTTTGGCACTTATATCCTGTTCCACTCCATATTCCCCTGTGGATATTACAACAAGAAAAAAATATGAAACTCTAAAAATGACAGAAGCCTTTTAAAGGCTCTTAAAAATATCAGGTGCATAAATTTATACCTGACAGTACCTAAAAATTCAATACAGAGAAATTTAAACAACTTTTAAACAACATTTAAAACAAACTTAATACCCTATTTTTTACAAGGAGGAAAATTTATGTCAAAATCATTCACTTTATCAAACGGAAAAATTGCAAATGTGAGAAACGGAATCGGATACGATTTATTGCAAGCACAACAAAAAGCAAAGACTTCAGAAGAGATTCCTTATGCTCTTATTGCGGAACTAACTGAAATTGACGGACAAAAGTTAGTTTATGAAGACATCTTGGAATTGCCTCTTGAAGATGTCATTACTCTTCAAACTGCAATATCGGGAAAGTTACAAACCGAGAAAGTGCAGACAGTAAAACCAAAGGAGTACATCAAAACAGATGCTCCTGCATCCCCGACAGTCAGTCAATAATTCATCTGTGCAAGGTAACGGGATGGCAATATACGGAAATATGTAATATGTCAATCCCAACCCTAGCATACTGGTGCGGACAAACAATAAAATACACGAATCAACGAACCGAGGAACTTGAGAATCAATGTTAGATAATATGATGAAAATATCATTAACTCTTGTTGCCTTTGACAAAATGTCGAGGGTGATTCGTGATGCCGTAAATAAATCTGAACAACAATTTGATGAATTACAAAAGAAAATCAGAGCAACTTCAGAATCAATAGATAAACTCGGGCAAAATATAGCAAAAGTCGGTGCCGGACTCACAGCAACCGGCATGGGCTTTGCTTATAAACTCGGCATTACGGAAGCCATTCCCGAAGCACTTGCTATGGAACACAGACTTCGTGAATTAGGGAACGTGGGACAATTATCCGCAAAACAATTGGAAGAGATGGATAAAAGGCTTGGCGATATTTCCCGATATACAAACCAATTCAGAAGTGAAATATCTGAAGGTTTGAATGTTCTTGTTGCATCAGGTATTGCTCCCGAAGCCGCACTCGATTATATGAATGTAATCGGTAGAACTGCAACGGCAGCACAAGCAGAAATAGTTGATATTTCAAAGACGGCTTTTGCAGTTACGGATAACCTGAAAGTAAACGTTGCTGATTTGGGTAAAACAATGGACATCTTGGCACAAGCCGGTAAAGAGGGCAGATTTGAATTAAAAGATATGTCTGCTGCGTTCCCATCTTTGACTGCCGGTGCTGCGATGTTAGGAATGAAAGGAATTCCTGCTGTCACTCAATTAGGTGCTGCTTTGCAAGTTGCAATGAAAGGTGCAGGTTCAGCTCCCGAAGCTGCCACAAACTTTGAAAGTTTCTTACAAAGTATTACATCACCGATGGCAGTCAGAAGATTTGAAGAATTATATGGTGTAAATCTTCCGAATTTCTTAAATAGAGTTATTGCGGAGAACAAGGATCCTATTGAGGAAATGGTCGTTTTAATCAACCAACTTACTCATGGTGATGTATTCGCTGTGTCAGAAATCTTCAGGAATAAAACAGACTTAAATTTCCTTAAACCAATGATGCAAAACCTCGATGAATATCGGAGGATTAAAGATGCTGCCTTGAATGCAAACGGAGTAATGGATGAAGACTTTAACCATATGCTTGAAACAACAAACGAGCAATTTAAACTCTTAAAAATCAACATGAAAGAGTTAGTCTTCCCATATATGCACGAACCGATTCAAAAATTGAATGAATGGTTAACCAAAATAAATAAGAATCCGGCATTACAAAAAGGTTTATTCTTCGGTGTAATCGGAACAATAGGACTCGGACTTTTACTGACGGGTGTCGGTACGGCAATAATGATTATAGGAAAGTTTGTCGGTGCATACGGACAGGCTCTTGCAGGAATAAGAACCATTGCACCTAAAATAAAATTTTTGCTTGGTGATTTATTCCAATTTTTAAACCTCCGTTCATTAAATATACGATTCTTAAACGGACAGGGTGGTTATTTTGGAGCATTCCTTTCAGATATAACACGACTGGATAAAGAAATGCGGAAAGCAATTAAATCCGGCTTTTCTGATTTTGTAACCAATTTCAAAAATCTGCCGAAAACAATATCGCAGTCAGTTATAGCATTTAAGGATTGGACTGTTGCAGTTGTCAAAGGAATCCCTGCTGCGACAGTAAGAGGTTTAACGGCAATTAAAAACGGATTTTTAGGACTTCCCGGTATGATTAAAAATGCTCTTGTTGCATTCAGGACATTTTCTTTAACTCTCCTGACTTCTCCTGTTGGTTGGATAGCAGTTGCAATCGGAGCTGCTGCATTACTGATTTATAAATATTGGAAACCAATCACAGCATTTTTTAAAGGTGTATGGCAAGGACTTCGTGAGGGACTTCAACCGCTTATGCCATTATTCAAAAGAATTGCTGATGCGATTTCCCCGATTCTTACCCCTATAAAAGCACTTATTGATTGGATTAAAAAGATTTTAAAACCAGTCGAGGACACAGGCGGTGCTGCCGAGAAGATGGGTGTCAGATTCGGTAAAGCCATTGCCGGTATTATTCTGAAGTTTACGGAATTAATTGCTAAAGTTTTTGAGTTTGGTAAAAAAATAGGCGATATGCTTGCTGACGGAATCTTATCAAAACGTGGAAGAACACAGAACGCAATTGAACAACACGCACAAATTGTCAGAAACCATCTACCGCACTCTCCTGCAAAAACAGGACCATTAAAAGATTTGCATAAAGTAAAAATTATCGAAACTGTTGCATCAACAATGAAACCTCAACCGCTTGTAGATGCAATGAATAAATCTTTAGAAGTAATTGCTAATCCGAATTTTAAGGCAACACCAAGATTTAATATTAATCCGATTCCGCAATTAAGAGTTATTCCGGCAACACAAAATATAATGACCACATCTTCCGTAAAACCAAAACAGACAAAAGAAACGGCAGAAAACAGGCAGCCGAATAAATCTAATTCAACCAAATCAACAGTTATTAATTATAACCCCACAATATACCTCACAGGCAAAGAATCAAAAGAAGAATTTGCACAACTTCTGAAACAACACAAAAACGAGATTTTACGTTTAGTCCGAAATGAAGAAGAACGCAAGGAAAGAGTTAAATACTAATGTTTGCACAGTTAGGAGACATAAAATTTGAACTTATAACTTACTTTAACGGACTTAACGAAACTACCTCATACAACTTTGTCCAACACGACCGCATCGAAAATAAACCTCTTTTGCAGTTCTTGGGCAAGAATCTTCAGGAAGAAGAAATCAGTTTGAATTTTCACAAAACATTCTGTGTACCTGAAGATGAAATTAAAAAATTAAAGACGGCTGCGGATAAAGCATCCCCCTTAAAATTCATCAAAGGAAATGGCGAATATGTCGGCATCTTCGTTGTTGAAGAAATAAAACAAACCACAGAACAGGCAAGTCCTGAAGGTGACTTAGTATCCGTTCAAATGGATGTCAGACTGCGTGAGTATGCAGGACAAGTCAAAGAAGCAACAAACACTCAAAAAGGATTTAAGAAAAAAGCATAATGACTGAATTTTACTCATACATTACAAAAGACAATGACCGATGGGATTTGATTTCAAACCAATTCTATAATACCCCGACACTTTATGAAGAGATTATAAAAGCAAATCCAGATGTGAAAATTCTGCCTGTGCTTCCCTCCGGCATCAAATTAAAAATTCCAATATTGGATGAATCAGAAACCATAAAGTTTGAACTTCCTCCTTGGAAAAAATAAGCAAAAAAAAGCACTCTGAGGTCGAGTGTTAATACCTTAAATGTTTAATGAAATTTATTGCATGCTCATGCTACTCAAGTTTTCCATGACTTGCAACATGTTAAGACAAAAATTTACATAACCCTGAAAGTGAAAAATGTTAGTACCGATTTTTGAATTATTCTACGAAAAAAAGAACATAACAAAAGATGTGTCCCCGTATGTAACAAATATCGAATATACGGATTACGAACATGGACAGTCTGATGAACTTCAGATTACATTTGAAGATTCAGAGAAACTTTGGCAGGGTTCTTGGCTTCCTACAAAGGGCGATTCGCTTCGTGCGTATATCGGTTATGAGGCAGAAAAACTTTTAAATTGCGGAACATTTGAAATTGATGAGTTGGAATATTCTGCACCTCCTGATGAGATTATTGTAAAAGGACTTGCGACAGGAATTAAAAAACCGCTTCGTCAAAAGAATTCTGCCGGATATGAAAATAAAACTCTTAAACAAATTGCAAAGGAAATCGCTGACAGACAGGGATTAACTTTAGTTGGCAACATTGAAGATGTAAAAGTAGATAGAATCACACAAGATAAAGAACGTGATTTAACATTCCTGACTAAACTTGCCGAACAATACGGATATATCTTCAAAGTCGCAGAGGGTAACTTGGTATTTTATAATGTCCGGGAACTCAAAACTGCAAAATCCTCACAAATCTTTTATAAATCAGATTTAATAAGCATCAGCTTTAGAGAAAAAACCAGTCAAAAATATAAAGCGGTGCAAGTAAAATATTTTGATCCGAAGAAAAAGAAAACCTTAACGGCTTCTGCTAAAAACGAATCTGTTGTTAAAGGTGACACGCTAAAAATCACAACAAGATGCACGAGTAAAAAACAAGCACTTGTTCAGGCTAAAGCTGCACTTGGTCGGTCTGACACAAAAATCGAGGGTTCGCTTGAATTTGTCGGTAATCCTTATTTAATTGCAGGATTAAATATTGAGATAAAAGGTGTCGGACATTTTTCAGGCAGATATCACATAACCGAAGCTCGTCACGTTTTCGACAGGATTTCAGGATACAAAACTTATTGCGAGGTGGAATCGTGTTAAGATTTGGAGTCGTTTCACAAATAGATGCAATAAACGTTTTGGCAAGAGTGAACTTTGGCGATGATGATTCAACTTCGTTTTGGCTTCCTGTTCTTCAGACAAAAACACTCAAAGATAAATTTTATGTAATGCCGGATGTGGGCGAACAAGTTGCTTGTCTTATGGATGAAAATTCAGAAGATGGTGTAATTCTCGGAGCAATTTATTCTGCGGAAGATAAACCGATTCTTCAATCCGAAAAGGAAATGGGAATCAACCTCGACTGCGAAGCCTCTATTCACGCAAATAAAGAAGAGAAAACACTTACAGTTGTTTTTCAAAAAATGAAATTAATCGGTGACATTGAACACGATGGAAACCTGAAAAATACAAAAGGAATAAAATCCGATGCCGACATTACTGATAAAAAGTCCTCAATGCAAGATATGAGAAACACATATAACGGACACACTCATACAGGTAATAAAGGAAGTCCAACCTCATCCCCACATCAAAGTATGTAAGGAAATAATAAAACGAAAGATATATTTACCCCAATGACAAATTTAAATGAAATAACATACGTTGATTGGCAAGTAAAACTCAACACCATCGGTGATGTGGCAGAGGGTGTTGATGATATCAATCAATGCATCGCAATAATTCTTCTGACTCGTAAAGGTTCGGATCCGCAAAGACCGACCTTTGGTTCAGAACTATACAAATATGTTGATTACCCTGTCAACGAAGCAATTCCAAATATTATTCGTGAGACAACCGATGCCATAAATCTTTGGGAAACACGAATCAAAGTTAATTCTGTATACGCAGTAATTGACAGCACGAACATAACAATAAAAGTTGAATGGACTCTTAAGGATTCCAATGTATCAGCAACCGCAGAGGTAACATTATGACAAATTTACCCGAACCGAATTTTATAGAACGAGATCCTGACACGATAATGAAAGCGTGGACAGAGCTTTACGAAGCAAAATCAGGCAAAGTTTTGCAACCGGCACAGATTGAAAAATTAATGATTGATGTCGGAGCTTACAGAGAAACTGTGCTTCGTATGGATATTCAGGAAACGGCAAAAAAGAATCTGTTAAGTTATGCTCCGCTTGATGTTTTAAGGCATATAGGCGAGCCGATGGGTGTTGAACAGCTGATGGCTGACAATGCCGTTACAACACTAAAATTCTCTGTTGATGAGGCATTGGATTTTGATTTTACAATCCCGATGGGAACTGAAGTTGAAACAAAAGACGGACTCTATATTTTCCAAACTACCGCAGATGTTGTTTTGCTTTCGGGAATGACAGAGATTACAGTCGCAGCCGTTTGCCAAACTTCAGGAGCCGGAGCTAATAATTATGTTCTCGGTGCAATAAATAATTTAATATCTCCACTCAGTTATATTTCAAGAGTTGAGAATATAACTGTTTCAGGTGGCGGTGCAGATGATGAACAGGCTGATAGTTTAAGAGAAAGAATCAGACAAGCTCCCGAAAAATTTTCAAATGCCGGAAGTGTCGGTGCTTATGAGTATCACACTTTATCGGCACATCAATCTATAACGGATGTTGCAGTTATAAGTCCGTCTCCCGGTGTCGTTAATATTTACCCTTTAACTAATGAGGGGAATCCTACGGAAGAAGTCATAAATATTGTTCAGAATTATTTAAGTGACGATATGATTCGACCTCTTACGGATTATGTTCAGGTCATATCGCCTGAAAACATACAATTTAATATTGATGCAACAATTTGGCTTTACAAAGATGCCGATGTAACTTCAGTTAATACAACTATTGTGGCAAGAATGAAAGAATACAAATTGACTCTTTCTGAAAAGTTAGGAAAAGATGTCGTTCAAACTCAGATTATTGCCATATTAAACAGCATTTGTGGTGTGTATAAAGTCAGGTTAAACGCACCACAGGATATAATCGTTCAGACACATCAATGGGCGGAACTAAAGAATTACAACATATCAATCGGAGGTTTCGCTGATGAATAGTCTTGCACAAATTAATGATACGAATTTAAAAATATTTGATGAAATCTGTGCTGAAAGGATTTCGGCAATAAATCTTGATGTTTTAAATCTTGCAAATATCGACACTCTGCCATCAGATGCTCTGCCGCACTTGGCTGAACAATATCACATAACAGGGGAAGAGGGTTGGATATTTTGTAAGAATGAACAGGAAAAACGTGCATTATTAAAAAAAGCAATAAAACTGCATAAATACAAAGGCACAAAGTTTGCGATAATAAGTGCTTTGAGTGCGTTGAATCTAAACTGCGACTTGGAGGAATGGTTTGAATACAATGGCGAGCCGTTTATGTTCCGAGTTTTTGTTGAGGTTCAGGAGGTTTTTGATTCTGACTTGGAGCAGCAGATTGTAAATATTATCAATGCACATAAAAATGTCCGTTCGTGGCTAGAAAAACTCACGATTGAATTATTCCGCACCTCTTATTACGGAATAGCCTCATGGATTTCAACAAGCGAGGAGGTGACCGTATGACAGCATCTGAAGAACAAATCTTTTATTCAGTTGTAACAGATATCGGAATTGAAAAGATAAACGAAGCCTTGCAAACAGGCAAAAAAATAGATTTAAAATATATTGCTATCGGTGACGGCAATGGCGATTATTACGAGCCGACAGTAACTCAAACCGAACTTGTGAACGAAACATTTAGAGCAGAGATTTCCTCTGTAGATGAATTAACAGCACGAGCAAGAATTCCGTTTGATGTCGGAGGTTTTTATATCCGAGAAGCAGGAATTTTTGATTCCGAGGATAATTTAATTCTTGTTTCAAAACAGCCTGAGACTTATAAACCGAGAGAAGAGCAAGCCGGATTTAAAGATATATGGATGAAAATTCAATTAACGGGAATAAATCCGAATGCACTTATTTTAAAAATAGATCCCAACATTCAATTATGTACACTTGAACAATTATTAGAATCAATACGAAGCCACAAGCATCCCGACTTGATGGCAATAAGAATATACGACACCAACAACACAGGCATAGTGGACACTTGCGAAGTCGTTGATGGTGGCAGATTCACAGATGAAGATGTCGAGTTGGATTTACCTGACGGAACACCTCAAAGAGTAATGAGTGCCACTATTTATGACAAAAACAACAATGGAATTGTTGATAATGCAGAGAACATAGATGCCGGTGACTTTTAGTAATACCCCAATTAAAGAAAGGAAACATTTATGGGAAAAATTCAAATCAAACGTGGTTTGTCTACAAACCTACCAGCACATCCCGACTTGGGTGAAGTTCTTTACACCACCGATACAAAGAGATTTTATATCGGTAATGGTGCAGAAGCTGCTCCTACCGAGTTCGCCAATTTTGCTGAATTATTAACAGCACTTAACGGAAAGGCATCCGCTGACCACACTCACTCAGCATCAGATTTTACAAACTTTAACGATTCTGTTGATGCAAGAATAACTGCACAAACAGGAACGACTGCCGGCAAAATTGTTGCTTTGGATGAAAACGGCAAAATTCCGTCAACATTGATTCCATCAACTTTCAAAGAAGCAGAAGTTTGTGCCGACATTGATGAAAGAGATACTTTGACACCATTTGCAGGATTACACGCATTTGTTATTGATGCATCAGATGATGCAACAGTAACTTCAGGTGGTGCTGAATATTTATACAATGGCACTCAATGGATAAAAATATCCGAACTTGAGGGTTTGGATGTTTCTGTAACTTGGGAAAACATTGGAAATAAACCAACATTAGTAACAACACTTCTTGGTTTATCTGATACACCAAATACTTATGCAAATAATGCAGGAAAACTTCTTTGCGTAAACGCAGCAGGAACTGGTGTTGAATATACTGATCCATTTAGTGGCAATATTGATGGAGGTACGTTCTAAGATGTCCGCTACAAACATTAAGTTTAAGCGAGGGAATAAAGCAGACTTACCAAAGTCTGCTCCCTCCGGGACACCTTTATGGTGTGAAGATTCCCACGAATTATATATGGGAACAGGAAATGGTGTTACAAAGGCATCAAAAAGTGATGTCGTTGATGACACAGAAAACGAATTAAGCCTGATGGGTGTCTCTGACAATGATTTAGCGACACTCAAAAGCGACTCTGCGATTACTATGCAGGGTGGCATTTTAAAGGCATTACAATTTATCGGAAATTTAATCGGAAACGCAACTAATGATGGCGATGGTAACAATATTGTTGATACTTATGCTCGCAAAAGTGCAGTTCAATCAATAACTGATTCTATTCCGAATTATCAATTAAAATCGGAAAAAGGACAAGCAAACGGATATGCTCCTTTAAATGCAAATTCAATAGTTTCCTATGATTATCTTCCTGATGACATTGCAAACAAATCACTTTCAAACCTGAATACAACAGGCGAAGATAAGTTAAATACATCAAAAATGTATATGACGGGTGATGCCTCATCGGATCCTACAGGCTACGCACAATTACTTGCCATAAAAAATGATGTTCTTGCAAAATCAATAATTGATGCAGCAATAAACAATGATTATTCAATTATGGGTACTCCAAGTATCAATCAAGATATTGTTTCATTTACAGGCAATATGGATTGTATTGTAACAAACTTTTATTTGCCGGCTACAGTTACAAAATACAAAGTAATAATAAAATTTGTGGCAACTGCTGCGATGAAAGAACGTTCTAATTCTATAACAGGCAATTATTCGGGTTATAACGGAATGCGTTTACAATCACAGCCGAACGGATGTTTTATGGCTTACCACAACACCGAGAATAAAACAAATCCAAACGCAATGGTTACTACATATCTTCAAACACCAGTCTTAGAATATTCTGCCGGTGATATTGTAACCTTAGAAACAGGATATAATTCGGAAAAAGGTTTTTACATAATTGCTTCTGCGAATGGTGAATCAGTCGAACAAAACTCTAATGCAGAGGGCTTTTGGTATAAAGATACAAATGTACCTTTAATAATTGGCAGAAGTGTTGGTAATTATTCAGATGATTATTATTTCAGCGGAAGTATTGATTTAAGCGAATTCAGATGTTATGTCGAAGACAGTTTAGTTTACGTTCCAAGCCTTCATATTCCTTGTATATCGCACAAAAATGGTGTAAAAATTGCTGATGTTCAATACGCAAGTAAAGTTGCTTTATTTAAGGAATATAAAGGTTATTCCCCATATTTTACCATTGATGAAGTTCATCATACATTTACTCTTCCAATGGGCGAAATATACGGAATGATTGATAAAAAAGCGAATATTGAACTTATTCCGATTAAACCACTCGGTCAGACCATATCTTCTGCGTTCCCGATTGAAGATAAAAATTTAGCACTTTGTGACGGCTCAATAATCACAGCAACAAAGAATTTTGCCGATTTTGTAGACAAAATGAAATATTATTATAACTTGCATAATGAAACACTTACTTGTTATACGGCACAGGATTTCTTAGGCGAGGAAGCTCGAATCTACATAAAAGGTTCACTTTATTCAGGTACTAAATTTTATAAAGCCGATGGAACTGAATATACAGGAAGTGAATGGAAATTAAAAAGTGGCACATACAACTATGAAATATATCATAATGATGATTTTGGAACTGAAACAAAAGCAACATATAGTCCCGATAAAAATGTAATTGTGCATAATTTACCCGAATTTATGGTTACAGAATCACAATGGCAGTCTTTGAACACAGCCAACGGGGAGTGCGGAAAGTTTGTTTATAACGAAAACAATAATACTGTCCGAATTCCGAATGTGAAAATATTTCGTGATAACTACAGCTTGGGCGAATACAAATACGTTGTTGTATCTCAATTATTATAGGAGGATTTATGACATCACTCTCAAAAATCTGCCTCCATTGGACAGGCGGAAACAATTACCCTTGTAACAAAGACTTGGATTCATATCATTTTTGCGTTGATAAAGACGGCAAAATTTATGCAGGAAGTTATGCTCCTGAAGATAATATAAATTGCCAAGACGGAATTTATGCTCGTCATTGCGGTGGCGGTAACACAGGATGCATTGGTATATCTGCTTGCGGAATGAAAGGATTTACCGAAAAGAAAAAAGAATCGGTTTGTCCGCTTACACAACCGCAAATAGAATCGATGTGTTGTTTATCTGCTTATTTATCGAATAAATACGGCATTTTGATTAATGAAAAACAAGTTTTCACTCATTACGAATTTGACCGAAAAAGGCAAAAACCTGAAGGCAAAGTCGATATTATATATCTCTCATTTTTACCAAACTTACAAGTTGAACGTATTGGCGGATACTTACGCAATAAAATTGCGTGGTATAAGCAAAAAATTCAACAAGGCAAATATATTTTAAAAAAGAAAGGAAATTATTATGAATTTATTTTTGCTAATTAGTAATTGGAAAAACAGCGTTATATGGTTATTAATTCAACCATTCGTTTTAAAATTACTCCAAAAGAGAGTGCCGACCTCAATTACAAGATTATATGAGAACTTGGCAAAATACACTCAACCGGCAATTGACAGTTTATACAAATTAAAACAAAAAATAAAACTTACTCCGAATGAACTTGATGATTATTGCTTCGAGCAAGGTGTAACAGCGATTGAAACATTCGCACAATATTTATTAGACGAAACCAAAAGACTCAGGAATATATAGGAGGAGAAATGTATTGGCGTGATATTTTAAATGTGCAAAATGTGGAAAAAGGCTTCTTCCCATCGTCAAATAAATACGGAATACCTGATATTAAAGCGGATAAATTAGAAGTAAAAAACCTGATTCCGTATAGAGTTGATAAAAACCGAAACGGAACGGCACACTTCTTTTTAGATGACTATCGTTTTGAAAGATGTTGGAAGAATGCTGACTCTCAAATTGAAGAATTAAAAAAATATGACGGAGCATTATCTCCTGATTTTTCAATGTACACCAACTATCCACAGGCTTTTCAACTTTGGCAAGTTTATAGGAACAGATGGTGTGCTGCGTATTGGCAACTTCATGGAATCAAAGTCATTCCGACAGTTAGTTGGTCGACTGAAGAAAGTTTCAAATATTGCTTTTTAGGAATTCCAAAAGGTGCAACTGTTGCAGTTGGAACTGTTGGTGTATTGAATCATAAAGAATCTCAAATCCTCTTTATGCGTGGTTTTGAAGAAATGTTACAACAACTTGAACCAAGTGAGATTTTGATTTATGGAAACAAGTTGGCTGACTTGAACGGATATAAAAATATTCGGTGGTTTGAGCCGTACATGAACAAATTTATCAAGAAAGGAGTCTAACATGGGCGGTCGAGGTTCAGGCGGAGGTAAGTCCGGCGGAGGCGGTGGTGCAAGTAATCAATCGCCAAAGCCGTTCAAATTACCAAAAGGAACACCATATTTAAAAAACTTGAATGATTCAAAAGAGGTTGAAGCTTTACGGAAGAAAACCCTAAATGAAGTTAACTCTCTAATGAAAAAAACAAATTTTTATGGTGATAAAACAATGCAAAAATTGAAGAATGATTTGGCTTTGGCATCACATTTTGATGGCGAAAATGTTTTAGCATTGGCAGATATTTTCTATAATTACAAACCTAAATTTTTAAAACAAATTAAATGGTTTGAAGGAGGTGCTTAATGGGTGGTCGTGGTTCAGGCGGAAGTCGTGGTGGTGGCGGAGGCGGTGGTGCTGCTCGTCTTCACGATGAAACAACAGAAAATCTAATTAACAGATTGGAAAATAATCTCGATTATATTAATCAAAAACTAAAGGATAATCCAACACCTAAAAAAGAACAAAGGTTAAAGGATGATGCAGCCGAGATAAAATACCAAATTGAATATTACAAAAAATCAGACAAAATAAAATACATCAATGAACATGGCGGTTCAGACATTGACATTACTGATAGTTATTCAAGTAAAGAAATCGACAAAATGTACAGACAAGTACGCAATGGTAAAAAGATGAAAAAAGTCGGCTACGAATGGGTAGTTGACCATAATAGTTAATGAAAGGAGTCCAACATGGGCGGTCGTGGTTCAGGCGGAAGTCGTGGTGGTGGAGGCGGTGGTACTGCTAAAAAAATTCCCACCGGCGAAGGCATTACTGACAAACAAGAATTAATAAATTTATATAACAGTATCTCAGGTAATTCTAATTTATCAATTGAACAGCGTGTTCAAGCAATGCACGATATAAACGAAAGAATAAAAGAATTAGATGCAAAAAAAGCTGAAGATACGAAACAAAAAAGGCTTGATGCTCTTGCAAAAGCACGTGCAAAACGAGCAGAAAATCTTAAAAAAGGTATAAAACCTGAAAAGAAAAAAGAAAAAGATCCAAAAAGAACAAAACCTAAAATGTCTATGGATAGCACAGTTTCTGACCTTAAATATGGTTTAAGACGTGATGTTGTTACAGACGGATATATTTCAAACAGCGATTTTAGAGTTGAAGATTATGGCGATTCAATAAGTGTTCAGGTCAGATATTTAGGCAAATGGAAAAATCCATCTCATGCACGTTATGAGGAAGATTACGATTGGCAAGAATTACACTCATCAAGCCGAAAACAAATAGATAAAGTTGTAAAGAAAATGTCAAAGCAGTCCGGCAGAAAAATTACTTGGAGTTCAAGTGAAAAAAATTGGATTGATTTTGATATACCTAAAATGAAAGGAGATTAAACATGGGCGGTCGTGGTTCAGGCGGAGGTAAATCCGGCGGAGGAGCAAGCAAATCTGCTCCTATATCAAAAGAAACCGAAAACAAAATTAATTCATTAATGAATCAATCATATAAATATGATGACGAAGCTTATGAATATAATCAACGTGCAAAAGGTAATATGGCTATGGCGATTGATTATCGTAAAAAAGGCAAAGAAAAATCTGCTCAAAAATATGAGGATTATGCTGCCGAAGATTTAAAGAAAGCAAGAAAAGCAGAAGCGAAATCAAAAGCATTAGTAAAAGAAGCAAATAAACTTGCACCAAGAGAAGTCGTAAATATTCCACGTTCCTACTCATATCAAGGCGAGCAGGGATATAGGACAGTTTACAAAAGTCCTCAAGCTGCCAAAGAACAATGGAGGCAACGTGCTAAAAATACAATTAGTACGGCATTAAAAGACCAACCAACAATAGTTGAATCCCCAAAAGGTGGTTATAGTGTTGTTCCTCATAAAATTGCAACAATTAATAAATTAAAAATAATTAGTCCGTACAGAATCTCTGACGATGATTAATTGTGTCTGAATGATACAAAATAGCAGAAAAGACTTTATTTTGTTTCACTTCCATTCGATGAATGTGACTGTAACAAAGTAAAGGAGGTCATTATGACAGAAAAAATCACATTAGCAGAAGCTGTTAAATCAAAAGACAACTTCACAAAATTTATTGAACAAAACGAAGAGGAATGTATTAAGCAAGCACTTAAAGGCTTGGAATATCGTCCTGTTCAAATCACAATACCACAGATGACACCAAGTGCTGACGGATTATGCAGCGGACTTGGTGCATTCAAAGACGGACAAAAGTGCTATGTGTTTTGGTTTATTAACAATGAAAAAGAAGAGATGTTGGAACTTGCAGAAAATTTAAACACAAGATTCTCAAAAATCTGCGGAATTTTTATTTTTAAACCTTGTTTAAACGAGGGTAAAACAGAGTTTAAATGCCTTTTAAAGCCTGAAGTTAATAAACGACAGCCGGTAAACACAAGAACTAAAGCAAAACTTCTACAATTTAAATTGTGGGAATTATACAGAGATATTTGTGATGGAAGCGAATATCCTGATATGCAAGTAGCAGAAGCAAAATATCAACATTTTCAATATGTAAATATTCACATAAGCGGAATTCAGTTGATTCAAACAATAAATACGCAGAACGGATATGTTGCATCAGAATTAAGTATGCGTAGCCGAGAAAAATTCTTAAAATTAAAAGAACACAAAGAAGAAATAGAAAAAGAAGTCGGGGAACTGATTTGGGATGATAATGAAAAGAATCAAACTGTAAAAATAAGAAAAGTATATCCGATTGATGTTTATGATTCTAAAAATCACAAAAAGGCTATTACAAAGCTGATTGAAATCGGTGCGGAACTCAAAGCAGTTGCTCATAAATACCTATAAGACAGTTGGCTAATAGACAGGCAGATATAAAAAAAGATAGGATAAAAAAATGAAGATAATTGTTAGGAATAGACGAAATTATAATGAAAAATATGAATTAACTCTTGATGAATTTAAAGAAAAATTCAGAAACGAACTTACAACAGCAATTAATTCATACACGCATCAGCAGGAACAAAAGGATATGCTAAAGCCTCCGTTTATGCACACAAATCCTGATTATAAGCAAGACTTTTATCAGGATTTAAGGTGGAACTTCAACAATTACGCACCAACAAATTATTACATAGAAAAACAAATATAATAGCGATAAAGGGGTTGAGATTTTCTCAATCCCTTATTTTTACATTGTGTCCGAATGATACAAAACTATCCAAAAACAGTTGAAATATGCTGCCACACAATCGATTAATGTGTATGTAAACGAAAGGAGCTAAAAATGGGCATTATGACAAACGAAAAAGAAGAAAGAAATTATCAAGCATTTATGAACGAACTTGAAAAAATATCAAAAAAATACGGAATCGGAATATCAGGATGCGGTGTATTTGATTATTGGGATGAAGATGGATTCAAAGAAATCAAATACAGAAAAGATTCCTCAAGCGGTGATTTAAGAATTGAAAAATTGATATTTTCAGATGGCACTTCATTAGACGATTAAGAGGCAGACAATGATTGAATTAAACGGAATATATAAACTAAAACATATTATCGGTCCTGTGCATAATGATACAAGTGATTTTAAAGTTATCGGATTCAGCGAAGATAAAAAAGTTGTTGGATGCATAAAATTAAATGGCGAGGATGCCGGTGAGAGTTTTGTTTTTGAAACAAAATGTTTAATCGATCCTGAAAAGCCTGACGATATTTACTATGGCGAAATAATAAGAAAGAAAGGATAAAACAATGACAAAAACAGTATTAGGAAGTGAAAACACACAATACGGATTTTATGGAACTATTTACAGTTACAATTCAGAAAAAGAAACAGAACGCAAGTGGGCAGAAGCATTTGAATTACTACTTAATTTATCAGGTCTGACTCCTGCTGAAATTAGAACTTATCTTGATAGCAGAAGTGGGAGAAAATTAGCAGACTGCTGCAACGACTCAAATGATGATGTAAAAGCAGTAATAATAAGAGAATATTTTAAATGGGTTGATGATGATTTATTTGAATGCCGAGTTAAAGACCTTCAAAATATAAGCAGAATGTTATTCGGAACTGTAATGCACGATGATATTACAAATCAAGATGTAGTAATATTATGCGAGGGAACTAAAAAATATAGAAAAGAAAAATATTTCAAAGTTATTGATAAAAACGAAAACATATACATAACAAGAATGGATTTTTTAACACCAAATGAATAAAAAAAGCTCCAAAGTGTTTTCTTTGGAGCAGAAAAATGCATATCTGGATTCAACCTTTAGTAGTGTCGGATATATCAATATCTAATATCTTTGCAACTTGTCTTTGGCTTAATTCTGTATCAAGAGCAAGTTTATTCATACAATAACGAGTGCCATCATAGTTATTTAGGATATATTCTTTTCTTGCTTCCTTAAATGGGTATTTCGGAATTGTTAAAGTTAACCCTCTGAGTGCTAATATTATCCTTAACGATTCTTCTAAACCGACCTCGTCAATAATTGTTCTAATGTCATCACATTCGGACTTCTCCTTAATGTAGTCTTTCCATGGGGTACGCATATTTTTTTCCTCTTCTTTTAGTTGGTCATCATCAGTTAGAGCTTTACTCTAAGACGGGAAGCTTGCACAGATAGCCTCCCGTTTCGACCTTTTACTCGTCATTCGCACAAGCTTTTTCCAATTCAAGCTCGTCTTCAAGTTTCGTTTTTACTTTAAAAAGTCCATCAAGAGTTGCTTCTTTTGGTCTTACTTCTGCTATTAATTCTGACATTTGATGTAAATTATCCAAGATAAGATGTATTGGTTTAAGTTCTTTGCTATGTGCTTTTATTGCACAGTCAGCAATTTTAATTTTTAAATCTTCAACCTCAAACTGACATTCTTGAATTTGTCTTTGTAATAGGTCTACTGCATAATTGCCCATTTTCTCCTCCTTTCTTTTATGTGGTCTCATCAGTTAGAGCCTTACTCTAAGACAGTCGGCTTGGATCAGAACCGACTGTTTCGACCTTTTTACGGACAGGACGATTAAGTGGGGATTTGTATATTTTGACATTCTTTTTCTAACTTTTTCATCAACTTTAGCTTCTCTTCTATTTTCTGAACATTTGCACTTTTTTCGTATGAATCAACACTATATTTTTCTTTATGGTATGCTCTTGAAAAAGCAATATCAGCATCCATCAATTCAGCTTCTAATTGTTCTCTTTGCTTTGTTATAGTGTCCATCATCGCAGAACTTGAATTTGTAATAGGTTCTTTTGTTATTCCACTAAAAAATGCATTTGCCATCATAGGCATTGAGCCGTTCATTGTTTCTTTTGTTTCTTCATTTGTCATTGTCATAATAACTCTCCTTTCCAAATTAATTAGTATTTACATTTGTGCGGCCACACTTTTATTTTTGTAATTTTCTTTTATTTTTCTTATTGCGTGAATAACAGAATTTGCTTTTGTTTTGGTAAGAAATTTAACATCGCTGATTTTAAAATGTGTATCTAAAAATATCCATAATTTTTCTTGCGATGTTTTATCATCAAGATTACTATCTTCACGCCATAAACCCATAATTAATCGAATCTGACTTGGGGTTGCCATATCTTCTCTATTTGCACAGTCTTCAAATTTAAGAGGCATTTTTTTCCATAAATCAAGAGCAACAGCATCGTCTTCTAAGGTTTTTAATAATTTATCCGCTTGTTGCCAAGTTAAATCTTTTGAACTTGAAACGCCATAGCTTGAAAGCATTTCTCTATAAGTACTTTCATCAATGCATAATCTGCTTTTTAGCATATGAATTCTTTTAATTTGTGATTTCGTAGCCATAATATGTTTGTATGTCCTCACGTTCCAAGTTTCTTCCATGTCTAATTCCAAGCTGCACTCCCAAGATAAAAATGGATAAGCAGATAATAATAATGTGTAACCATTGCGAGTCGGAATTAAGGAGACCTACCAGCGTATAATTTTTCATACTAAACTTACTCCTTATCCATTAGCATCTTAGAAGTTTCCTTAACGATAGATTCATCGACCTCTTCTCTATCATTAATTTGAGCAACAACAATGCTGTTGCAAATCAAATGTTCTAATCGTCTTGTGTTACCTTTACAGCAACCATAGAATGTTTTTGCAAGGTCAGTACTTAACCCGGATTTTGCAACAATGGTTATAACGTCATTCATTGCAAGATTTCCCAAGTGTTTTTTATACATAACTCTTGAATAAAGTTGGTCGTACTGATTCTGTCTGCCTCTGAGGTTTTGCAATAAAACTTCACGACCGATTAGAAGTAAACCCACACCTGTTTTATCGTGAATTCTGCGAGTCATTTCCAAAGCTTCTCTGCGAAGATTTTCAGCTTCGTCAATAATAATTAATCTGCCGGAATTCTGTAATTTTTCAACAACTTCTTCCATAAGATTATAAACGCAGCCTTTACAAGATAAACCGAGTGCTTTGTGCAATTCTAAAAGTAATGAACGAGCTGTGTAACTGTAATCACTCTCAATTAAAATTGCATCAATATATTTTTTTACATATTCTTTTGCTGCGACAGTTTTGCCAAGTCCGGCACTACCAACACATACACCAATTCTGCCACGTGTATGACATAAAGCAGCAACTTCTTTTATATACATCATTGTTGATATATCTACAATTGGCAATTTTAAAGCCGTACTACGAAGTTTTTCTCTTCTTAAAAAATTACTTACTCTGTCTGTAATTTTCTCATTATCGCCATTGTATGTTTTACTCATCCATTGACTCAATGCTGTTTTAGAGATGTCTATTTCATTCGCAACATAAGTTGATGTAACATCATTTTCTTTCATGAATGTTCTAAGTTCTGCTATTAATTTATCCATTTGCGACTACTCCTTTTTCTTGTTCTTCGGCAACAAATTTTTTATCGGTGTTGTATAAGAAAATTGTTTTATTTTCTTTTTCTTGTTCGGCAATAGCCACAAAACCTGATAAATCTTGCATGCCGTATTCATCCATCTCTTTCTTCTTTTTAATCGCATCTTCCATTTTGGTATTTGCAAATTTTGTAATACGAGGTTCAGCATCTTTTATTGCTTGAGAGTATGCTGCTATGTAATTTTCACATTGTTCAGCAATATCAATTGTTCTATTCTGAACAATATATGATTTGGCAATTTTAATATTTCGTTTTTTATTAGCCAAGGCTGTCTTAAATTCCTCTTTTGAAACTTGATTTGCGTATAATGCAGCAACAGCATCTACTGCGGTACAAAAACCGACAAATTCTTCATTTTCAGAATTGAATGCCCAAGCTTCTTTATAATTTTCTGGATCACGTCTCAAATAAACTTTTAGTCCGTATTTTGGAATCATCCAATCCGACCAATATGTAATACCAAGTTGTCTGTCTTGGATTCCGTTTCTGCCAATAGTAAAGTTGCGTGAAGTACGCATACAGAACAGTTTCAATGCATCATGCGGAATATAAATTTTTTCTTTAAATTCTTCGTTGAATAATTGGTCAGGACATAAACCATTTAAGGTCTTGCCTTGTGATGGTTTTTTATTTAAAACTTCAGGAATAAATCGGTCAAATACTTTTTTAAAATCAGCAAAAAGCATTATTTTACCTTGTTTAATTTCTTTGGCGAGGACTTTAGGTCTTTCAACAATATTTCCACCACGATATCCTTCACAATGTTTAGATATTAATTCTTTAATTTTTAAAAAATCTCGTTCAATAGGTTTTGTCTGTGCATTATAAGGTAATGCAAAATGAACATTTACATTTAACTCATCTAACATAGATGTTGTTTTTATTTTATTTGCTTCTATTCTGATGGTATGCCTGCCTCCGGCAAAATCTTTGCATCGGTAGTCTTTACCATTATCAATAATTACATCTTTTGGTAATCCAAATTTTTCAACAGCATAAAAAAAAGTTTGAAAAATGTGGTCAGAATTAGGACTGCCTGTTTGCAAGAACCAACCAAGCCACTTCCCGGATTTATAATCTCGCCAAGCAGTTACCCAAGGAAATACAACTTTGTTGTTTTCATCTAAACAAGCAACGTCTATTTGTGCGTGG
>JAEEGK010010131.1_pt1 | contig 21795 bp, 10 predicted proteins | sample 8958771 | NCBI WGS metagenome assembly JAEEGK01 (sample SAMN16246547, study PRJNA631951) | gut metagenome | biome: gut microbiome; feature: rumen; material: SC-attached | host: Bos | place: Iran: Karaj | collected 2018-10 | reverse complement strand
ACTTGAAGGCGTTGGCAATCAAGATAACACTGTCGGCATCAACGCCGCTACCGCCGGCTGCACTGGTACCATAAGCCATGTGCTCGGCCTGGCCGATATAGCGCATCAGGGTGGCTACGGCATTGGCTTCCTGAGCGGTGTAGCTGTTACCGGTGTATGTGTCGCGCATGTGCTCCCAGTCGAAGGTAACGGGAGGCAGAGCATCCACGTTGACATAGGTAGCGCCACCCCAGTACGAGGTGCTCAACTCGCAACGATAGGCGGGAACCTCGGGGGTCTCAAAGTCGGGATATTTCCAGTAGTGGAAGACCATTGCTGCCGAGGTAGCGGGGCAACCGGTCAAGCACTGTGAGCCGTTGATTTTGCACATGTTCCAGTAGGGAGCTTCCTGATCCCACAGTGCGGTCAACAGCGGCTCTACGCTGGGAATCTGGAGCGGAGCCATCAATGACGGGGCTTCGACCTGCAATCCCTCATGGGCCTGCAAGTACTCGATCTGCACCTTGTAGGTGGCAAGCCAAGCCTTCATGTTGCAGGGGATGGTGTTGATGTCCAGGGGGCGGTCGCCATAGCCCAGGATTTCCTCGGCACGGTCATCACCCGACACGATTACATAACCATTCTGGGAATTGAAAATGTAATAAACGGCCTGGTTAATCAGCTTGGAGTTCATTTCGGCATGGGCAAGTTTCATCTCTCCCGAGATGGGTGCCATCAATCTGCCGCCGTACAGTTTTTGTTGTACAAAGTTTTGCGCTTTGCTTTGGGCTGTCCTCAGGTCAACAGGTGCTGCCATCAGCCCGATTGCCGCACAAAGCACTGCGGCACACAGTAAGAATCTTCTCATAAACGATGTAATTAATTGGTAGATATAATGTTAAGTTAAAAATTGCTTCAGAAGCCAATTTGAACGAGCCCATACTCTCTCCATCGTACAAACGATAGTGTCGAGTAATAGAGTTGCAAATTTACTCCAAAATCAGTAATAACAACAAATTTTTAACTATTTATTTGCGATAAAAAACAATGCTTTAGGCGAAATAAATTAAAAGTCGGTTTGTCGCTGTATGAAATGGCGGCTATATCCGATAAATAAATGAAACTACAAGACAAACTTTGCTCGAAAAATCAAACAAAAACATCAGAAAAAGTAAGAAACTTCTTTTATCGGTTAATTTTTATACAAATTTTGTTTTTTTGCGTTGTCCTCCTGCTCCTTGTAAAATTTGTCGCAGTTGTTGCCGGTATTCCTCCTCGTTGATGCGTTTTTGTTTTTTTTTACGCACTGGAAACTAAACAAATTTTAAATCAAAATGATATTTGTATAATTTCCCGCCCGAAGGACGGTCATAATTCCAGCAGGTGAATGTATGACACACCCGCCTGTTGTTTGGGGTCGAATGAATTGATTACTTGCTTCCGCTCAGCAGTCTATCGATGAGTATGGTCACATCGGCAATGTTGACGTCACCGTCGCCATCGACGTCAGCACAGGTGGTGCACACGGCGCCATTGCCGCCCAGCAGATGGTCGATCAGGGCGGTCACGTCGGCAATGTTGACCTGGCCGTCATGGTCCACGTCACCAGCCTGATAGGGGTGGCCTTGACCTTCAACCAGGGTGACGATGGCATTTTCGGTCCAATCGCTCTCGGTGCCGTCGCTGTAAACGGCCTTAACGCGGTAGAAGAACGTGCCACCAGCAGCCAGGTCGCGCACGGTGTAGTTCTTGTTGCTGATGCCGGTAATCAGGCGATAGTTCTCGCTTCCGCTCTCGTTAGCCTTGATGCCTGCAAGGCCGGTGGCGTCGCCCGCATAGATCACAATCTTCTGGATCATCGGGTAATAGCCGGCGGTGAAGGCGATGTGGTCACCCTCGGCACAATCCAGCACCACACTCTGGGCGCCGTAGCCGAACGGCAGTTCCATCGTGTAGCTGCCCAGACTCGTTGCGACGGTGAGTTCCGACGGATCTCCCCACGAGCTGTAGCTGCGGCCGGTTACCATCACCGTTACCTTGTCATAGCCCATGAGCGACAGGGCATCGGTGGTGATGACGCTGTTGCGGCGCGGCATCACGCAACCGCCTTCCAGATTGAACTCGCTGCCCGTGAATGACCAGCTGTCGGGCAGGTAGTCGGTGGCATGCGAGGCCTGGTTGGTGGGCGCCATACGGGGCAGGTCGCTGAAGTCGGCTTCTTCAAGCAGCAGGTAGTCGGGCTTGGCTTGAACCTCAAGGGAGTAGCTGCTCACGTTGTGTGACGGGGTTTCGTCGGTCCAGTCGGCGCGGAACGAGGTCAAGGTGATATAGTTCTCATTGGCGGGAAGCAGCACGGGAGGATAGATTTCCAGCGGCGCATCGCCATTGAGGGTGATAGTCAATGTGTTGGCTCCCGGGCTGGTGCAGGTGAGCGTGGCGGTGCTGGTGCCCACAGCCCTCGGGGAGTAGGTCACAGTGAGTTCAGCGCCTGCCTCGGCAATTTCCCGATTCAGGGAGCTGGCGTCAACGGTGAATACGCCGTCGGGGTCGTCCAGGGTCAGGGTCACGTCAGCCGTCAGGTTGGTGCCCTTGAAGTGGATGGCCGTGCTCGACGGTTTGCCGATATAGGCCGTCATGTTGAGGGTGGTGGGATAGGCCTGCAAGCGGGGTTCCTGAAAATCGGCTGGCGGCTGGATGCCGATGACCATCTGCTGACCGGTGCCGAAGGTGTAATCCTGATAGGAAAAAGCATTCATGGCAAAATAACCGTTTCCCCTGCCGTTCCATCCCCAGTTGATGTGATAGGTGTCATCGTTGGCGTCATAGCCGTCCACATTGAAGGCGTGTCCGCCGCCCGTCAGGTTGTCATAGGCCAGGTACACGATGGGACGGCCGGCATTCAGTTCGGTTTGGATGAGTGTGCCCCACTGGCTGTCGCTGTAGTTGGCGTAACCCAGTTCATCCGTCTTGAACAGCAACTGGGCATTCTGGTCATATTCAAAGAACTTGACAGCCTTCAGGACGTCGTTGCCGTAGGCTCCGCTGCCGCTGATGGTGTAGTCCATCTCTTCGGCCTGCCCGATGTAACGCATCAGGTGGGCGACTGCACTGGCTTGGACGTCGGTATAGCCGTGGGTGTATTCGTCGAGCATGTTGTCCCAGTCAAAGACGGTGGGCTCCAGTTCGGGCAGCACCACACCATAGCTGGGCATCGTGTATGACGGTACGGCAGGCGTCTGCTGCTTGGGATACTTCCAGTAGTGGAACACCATCGACAGCGACGTGGCGGGACAGCCCGTTAAGCACGTGTCGGCGCCAAAAGCCGGGCACTCGTTCCAGTAGGGGCTGTTCTGGCTCCAGTTGGCGCTGATGAGCGGTGTCACCGTTGTGCCGCTGCGCTGGGGCGATAGCAGTGTGGGATGCACCTCGGGATGGGCTTGCAGATATTCCAGTTGCTGCTTGTACAACGAGAGCCAGTAAATCATGTTCTCGGGCAGATCGTTCATGTCGAGGGCTTGGTAACCATAGGCCAAAACTTCCCTGGAACGGTCCTCGCCCGATACGATCACATACCCGTCGCGGGCATTGAAGATGTAATATACGGGCATCGACGGCGACTTGGAATTCATCTCGGTATAGGCCAGTTTCAGGCTGCCCTGCACGGGTGCCATGATGCGGCCTGCCGAAGCTTGGGCAACCAGGAAACGTTGAGCCGTGGCCTGGGCGGTCTTGACATCAACAGTTGCCGACCAGGCTTGGGCTGCCGTTACCAACAGGGCAGCAAGGATAAGGATTCTTCTCATGTGGGTCGTTTAAGTGTTTATGTGAATAGTGGTCGCAAAGGTAGTGAATGCCGAAAACAAAACAAAATGTATTCACTCTTTTTTAGGCTGAAGCGCGGCATGACAACAGAATTAAAAGAATGGCTGCACAAGGGGTACAAAAAGAGCGGGACAAGAGAAAATCCCTTGAGCCCCGCTCTAGTTATCGGTTAATCGGAATGAATCAGTTGCCTGCGTTCAGCAGCATATCGATGAGGCTGGTCACATCGGCAATGTTGATAACACCGTTTCCATCAACGTCGGCGTTGGCGAAATATTCACCGTTGTTGTTGATCATCAGGTCGATGATTTCGGTCACATCGGCGATGTTGACAAGGCCGTCACCGTTCACGTCACCGGCGGCTCCACCGTTATCAAACAGAGTCACCATCTGGGTGTTGCTCCAAGCGCTCTCGGTGCCGTCTTGATAGATGGCCTTAACCTTATACAGGAAGGTGCCCTCGGCAACCAGGTTGTTCACGGTGTAGAACTTGTCGGTGATGCCGGTAATGGTACGCCAGGTGTCGTCACCGGTCTCGGTAGCACGCAGCTGCGGTGCGGTCACTTCACCAGCATATACCTTAACGCTTTGAATATTGGGATAGTAGAGTTCGGAATAAATCTCAATCTTCTCACTGTCACCACAATTCAATACAAAGGTGTAATCGGCAAAGTCAGTTGTAAACTCAGCATATTTGCTATCAACGCTGGTTTTTACCGAGATGGCCGAGTTGGTCCAGGAATATTCGTTCTTAGCCCTGACGACAACGGTTACCTTGTCAAAGCCCGTGAGATCAAGCTCAGGAGAGAAGATGCTGTAACTGCTTGAAATCGAGATGTAGCCACCTTCAAGATAAACACTGCCATTGTAGGTCCAACCCTCGGGCATGTAGTTGGCAGCACTGCCCGATGAGGGAACCTCGCTCCAGTCGGCTTCGGCAATCAGGCCGCTGGTGGGCTTTTGCTTCACCTCAAGAGTGTAGCTGGCAACGTTTTCGGGAGCAGTCTGGTCGGTCCAGTCGGCACGGAACGAGGTCAGTTTGATGTAGTCCTCGTTAGCAGGGAGCATCACGGGATCATAGACAACAAGAGGCGCATTGGTGGCGGTACCCTTCAGGGTAACGACCTTAGTGTCGGCGCCCTCACTCGTCAGGGTAATCGTGGCATTGTGGCTGCCAACAGCCTGGGGTGCATAGGTTACAATAATCTTGGCGTTACCTACCTGGTCAAGAGCGATGGAATTCACATCGATCGAGAAGGCGCCGTTCTCGTCGTTGAGGGCAACAGCAATGCCTTCGGTCAGGTATTGACCCTTAACGGTGATGGTGTCGGTAACGGTTTCACCGGCATAGCATGCCATATTCACGTTCTGCTTGTCAACCAGGATGCGGGGATCGGTCGAGAGACCGGGGGGCTGCAGACCTGCGAACAGCAAGGGGAAGAAGTCATAAACCGTCACATAGTCAATCTGGAAAGCATCGAGGGCATAGTAAGCGTTCAGTGTTGAAGCCATACCGAAGTTCACGTGATACATATCATTCTCGGCATCGTAACCGTCAACATTGAAAGCGTGACCCAAGAGAGTCATGTTCTCGCCTTCACCCGAGGTGTCGAATGCGCAATATATCAGGGGACGGCCTGCAATGAGTTCAGACTGGATCAGTTCGCCCCATTCCTCCTCGGTATAATTAACGGTACCGTCATCATAATCCCACTTCATCTCGATGTGGACACCCTCGTCATAACCGAAGGTGCGGATGGCCTGCATAATCTCGGGGTATTCGGCACCACTCATATTTGTGCCATAGTCCATCGTCTCGGCCTGACCCACATAGCGCAGGAAATAGGTAATGGCGTTCTTGTTCACTTCAGGTATGCGGTCAATAGCCGACTCCGAAGTATAATCTTCGTAGGTATCCCACATGTTGTCCCAGTCAAACGTGTATTCGGGCAGAGCAGGAACCGTGATACCGAACTCCTCACCGGTGTAGCCGGGCAGAGCGGGAGAACCGGCGGGATACTCCCAATACCTCATTACCTGGGCCAGCGAGAGAGCCGAGCAGCCCACCTTGCAGTAGTCGCGACCCACTTTAGGGCAGTACATATTATAAGGCTTACCCTGAGACCAAGCGGTCTTGAGCAGAGGCTCAACCGACACGCCACCACGATTGACAGCCTTTTGAACCTTCAGGCCGGGATGAGCCTGGAGGTACTCAATCTGTTTCTGGAACTTGTTAAGGTACAGCTGCATGGCATCGGGCAGGTCGTTCAGGTCGGTAAGGGTACCGTTGCCGTAGGCAAGGATTTCACGGGAACGGTCATCACCGGCAACAATAACGTAACCCTTATCGGTGTTTACGATGTAGTAAGCGGCCATTGCGGCATTGCTTGAGTTCTTCACCTCGTGTACCCACTTGACAGTAGGTGTTGAGGTCATCAGGCGGCCTTGGGGAGCCTTGGATTTGAGGAAATTGGCGGCTTTGGTCTGGGCAGTTGATAAATCAACGTTCCCTGCCATTGCCGACGTTGCCGCGAACAGAATGGCGGCGAGGAAGAGTAACTTCTTCATAAGCGGTAAGTTAATGGTTTTTATTGTGATTAAAACTGTTAGATACAATAGGAATGGTTAAATTCCAGGGTGCTAAGTTACAATAAAATAGCTTAAAAAAATGCATTTCAATGATTTTTTTTGTTCAAAAAACCACTGAGAACCAATAAAAAAGAAATAAAATGGTAATATTCAATTTAAGATTAATTCACGAAGTTTACCGACACACCCACTTGCAGACGGGCAGGGTTCAACGGGTAATGGGGTGAGGCAAAATAGGCGTCGCCGCTGTGGATCTTCTGGTTGAAGTGGGTCCACGCGACAAAGAAGCGCGCCTGTTTCATCTTGAAGTTGGCATACAGGTTCATCAACGGAAAACCGCCGCATTTCATTTCCTGCTGCTCACAGAAGGTCATCGTGGCAGGGTTGTAAACGGGTGCATAGTACTTGGTGTAGTAATTACAGTCAACACCCATCTGCACATGCAGCACATGGGCAATGACAAAGGTGGCATACAGGTTGCTGTAGACCGCAAATTTGGGCAACGGCAGCACTTGCTCGTTGCTGCTCGTCTGCAGGGTCACGCTATTGTCCCAGTTGAAGGCCTTGAAGTGCAGCCCCTGGTGCCAGCGCGCGCTCAGCACGTGGATGGCTCCGCTATGCTGCGCGGGCAGCCCGTCGGCATTCCAGTAGATGTAGTCGGTCAGCGTCTCGTAACCCACATTGAAGTTGCTCCATGTGAACGGGATGTCCAGTTCACCGCCCACACGCACCCGTTTGGTCTTGGCGAAACTGTTGTCCCACGCAAAGTGGTTGGAGATGTAACGCTTGAGCAGATAGGGCACAGCCAGGTTCTTGAAATAGCCATAACCCTTGATGCTCACCGTGTCGCCCAGCATCTTGAAACGGGTAGTCACATCGCCCGTGACGTCGACCTCACCGGCCACGTCGCCCAGCACACCGAATTGGGCCGTGGCGTTGTAGCGCAACAGCGAACCTTGCTGCTTGGTCAGCTGGCCGCCCAGCCACATCAGGTTTTGCGTCTGGCTTTGCGGAACGGTGACAGGCAACGGTTCCAGCCCCTGCGGCAGTTCGGTACCCGTGATGGAGTCAGTCACCTGGGTGTAGCGGCGCACCTCGTGGGTAGCGTAGGCTGCAAAGCCGAATTTGGCATACTTGTTGAATCCCTCCAGCATCGACACGCCCACGGTGTTGCGCAACCGCCAGTAGCGGGTCGCCTCGTCGGTGCCGCCCAAATTCAGATAGGTGTGGTCAAAGAGGGTAGTATCCTCATATCCTCCACCGTTCACAAACTGGTGCTTGCCGTGCTTGAAGTCGAGGGTCCAGATGAAACTCGTCACGGGCACATAGGTGCGGTCGATGATGGTGTCGGTGATGCTGTCGCGGCGATAACGGTAGAAACCCACTTTGTAGCGCTGGTTCAGCCACAGGTGGCTTCCCTCCAAGTGGCTTTGGGCCTTGCTCAACAGGGTGGGTATGCTCTTGTTGTCCACACGGGTCACGCCACCCTGCACCTCGGCGGGGTCGGTGATGTAGCGGTCGTCGGTGATGCCGCCACTCTCCTTGTTGGTATAGTTGTAGTGGTTAAAGAACGTCTGCATCTCGTAGCGGTCGCCCATGTGTGACCCGAACAGGCGCCACGTGAAGTCCTTGTCGGCCTGCGCGTCATAGGAGCCCTTGGAGTAGATGTAGTCGATGCCACCGCCCACCTGGGTCTTGCGGTTCACGTTGCCCGAGAATTCCAGCTTAGTGCGGTCCAGGTTGCTGTATTTGTCGCCGCCTGTCGAGTGGCTGAGCAGCGTCATGGGGATGCGGGTATTGTAGTAGCGCATCGTGCCCGTGTCGTGCATCCAAGCCTCGATAGCGTCCTCAAAGAAGAACTCACTCGTCAACGGCCGGTCAAAGAAAATCTGGTTCTGTCCCGGTGACCCGTAGTTACCCGTAGTGAGCCAAGCGTCACTCACCAGCGACGGCACCATTGTGCGGTGATAGTCCAGATAGATGGTGTCGATGGTCGAGGGATAGTGCAATCCCAGCGGCTCACTCACACTCCACGCTACCGAGGGCTCGACCCGCTGCTTTTTGCTCTTGGCCGATTTGCTGGGGCGCTCCTGGGTGAACTGAGCCACTGCGACATTCATTGCCGCAGCTGCAAGTAATACAATTAATATGACAAATCCCCTCTTCATTAGATGTAAGATTGCGCAAAAGTAGTCATCAATCAGGAAATGCACAAATTATGTGAGCGTTTTTTCTTTTGACCATCGTCACGAGCCCCGCTGTGGATAGGTTATGTGACATGATGCCTACTATAACGTGAGTTCGATGAAATTCTATTATGTATTTCAGAGAGTTAGCCACCAGATAGGCAGTAGAGACGCAAAATTTTGCGTCTCCAATAGTTAAACATTACCATCTGCGGACCAAGAGACGCAAAATTTTGCGTCTCTACATAGCGAATGAATTGAGCATCAGTGGTTTATTTTTATCAAACTCACGTTATTATAAGAATAAGGCTTGCCACTCTATTGCGGCAAGCCTTATTCTTATAGGAGTGATGGCGATGCATCAGATAGTACGTTCAACAGGCAGGACAAAGGCGCGCAGACCCAGTTTGGGCGTTGCCAGGTCCATCTGGTGCAGCTCGTCGAGGACAACGTCCACGCGGCGGTCATCTACCACGGTCAGGATGGCCGAGGCTATCGAGGGCCAGGCGTGGGTGGCATAGTGCGGTTCGCCCGTCTTGCTTCCACGGCCCTGTACCTCGCGCCAGCCGGTGAATCCACGGCAGTTGAGCAGATTCAGTTTCTCGACAATGCGGTCGTAGTAGGCCTCGTCAAATGCTATAAATATCGCTTTCATATTACGTTATTTTAATTTCTAACTCCAGACACATTTAACTCTTGGCGTGTTCCTTCCTCATCTTCTTGCGGGTGCGGCGGATGCCGGTCAGTGCAAAGATGGTGTACATCGTGGGCACGAACAGCAGGGTCATCAGCGTTGACATGGCCAGACCACCGATAACGGCGGTACCCATCGGGCGCCACATCTCGCTACCCACACCGGTGCCGACAGCCATGGGCACCATACCCAGGATGGTCGTCAACGACGTCATCAGCACAGGACGCAGACGCGAGTGACCACCGTTGATCACGGCACGGTGGATGCTCATGCCGCGCTCGCGGTTCAGGTTGATGTAGTCGATGAGCACGATACCGTTTTTCACTACAATACCGATCAGCATGATACCACCGATCATCGACATGATGTTCAGGTTGGTGCGTGTCAGCAGCAGGATGATCACGATACCCGAGAAGGCGAACAAAATCGAGGTCATGATGATGCCAGGATAGGTGAACGACTCAAACTGACTGGCCATCACGATGTAAACGAGCAGAATGATGAGCAGACCCAATACAGCAAGGTCGCCGAACGAGTCTTGCTGGTCCTCATAGCTACCACTCAGCTGGATCATCACGTCGCCGGGCTTGTCCATCTTGTCGATGAGCGGCTGGGCGTCGGCGATGATTTCACTCATGGCACGGTCCTGGACAACGGTCGAAACGGTGATGATGCGCTCGCGGTCCTTGCGCTCGATGGTGGGCGGGTAGAACTGCTCGGTGACGGTACCCACCTCCTTGAGGCGGACGCCGGTACCCATTGCGTTATAGAGCATGATGTTCTCGATGTCGCTGATGCTGCGGCGGTGCTCGGGGTCATACATCACCTTGATGTCATATTCCATACCATCCTCGCGGAAGTAGCTTGCCGTCGTGCCGTTGATGCGGTTGCGCAGGGCGGTAGCGGCGGTGCTCAGGTTCAAGCCGTACAGCGCCAGCTTCTCGCGGTCAAAGTCCACATGGTACTCGGGCTGGTAGTCGCTGCGGCTGATGTTGATATCGGCAGTACCGGGCACTTTCTCGAGGATGCGTTTCAGGCGTTGGGCCACGCTGTCGGTCTTGGTGAAGTCGTAGCCGTAGATCTCATAGTTCAGCGTGTTCTGGCCACTCATGCCGCCACCACGGCCACCACCCACGTTAACCATCGCCTTCTTCAACTCGGGATAGTTCTTGAGGTCTTGACGCATACCTGCGGCAATCTCGGTAATGCCACGCTTGCGCTTGTCGGCGTCCACCAGAGTGATGTTCATCGAGATGATGTGCGAGCCGTTGTCCTGCATCGAGGCAAACATGTTGTCGCTGCTGGCTTGACCCACTCGGTAGTTAAACACCTTGATCTCGGGATATTTCACGGTCCACTCCTTATAGAGCCGTTCGCTCACGTCCTTGGCAATGTCAACGCGGGTGCCGATAGGCAACTCCAGCGTCAGACCCAGACGGCTGTTATCGTTGGTGGGGAAGAACTCGGTGCCGATGAACTTCATCAGGAACATCGAGGCGATAAACACGCCCAAGGCCGTCGCTGTGGTGATCCAGCGGTGAGCAACGCACTTGTCCAGGACCTTGGCATAGAAGTCGTCAATCTTGTTCAGCACCTTGAGGATGGGTCCATAAACCTTCTGGAAAATCTTGGTGTCGCCCACGTTGAGGCGCAGCATGCGGCTGCACAGCATGGGCGTCAGCATCAAGGCGCAGATGAGCGACAGCACCATCATGATGGTCACCATCCAGCCCAACTGCTTGAACAGCACACCAGTCATACCCTTGACGAGCGTCAACGGGAAGAATACGGCAATCAGCGTCAATGTCGAGGCCATAACCGAGAGGGCCACCTCGTTGGTGCCGTTAACCGCGGCCTGCATGGGTGCTGAACCGCGCTCGATGTGGGTCGTCACGTTCTCGAGTACCACAATGGCGTCATCAACCACCATACCGATGGCGATAGACAAGGCCGACAGCGACACGATGTTCAGCGAGTTGCCGGTAGCATACAGGTATATGAACGACGCAATCAGCGAGATGGGGATGGTTACCAGCACGATGACGGTAGCACGCCAGCGCCCCAGGAACACAAACACCACGATACCCACGAACAACAGGGCGAACAGCACCGTCTCGACCAGCGAGCCGATGGTGTTGCGGATGTTGTCGCTCGTATCAACGATGTAGCCTAACTTGATGTCGCTGGGCAGGTTCTTCTGGATTTTGGGCAATTCCTTGGCGATTTTCTCCGAAATCTGCACCGAGTTGGCACCCGACTGCTTCTGCACGATGATCATGGCACCCTTCTGGCCGTTGCTGAAGCTTTCCTGGGCACGCTCCTCAAGCGAGTCGTCGATACGGGCCACATCGCTCAGATGAACCACACCGCCCGTGGGCGACATGCCCACAACCATATTACCCATCTGCTGGGGGTCGCTGAACTCGCCCTGCACGCGCAGGGGGTAGGTCTCGTTACCGATGTCAAAGGTACCGCCAGGGATGTTGCGGTTCTCAGCACCAACCAGCGCGGCGACGGTCTCGACGCTCAGGTTGTAAGCCTCCATGCGCAACGGGTCCAGATAGATGTGGATCTCGCGCTTGGGGGCACCGGCAATGGATACCGAACCCACACCATCGACACGCGCCAGCGGGTTAGCCACGTTCTCGTCGAGGATCTTATACAGGCCTGGCATACTCTGGTCGGCCTGCACCGACAGCAGCACGATGGGAATCATGTCGCTGCTGAACTTGAAGATGATGGGCGTGTTGGCATCATCGGGCAACATGCTCGACACCATGTCGAGCTTGTCGCGCACATCGTTGGTCAACGATTCGATGTCATAGCCGTATTCAAACTCGAGGGTCACAACCGACACATTCTCACGGCTGTTGGAGGTGATGTGCTTGAGGTGTTCCACCGAGTTCAGGGTGTTCTCTAGGGGGCGGGTCACGTTCTGCTCGATATCCGATGCGCTGGTTCCCGCATAGGAGGTCATCACCATGATGGTGTTGGTTTCCACGTCGGGGAACAGGTCGATGGGCAGGCTGCGGAGCGAGAACAGACCCAGCACAATCAGTGCCACGAACACGAGGGTCGTGGTCACTGGTCGTTTTACTGAACTGGAATATAGACTCATAATTGAATGCTATTGAATAGGTCTCACTGATTGCACTGACTTGAGGCAAGGTCCGTTAAATCTCTTTAATCATTAACCATTAACCTTTAACCATCAAGTTTTGCAACCAGCAAAACTTGATTTATTTCTTGAGCTGAACTTTGGCACCATCGGTCAGGCGCGATGCACCGGCGATAACCACTTGGCTGCCGGCTGCCAGGCCGCCCTTGATCTCGTAACGGTCCTCCAGGCGCTGACCCAGCTCTACCTCACGCAACTCGACCTCACCGCCTTGGTAAACCCAGACGTAGCGTACGCCCGAGCCCACCTGCTTCTGTACGGCGCGGTCAGGAACGACAACGCTTTGGCTCGTGCCGTAGTTGAAGTTCACGCGGGCAAACATGCCGGTGCGCACTTTGTCATTGCGGTTGGTGATGGCCACCTCGACCTGGAAGGTGCGGCTGGTGGCGTCAACAGTGGGGTGGATGAGGTAAACCTGGCCGTTGAAGGTCTCGTCGCCATAGGTGTCGAACTTCACTGTCACGGGCATGCCGCGCTTCACCTTGGGGTATTCGCTCTCGTTGACGTTAACAATGACCTTGAGGGGCTGTTGCTGCTCAATGGTCAGGATGGGCAGTCCTGCGGGCAGGTCGCCAGCGTCATAGTTCTTGGCGGTCACTACGCCGCTCACGGGAGAGGTGAGCACGGTGTTCTCCTGCATGGTGCGGATGGCGCGCGCGTTGGCATCATACTGCGCCTGCAGCTGGTCAACAGTCTGCTGTGTGCCGCCACCGATCTTCACCAACTCGCGGGCACGGTCCAGTTCACGCTTGAGGTTGGCCAGTGCAATCTGCTGCTGGGCGATGTTCACGTCATCGAGGATGACCAGGCGCTGGCCGCGTGCCACGCGCGAACCCACGTCAACCAGGATGCGCTTAATGCGCGAACCGCTGTTTGACGAGATGTTGTTGGTCTTAAAGGCCTCGACGGTACCTGTGTACTCGCTCGATTGCTTGACGGCTTCGGCACCGATGGTTGTTACCTCCACAATGGGCAGTTCTTCCTTGACCTCGACGGCTTTTTTGTCGTCTTTGCTGGAACAGGATGCCAGTGCCAGCACGAGCATCGCAATCGATAAGATTTTCTTTGTCTTCATCTCTTTATGATAGTTTATTGTTAATTTCCTGATTTCTAATTCCTGACATAGTGGGTGTTGCCCAGCACATATTCCAGGTCGCTCTCGGCAACCAGGTAGTTGTAGATGGCTTGATAATAAGCCAGTCGGGCCGCCATCAGGGCATCCTCGGTGTCGCGCAACTGGATGAACGAGGCTGCACCGATCTTGAAGCTCTTCTGCATGATGTCGTTGGCTTTCTCGGCCATGTGGACGCCGTCCTCATTGCTCTCGATCTGCTTGAGGTTCTTGGCGATGGCATCGTTTTGGGTAGCTACTTGCATGTGTAGGCTGCGCTCCAGGTTTTCGCGTTGCCATTTCATCTCCTCGACGGCGATTTCGGCCTGTTTTTGCTTGTAGTAGCGCTGGCCGCCCTGGAAGATGGGGAACGCGATGGCCAGGCCGACGTTAGAGGCGCGGCTCCATCGCAGGCCCGTGAAGGGACTGCCGTTGTTCATCGAGTGCCACATGAGGCTGGCGCTACCGGTCAGGGTGGGGTACCAGGCCATCTTTTGCACGTCGAGGACCTTCTTCAGGTAGTCGGTCTGCAGGTCCATCGCCTTGAGGCTGGTGTTGTTGGCCAGCGTGGTGTCGCTGCCCAGGGTATTGCTCAACACGCGCTCATACATCTCTCCCCTGAAATCGTTCAGTTGCTGGCTCGGTACAATATCGGTGCGCACGTCCATACCCATGAGCACCTTGAGTTGAAGCATCAGGGCAGTGATGGAATTCTCGGCCTCCATGATTGCCGGTTCCAGATTGCTCACGGCGACGTTGGCGCGCAGCACATCATACTCTGATGCGGCACCCAGTTCATATTTCTTCTGGAAAATGTCGGCATTCAGCTTTGCTGTGGCGTGATTCTCCTCGATGACGCGCTTGCTGTCTTGGGCCAGCAGCAGGGCATAATAGGTCTTCTCCACCTGGTTGACCAGCGACAGTTTGTTGGCGCGGGCGGCCTCTAGGTTCTGGAGAATCTGGTTTTCGTTCAGTTTGATGGTTTTCCACAGCTGGGGCACTACCAGTGGAATCGATGCCTGGAAACCTCCAGCGTGGGTGTTGTCGCTACCCATTTTGATGGCCATGGTACCGGCATCGGTGTCCATGTACATGGTCTGCAATGCCAGGTTGCGCTGGTACTGGCCCACCATGTTGATGGTAGGCAGCAATTGCGCCCTCACCTCCTTGCGGCTGTAGTCCACACGGGTAATCTCCATCTCCTTCACCTTGATGGTGGGATTCTCGTTCAGGGCGATGCGGATGCACTCGTCAAGCGACAGCGACAGTTGGGCTTGTCCGCTCAACGTGCCGCTCAAGAGCATTAATAAGATAATGTAGAAAAACTTCTTGTTGAACATTGTATTGGTAGTTTTATTGATTTTGCTGTTGTTGGTTCTCGAGATACTCGATCATCTCGATGCCCTTGATGGTGGCGACGCCTCTCAGGAAACTCACGAACACGTGGTCAAACATGTCCTCCTGCTTGAAGCCGTATTTGTCTCCGTTGAAATCTTCGTGCAGCACACGCATTGATTGCGAGAACAGGTAGGCGGCAATTTCAGGATTGATGCGCTTGATGACCAAGCCCTCGTCCTGAGCCTGGCGCAGCACCGATGCGATGCCGTTGATCACGTTTTTCTCGTTCTCGACATGTCTCTCAAAGATGTCGGGGTACAGGCGCTTGATGTCGTTGATAAACGCAACCGATGTCGATTGGTACATCTTGCGCGCACGCTGATAGACGCGGAACATTGCCTCAAAGCAATTAGACGACGTGCTGAAAATCTCTTTCATCGCGGCGTTCTTTAATTCGTGCTCATGGCGAATGCACTCCCCGATGAGCGTCCGCTTGTCGGGGAAGGTCTCATAGAGAGTGCGTTTCGAGATGCCGCAGGCGCGAGCCACATCATCCATAGTCATGGATGTGGGACCCACACTCATCAGCATCTGGCTGCATTCAGTCACAATACGTTCTCTTGTATCCATGTTGATGCGTAGTAATGATATGATCTGTTTGTGGCCGCAAAAGTACAGAAAACTTTTAAAACTCCAAAAGTTTTCTTGGTTTTTGTGGCTGTCATGGCATTATTTATCATTTTATAACAAAAAATGAGGGCATTGCCACGTCGGCAACGCCCTCATGATTAGGGATGTTTATCGGTAAATCTTACCCGATAATCGGTTTCGGATCAGTAGCGAACCTTGCTACTCTTGGTCACACCGTTGCGGTAGCGGGTTACCACGATGTTGACACCGTCCCAAGGCTCCTTGCTCGTCATACCTGACAGGTTGACGTAGGTTACCGACTCGATCTCGTCACCGTCAGCAGCGATGCTGTTGATGGCGGTGTTGGGATTAGCATTCAGGCTGATGAGCGTTACCTCCTGGGTATTGCTGGTAGCGGTGGTGCCGTCAACATAGTTGGCAACCAGGTAGTAGGAGTAGGTACCGCCCTCAACCAGGTTGCTCAGGGTGATGCCCGTCGAACCGGCGTCAATGTCGGTGATTACAAAGTCGGTGTTGTCACCGGTTGCGGTAGCGTTGAGCGATGCAGTGCCGGCATAAACTTGAATCATCGTCATGTCGGGCGAGTAGCTGCTGTCGGTCGAGTAGATCGAGATGACATCGCCAGCGCTGCCGGTAACGGTCCATGCATAGGTCTCACCATTGGAGAAGCTGTGGCCAACGGCCGAGGTCTTGTCCGACTTCACGGTGATGTTACCGCTACCATAGCTGGTGTTGGCGGTAGTGATCATGACAGTGAAGGTAGCATTGCTGTAGCCCGACGGGATGGTGAAGTAGATGTAGCCATAGGTCGTCGTAGTGTTCCACCACCAGCCCGATGAGGTGTTCTTGGTGTAAACGGCACCGTTGCCACCCTTCACGTTGGTACCGCTCCACGGCGAGGTCAGCGTGACGGTTGCATAGCTGCCGGTGTAGTTGCTGCCGTCGATGGTGCCCAGTAAGGTTGCGCCGCTGGGCTCATCACCGCCAGGCTGTGCGGTGAGCGTACCATACAAGGTGTAGCTCGATACAACCGATGCGTCAACATCGTGCGTCCAGTTGGCAGTGAAGCCGGTGCCGCTGATGTTGGTGGCTGCGTTCAGTACGGGATTAGCCTTGTTGATGGTGGCATTACCGGTCAGGGCAACAGTCTTGCTGGCAGCGCCCGAGCTGGCCACGGTAACGGTAGCCGTCTGTGTGCCGTAGGCGGTGGGAGCATAGGTTACAGTGACGTTCACGCCATTGGCGGCATTGGCAGCGGTGATGGTCGTCGGCGAGATGCTGAAGACGCTGGCACCGCTCAGGGTCAGAGTTACATTGCCGGTCAGGTCGGCGCCGGTTACCTTGAAGGTAGCCGTCTTGGTGGCACCCACGTTGGCCGTCATGCTCAGGCTGGCGGGAGTTACCGTCAGGGTCGGGGTAGCGGCGGGCTCTTCTTCCTTGAGGGTAACACTCTGCTCGTTACTCCAGGCGCTCTCGCTGCCGTCGGTGTAGATGGCCTTCACCTTATAAGTATAGGTGCCGGCTGTCGTCAGACCGGTAACGGTGTAGTACTTGTTGGTGATGCCGGTGATTGTGCGGGCAGTAGCGTCGCCGGTCTCGGTGGCGTTGAGGTTGGTGTTGCCTGCATAAACCTGAATCATCGTCATGTCGGGCGAGTAGCTGGTGTCGGTCGTCGTGAGGGTAATCACGTCGCCTGCGCTACCGGTTACAGTCCAGGTGTAGGTCTCGTTCTTGGCGAAGGTGTGGCCCACAGCCGAGGTGTTGGTGGACTTGACGGTGACGTTACCGGTGCCATAGGAGTTGTTCGAAGTGGTAACCTTCACGCTGAAGGTGGCGTTGGTGTAGCCCGAAGGAATCGTGAAGGTGATCTTGCCGCTCTTGGTGAAGTAAACGGCGCTGTTACCACCCTTCACGTTGCTGCCGCCCCAAGGCGAGCTCAGCGTGATGGTCTTGTAGCTGCCGGTGTAGTTGCTGCCGTCGATGGTGCCCAGCAGGGTGGGGCCGGTCGACGGGGTGGAACCGCCCTGGCCGTTCACCTGCAAGGTGTAGCTGGCCACGTTGGCGCTTGCGGTCTGGTCGGTCCAGTCAGCACGGAAGCTGTTGGTGGTGATGTAGCTGCTGTTGGCAGCGCTCATCACGGGAGTGTAGGTCGTGATGGGAGCGGTGGTGGCGGTACCCGTCAGGCTGACGGTCTTGCTCTCGGCACCCGAGCTGGCAATGGTGATAGTGCCCGTCTGAGTGCCAGTAGCGGTGGGAGCGTAGGTTACAGTCACGTTCACACCGTTGGCGGCATTGGCTGCCGTAATCGTGGTGGGAGTGATGCTGAATACGCTCGAGCCGCTCTTGGTCAAGGTCACGTTGCCGGTCAGGTCAGTACCCGTTACCTTGAAGGTGGCGGTAGCTGTCTCGCCGGTGTAAGCAGTCATGCTCAACGATGCGGGAGTTACAGTCAGGGTGGGAGTAGCAACCACTTCCTCGTTCAGGGTAACTTCCTGTTCGTTACTCCAAGCGCTCTCGGTACCGTCGGTGTAGATAGCTTTCACCTTATATACAAAGGTGCCGCCAGCCTTCAGGTTGTTCACGGTGTAGTACTTGTTGGTGATACCCGTGATGGTGCGGCTGGTCTCGCCACCGGTCTCGCTGGCCTTCAACATGTTAACCGAAGTGGCATCGCCAGCATAAATCTCAATCTTGCTTACACTGATGTAGTTGCTCGTCGAGCCGATGGTCACCTTGTCGCTTGTTGCACAATTCAGCACGAAGGTGTAGGTGGTGCTGTTGTCGGTCAAGGCCTGGGTCTTGGTCTGGCTGCCGGTGCCCACGCTCAGGGTGGCGTTGCCATAGTAGCTCGAGTAGTAGGAGTAGGCCGTTACCTTAACGGTCACATTGCTGTAGCCGCTCAGGCTATAGGTGGGCGATACCAGGTTGCCGCCGGTGATGAGCATGCCGGTGTTGGCATATACATAGGTCGATGCGGTCCATCCGGTGCCCAGATAGCTGGAGATGTTGCTGGCCACGTCGGTCAGATAGCCGTCGGAGTTGGTAACCTGGGTCACACCGCTCAGGTCGATGTTGGCCAGCTGGCTGGTGGCGGGGGTGCTGCCCTTCTCGTTTACCTGCAGGGTATAGCTGGCTACGTTAGCGGTAGGAGTCTGGTCGGTCCAGTTAGCGCGGAAGCTGTTGGTGGTGATGTAGCTGCTGTTGGCAGCGCTCATCACGGGAGTGTAGGTCTCGAGGGTGGCTGCGGTGGCCGTGCCGCTCAGCGAAACGGTCTTGCTGGTAGCACCGCTGCTTGCAACCGTAATGGTGCCTGATTGGGTACCGGCTGCCGTGGGCTTGTAGGTCACGGTAACGGTGGCACCGCTGGCAGCTGCACTGGCGCTGATGGTAGTGGGCGAAATGGTGTAAACGCCATTAGCGTCGCTCTTGGTCAGCGTCACGTTGCCGGTCAGGTTGGTACCGGTCACGGTGAAGGTCTTGGTTACGGTCTGACCTGCAGTGGTGCTGAAGCTCAGCGAGCTGGGACTAACGCTCAGCGTGGGAGTTGCGGTCGAGCCACTGGGCGGCTGGATACCGATTACCATCTGCTGATATACGTTGAAGTTGTAGCTGCTGTAGCCGAAAGAGTTCAGCGAGCACCATGCGTTGCCGTCGCCACTCCAACCGAAGTTGATGTGGTACTTGTTGGTGCTGCTGTTGTAACCGTCAACGTTGAAGGCGTGTCCGCCGGCGCTGGAGCTAACGGCGCAGAACACGATGGGACGGCCAGCGGCCATCTCTTCCTGAATCATAGCGGCCCACTGTGCATCGGTATAGAGCGTGGAACCACCACTGTAGGCGCTGGTCTTCTTGACAAAGCGGGTAGAGCTCGAGTCATAGCCGAAGAAGGTGAAAGCGTTGCGGATGTTGCTCACACTGTCAACACTCACACCGCTACCATCGGTACCATAACCCATGTGCTCGGCCTGACCTACATAGTGCATCAGGGTGGCAACAGCGTTACCCTGGGCAGTCGTGTAGCTGCCGGTGTAGTCGTCAAGCATGTTGGCCCAGTCAAAGGTTGTCGAGGGCAGGGCCGAGTGGGTGTAGCTCCTTGAGCTATAGCTTCCCGTGCTGATGGTTGACTTGTAACCAGGAACAACGGGGGTTGGATCTGTTGGATATTTCCAGAAGTAGAACACCATCGAGGCCGATGTGGCGGGGCAACCCGTCAGACACTGATAGCTGCCGAATTTACACTGGTTCCAGTAGGGTGCCTGTTGGTCCCAGTTACAGGTCAGCAGCGGGCCGTAGGTGCCGGCGCGCAGCTTGGGCGCGTTTTGTGGGCTGAGCAGCACTTTGGACCCCATGCCCGGGTGCTCCTGCAGGTACATGATCTGGTCCTTGTACTGGCCCAGCAGGTCTTGCATGCCCAGGGGCAGGCTGTTCACATCCTTCAAGGGACGGTCGCCCACCATCAGGATTTCATCGGCACGGTCATCACCGGCAACTACGATAAACGTGGTTGAGGTGTTGTAGATGTAATAAACGGGCTCGGTAATCTTCACGTTGCCCATTTCGGCTTTGAGCAACACGGGATTTAGGGCTCCGGGAGACATTATCTTATCTCCATACATCTGTTTTAGAAAACTCTCAGCTTTCTTTTTGGCTGTGACCTGGTCAACGGGTGCAGCCGACAAAGACATCGCCACGATCATGGCGGTCAGCAAGAATAAAATTTTCTTCATAAGCCTATTAGATTAAATTATTAATGTATGTAGTTTTGAATTAAGGTAATCGTTAACAGCGCCCCAAAGTTAATAACGATTTTTTGGTTAAACAAGAATTTTGATAATATTTTTTCAAATATTTTATTTTGGCGCTTGTCGGTTTGTCGCTTTTGTGGCTGTATTTGTTTATTTCTTTAAGACGTGGGAAATGTATTTCCATACCCACCTAACTTGGTGATATTGGGGAAAATGACTATCTTTGTGGGGCTTAATAAAAGTAGTATGCAATTATGAAATCTGCTAGCAACATCTCTGAGGTTCTTGATTTCCTCCGGCAGCTTGCCATCAACAACGATCGCACATGGTTCAAGGCGCGCAAGGACAGGTATGATGCCCTGCGCGGTGCATGGGAACAGGATATGGAGCGGCTCATCGCCCTCGTCGGCCAGTTTTTCCCTGATGTGCGTGGGCTTACCGTAAAAGATTGCGTTTACCGCATCTATCGTGATATCCGTTTCTCCCACGACAAGCGCCCCTACAAGACCTACTTCTCGGGCGTTATCGGCAAGGGCGGGCGGCACACGGTGCAGTCGGCTTACTATGTTCACATCGGGGTCGATGAGCTGATGCTTTGCGGCGGTATCTGGTGGCCCGAGAAGGCTATCCTGGAACAATTAAGGGGCCTCATCGATGCCGAGCCCGAAGAATTCCTGGCCATTGTCAATCACCCTGATATCACCTCGCGGTACCAATGGATGTCCAAGTCACTCAAGACCATGCCCAAGGGCTATGACAAGGACCATCCCATGGGCAAATACCTCAAAATGAAGGAGTATCTCATGGTCAAACACGTTGACGAGAGCTATTTTGAGTGCGAGGACTGGGTCGAGAGGGTCGCTCAGGACTTACAACCTCTCAAACCTTTACATGATTTCCTTAATTATGTGTTTGAATAATCATATATTAAGTAACAAATCATAACCTGGGATTTTGCCACCATTATGGCGAAAGTATCAGCATTTTGTCATCCAAAATCAAGTATTGTCGGTTATTTTGCCATCATTTTGGCGCTTTTTATGACGCGAAAAGGATTTTTTTGGCGCCAGTGGTGTTAATTTCTCAATAAAATTACACCTACTTAAAAAAATGGTAGTATCTTTGCACGCAATTTCAGAGGGAGATTGCCTGAAAACCAATACTGACATCTTTAAAAACTAACAATATAACAGATTTAATTGGAGAACATCTATGAAGAAATCCTTTATTCTTTTGTTGGCATTAGCCACTAGCTTCGGCATGAGTGCCAGTGAAGCCGATTTGGTGATGCCGCAGTCGCTGCATGACCTCAGTTTCCTGCATTGGGGATTCCTGGTCTGCATTCTGGGAATGCTTTTCGGTGTCTATCATTTCATGAAGACCAAGAGCTTGCCCGTTCATCCCGCCATGCGTGAGATTGGTGAAGTGATCTACAAGACCTGTTCCACCTACCTCAAGCAGCAGGGACGTTTCCTGGCTATCCTGTTCATCTTCATCGGCGT
>JAEEGK010010130.1_pt1 | contig 21796 bp, 14 predicted proteins | sample 8958771 | NCBI WGS metagenome assembly JAEEGK01 (sample SAMN16246547, study PRJNA631951) | gut metagenome | biome: gut microbiome; feature: rumen; material: SC-attached | host: Bos | place: Iran: Karaj | collected 2018-10 | reverse complement strand
ATTGGGGATTGGGGATTGGGGATTGGGGATTGGGCCCAATCCCCCATCCCCAATCCCCAATCCCCAATCCCCATTTTCTAATTTTGTATTTTTGTTTTTTTATTTAAAAGATTCATTAAAAAAATATAATATTATTGTATATTTTAATCAAGATAAAATACAATTGGTTATTTTTTTTGGTCTAAAAAAAAATAAATTTAGAAATTGATAATTATAATATTTTCAACGCTTTTAAATTATTTTTTAAATATTTATTAATTAAAACATCAAAATATGAAAATAAAAAATTGTAAAATAAAACATAATATTTTTATTAATTTTATTTATATTAAATATTATTCTGAAATCTATAATCTCAAAAAAACTTTATTTATTCTTAAAACTTAATTTAATTATTAATAATGATTTTATATATTGAATTTAAATTTGAATTTTTTGAATATTCAAATTTTGTAAAAAATTCTTGATTAATGGAACTCGAAGGCATTATTGAAGAAGGAAACTCTTTTAATTCATTTTTATAATTTGTTATTTTCATTGGTTTAAAAGAATAGAATTTCTTTTGTTTTTGATTTTTATTGTTTAGTTTATTTAATTCTATTAATTTATCATTTATTTTCTTTGATATTTCTTGAAAACTTGGATTTTTTTTAATAATATTTAATTCGTTGTCGCTGAGAGAAGATTTATTGTTATTATTTTTAATATTTGATTTTAATTGAGAGGATTTAGGTGATAATATTTTTCTTTTTTCTTCAGAAAATATTAATTTTGGTTGAATATAATTAATTGTTTGTTTTATTTTATTTTTTTTTTTTAATTCTTTATTTAAGCCATTTGTGAATAAATTATTATTGCTCTTATTTTTTTTATATTTCAGTAATTCTTCTTTTTTGTGTAAAATAAATTGATTAAAACTATTATAATTTTCATCAATATCTTCATGATATTTTTTGTATTTTGCTCTTAAAATTTCTTTTATTTCATCTCCTAAATTCCTATAAGTATTTATTGAATTATTTTTTGATTGCTTTTTTTGGGAAAAAGATAATGAATTTAGAGAATTATTTTTCTCAATTTTATCCCATTTTTCTTCTAATTCTTTTAGAAGTGACTTACTGATATTTAAAGAATTATTTATATTTAAATTCTTTTGGGATTCAACATTTTCTTCGTTATTAATGATATTTGATAAGTTAACTACATCATCTAATTTTTCTGACATTTTTTTTATATTATTTTTATATTCATTATATTGAAATTGAAAAAAAACAATTATTTTAGTTTAATTATAAAATCAACTATCTTAATAATTAAATCTATGCTTTTATTTTTAAATATGTTTATTTTCATCATCAAATCTTTTTCTATACATTTATTATTATTAATTAAGAAGAAATTAATTTCTTTTAATTTATTTAATTTATCTAACTATTATATTTGAACTACTTTTTTTCAAAATCAAAAATTCAACAATATGTTTATAATTCCTTGAAAATTTTATTAAAATAATTATTTAGAATAAATAAATTGTTCCTATTATCTTGTCAATATACAAAGTAATTTTTGAAATATATTATATATCAAATATATACATAAACACAAATTGGAATAACATGTGTAATAACATCTTCATAATCTTTTGTCATTCTTAGATTTTTTAATTATCTTCTAAATGCTATTCTTTCATTTTAATATAAGTCTGAATTCCTTATTTATATTTTTTTTGCATTCAATTAATTATATATATATATTGATAATCAATATATAGACCAGATATATTGAAAATCTTAAAGAAAAATTCTAATATCTCTATTTTGAGGAGTTTTATTGATATTTGTTAATATGAAATAGTGTTTTTGTGTATCATATTTTAAATTATATAATTTATTTATGATAATACTTTTTCCATTAATTTTCATATATATTTTTTATTATTCAATTTATTTTTCAAATATTTTGAATTTGGTTTTTATTTTTTATAATTTTTTATGGGAGGATGTTGTGGAGGTAGTAGAAATAATAATTTTGAAAAAAATGGTGAAATGATGATGAGATTTTTTCCAAAAGAAAATAAAAATGGTTTATTACATCCAGAGTATACTTCAAATATGTCAAATATTTTATATGATCAATATGACAAAATTGATAATGAACAAATGTTAAAATATAAAAATTCTAAAAATAAATTAATTGAAAATATTCAAATATTAAATAATAATTCTAATAAAAATGGAGTTTTTAATATGCATATAGAATTCTTTTGGAATATAATGAAGTATTATAAAGATGATTTTACCCAATGTGATTATATAATTTATGATTTAAGAGAAAATGAAAAAAAAAAAGAAAATTTTTTAAAAAAATTTAAAAGTATGAATTATTCTGTGGATTCAATTGAAAATCTGAATTCTTCAAAAATTAATATTTTTAAAAGTTTTCTTAAAGGAAAACTATTAATAATAATTCCTAATGATTGTGATAATTTTTGTCAAATATCAAAATTAATTTCTATAATAAATAAACACAAAATAAATATAAAATACTTTATTGTTACTCAAATTCTTAATGATGAAGAAGGATTTTTTTACTTTGAACCAATAATTTACAATTTATATAAAAAATTAGATTCTCAATATTTTAATAATTATCCTAATATTTTATTTTCATTGAAAGAAATTAAATATATTAATAATAATAATTTTATTTTTATTGATACAAAAAAATTTGAGATAAAAAATAGTGTAATTGAACCAGAGATATATGATTTTTTACTTGATTTAAAAATAAAATGTGTTTTAGATTTGGATTTTCATAATAATATTAATGTTGCTACTTATGAAATTTATGATCAAATCTATTATATTACTTATAATTATACTGGAATTAATAATTTAAATCAATTTAAAAAATTATTAAATTTAATTAAAAGTATTATTTTAAATCAAGGAACTTTTATCATTTTATTTAATGATAAAATTGTTGAGAATGATATTCTCTCAAAATGGATATCTATCCTTATATTTCATTTATTTTATTTTCCTTTGAATAATAAAGAAATATCTCAAATTGAAATAATATTAGAAAATATAAAAAGTTTAAATCCTCTTTTTTTAAATCAAAAATGTTTAAAAGATTTAATTCCAAAAAATTTAGAAAAACAATTTGAAAATATTTTTTCTTTAAATAATAATTACTTTAGTTTTAATTTAAATAGTATTTTAGAAAGAGTTTTATTAAATATATTGAATCATTAAGGTATAGAGAAATTTTATAAAATTAAAAAAAAAAGTAATACTTTAAATAATAAGATAATAAAATATAAAGCAACAAAAAATTTATTTTATTTTTTTGGATTTTCTGAAAATAAGAATGAACCTGATTTTTATATTTTAGATATTAATACTGATATTAAATATTTTCAAGAAAATTATGATTATTTAGTGATTCAGGTCAAAAAAATCATATCAAAAAAAAATTATAATTTCTATATTTAGTATTTATATATGTTTAAATGAGAAAATGAAATTATTTTTTAGAATAATTTAAAATAGTTATTTTAACTAATTTATAATATATAATAATAAAATTGAATAATTAAAAATATGTTATTAAAATTAGAGAAATATTATCATAATTCTTAAAATAAAAATTTAACTTAAAATTTTCAATTAAAAGACAGAAGCCATTTTTTAAATTTTTTAAATTTATTAAGAAAAAAAATAACAATCAGAAAAAAATAAAACCAACAAAAAAATAAAAAAAAAGTTAATAAAAAAGTTAGACAATAAACATCCCTTTAAACAAATAATTAAAATATGAAAAATTTTAGTGTTTTAAATTTTTTTGAAGGATTACCTTTTTATGTTTGATTTTTTTCATTTATAAAAAATTAAATATTAAATTAATTTCCTTAATTTATATGTTGGTTTTTTTTTGCTTTTTTAAGTTGTTTTATTTTTATATAATTTCATTTTCTTTTTTTTTTCCTTTTTTTTTTGGCAAATAGTACTTTATTAAAATGAAAAAACATTTCTTTAGAATATATTTGATTATTATATATATGAAATTAAAATATGAACAACTTATAATATTTTTTTAACATACAGTTTAATTTTACTAAAGATATTTTTATTTAGAAAAATATAAATGTAAATAAATTAACTAATTTGGCCATTATTTCATTAATTTACTTCTCAAACATACATTTCTAAAGAACAAAAACATAAAGACTAATGAAAAATATTATTTTATTTGTTCAAGAATTCGATGTTACTTTTACAATTATTTTGTTGGAATAAATTGAGAAAATAAAAATAAAAGTATTAAAGTAAAAAGACAAGAAAAAATTAAAATTATAAAATAAAAATTAAATAAAAAATTTACGTATGTATTGTTAAACAGTAAATTATAATAAAATTATTTCATTTAAAAATAATATAATTAATTATTTTTATTTTGTGGATTTTTTTTTTTTTTTTTATTCTGAATCCCAATTTCTGTAGAATCCCCATTTTCATTAGTTTTTCTTTTTCTCGCTTTAACAGGAGTATTTCCACTTTTCCTTTTTTTATCTTTATTTTTACTTATTCCTTCAACATTATTTTCTTGTCCATTATTATAATTATTCCCATTATTATTTTGATTAGTAGGATTAATATTTTTAACATTTCGTTTATTTTGTAACTCTTTCAATTTTTCTTTTAATAAGGCATATTCTTTTTCTTTTTTTTCTAAATATTTTTTTAAGGAAGTATATAAAACAATATTATTCCTTAAAGTATCATAAGCGATTTCAACTTTAACAGTTGGAACAAGTTTTTCTGCTAATTTTAATTCTTGTAAATAAGCATTGACTTTAGATTGAATTTTTTCAGAGACAGGTAAATTATGTTTTAATTTTTGACTTCTTAAATAAACAAAAGAATCAGCTTCAGTAGCATTTTTTCTAATATAATCTTCAAAAGTCATAACTTGATTTTCATTAGTATAATTTTCTCCATTATAACCTTTATTAGAAAATTGTTTAATAGTATTTTCAATTTTATCATATTTTTCTAATTTTTTTTCAATTTCAATAGCTTGTTTCATTAAATTATTTTCTTCAATATTATCTTCTAAACTTCTATTCATAGTTCTTTCAATATAAGCTCTTCTTTTTAATTCTTGTTCATAATTATATCCACTTTTTAAAATTGGATGCTCAAACATTTTTCTATTTTCTAAAACTTTTCTGCAAATTGAATAATATCTATCTTTTAATCCTTCAACAGTTCTTTCATTATATTTCTCTTCATCATATCTATCATGAACAACAGTAAATCTTAGATCAAATCTTTCCAATAAATCCCATAAATATTTTGTCTCTTCATAAGTCCAATCAACATCATTTGGTTTAATTAAATTTTCATATTCTTCATCTTAAAATTTAATCAATTTTTTTATCTAATTGAGCAAATTCATAATCTTTATCTACATCTTCTTTTCTTTGTCAATGAAATAAATATAAATTATCTGTTCTTGCTGGATTTTTAAAATTTGACCAAACCCATTTTTGAAAATGTTCTTTTTTTAATGATAATTCTAATTAATTAATTTTAAAATATTTTTACACTCATTAAAAATGAATCATGGTAAATATAATTCCAAAATAAAATTCTTAAATAAATCTAAATCACAAACTGAAACAGAAAAAGGTAAAAAAGAATTGATTGAAAAAGTAAATCTGCATAAATCAAATAATAATATCCTTTTCTCAAATAATTATCTTTCATTTTTTGAATATAAAAAATTTTATTACTACACATCAATATTAAAATCTAAATTATCAAATAAATATAAAACAACTAACCAAACTTATAATACTTATTTAATAGAAATTTTGATAAGGAAAAAAAGAGGACATATTTTAGCACAATTTAAAGATATGGAAATTTATAATTTTATTCAAGAATATCATAAAAGATTTTATTATTCAATAGAATCAATTATCAAAATTCCTAAATTTGCAATTTATTACAAAAATTATTCACTTTTTTTTTGTAGACCAACTTTAGCAGATCAAGTTTGTAATATAATTATGAGTAAACGTATGGAAAAAATTGCACAAATTTTCTTTGATCAAAATTATGTAAAGAAGGAAAATAAAAAAATAGAATTGGAAAAAGAAAAAACTGAAATTAATATTTTTAACCAAGGTGTCATTGAAGAAATAGAAATTGATGAATATCCAAAGAAAAAAAAATATTATACAGGTTTTAACTCCTTTGATAAAGAGTCATCATTTTTTGATAATATTAGTAATATAAATCCTTTTCCAAAAAGCCAATTTATTTTCAATGATTTAAAAGATTTTAAGATTAATCAATCAAATAATTGTATAAAAGATAGTGAATCAACTTTAAGTAATTCAATTAATTCAATTTTAACTATTTTAACAACAAAAAAAGAAAAAATTAAGCTCAATCATTTAAATAAGAAAAATAATGATACGAATAATAATATAATTTCTTACAATCAAAAAAAAAATAACAATATTAACAATAATAATACTTCTATTCATTTAAATAATAATAATTATGTTAACTGTAATTATAATACTGGGAATAATAATAGTATGACTTTTAAAACTATGAATAGTATTTTTCAAACACCAAAAAAAAAATCAAATCATATTTCTTCAAATTCAAGTTTAAAAAGTTCTAACATAAAAAGTTATAAAACAAAATCAGGAAGGAAAGGTTTAGTATCTCAAATAACAAAGAATATAATTTCTTCTTCAAATTTCCATTCAAAACACAATATTGAATATAGAAGGTCATTTCATACAAAATATTCTTCACAATATTTTAACGAACAAATTGAAATAAAAAAAACTTCAAGTAATAATAAGATTAAATCTCCTTCAAATTTAAAAAATGCATTTTCAATAAAACCAAATAATACTCCAATTAAAGATATTAATCCCAGTTTTAGAAATATAATATCTCAAAATGAAAATAATAAAAATGTAAAAAATGAATCTTCTATAAAAAAAAATATTAAAACTCCAATAGATTCTTATTTATCTCAATCAAAATTATTTAAAAGTCCAACTACTAATTTAAGACAAACAAACCAAAAGAAAAGTAATTTAAAATCTTCTCGAAATTCAAAAAACTTTTTTTCAAATTATTCTTCAAAAAAATATCCTCAAAAATCTTCTGTTGAAGACACCTCTCTCTCAATTTCAAATAGAATTCTTCTTAGGAATAGTCAAAATAATATTAATAATCAAATTCAAAATTATAGTAAAAAGAATAATTATAATAATATAAATAATAAAAGTAATAGTAATAATAATATTTGTATTAATAAAAATAATCAAACTTTAATTAAAAAAGGGAAATTAGTTTTTCCTGATAAAGAAATTTCTACAAAGACAAATTCAAATGATTATAATTTAATTAAACCTCAAATATCTTTATTAACATTTTGTTAAATATATTTATTTATTTATTATTATATCATTATATTTTGCGAATGTCATAATTATATAAAAAAAATTGTAATTGTACATATATATTTTAATTTTTTAAGATCATATATGAAAAATAAAGATAAGAATTAATATATATTATTTAATATTTTTTATTTATAAAAAATACGCTTTTTAATCATCATTAATATAAGGTTTAAATGAATTATCTAATTGATATTTCATTAAATTTGATTTTGAAAAATGTTCAGATATTGATTTAAAACCTTGAATTCTAGCATATGAAATATAACTTTTTTTATTTTTACAAAAAGACCAAGGTTTAGCATGAAGATCTAAATATAATTCAATTATATCTTTTGAATTTTTTAAATTTAAAAAAGCATAACTTACATTTATTTTTTTTACAAAGTCAATTGGTAAATATAAAAAATTAAATTTTCCTTTGTACTTGCCATTTAAAAATGACATTAAGAAAGTTTGAGAAATATATCTTGGAATGTTTTTAATCATTATTGTTGTTCTCTGGTCTTTTTCATTTATTATATCTTCTATTACTATTTGATATTTTTTTCTTTCTTCTTCTGATGTATTTCTACTTTTTAATCCAGTAAATTTATTTTTTATATTTTCTTTATTTGGATAAATGGTTTTATTTATTAAATTTTTTATTGAATTTTCTTTTGATTTTTGTGTTAATTCTTTTTCAATATTAATATTTATGGAATAAATATTTTCTTTATTTTCATTTGAAATATTATTGTGATTCAATGTATTTTGACAATTATATTCATTTGATTTATGATAAATATAAATTATAGAGAAAGTATTTAAAATATTTTGATTTAAATTAATTTGATTATCTTCGATATTCAATTCTGAATTTAAATTATTATTGTTTTCAGTTAATTTTTCTAATATAAATTGCATTTTTTCTTTTTCACGAGAATCAATAAATTGAAAAATAAGATAAATCTTAAAGTTATTAATAATTTTTCTATAAATTTTATATATTTTATTTCTTAAAATAAATTTACAAAGTAAAAAATAATAAATTAACAATTTTTCACTAAGACTTGATTCAATTATTATACTAATAAAAAATTTATTATAAAAATCTTCATGATGATGAAAACTTATTTTTATATTATTTTCTTTTAATTTAAGACAATTAAAAGTAAATTCATTATACATTTTCATTGAAGAAATGAAATCATAATAACTAATTTCAATATTAGAATTATTTATTTGAAAACTTTCTATTTCTCCATAACTTAAAAAAATAGCTAAAGCATTTTGTTTAGAAATTTCAAAATCAAATTTAATTTTAAAAGAATTCGAAATTGAAAAATTTTCTTTCAATTCATCTTCTTTTAAATTTTGTGAAAAATCCATTTTAAATAAAAGAATATTTATAAAACCAATTAAATAAAAAATATTATTAAATTTAAAAAAAGAAACAATGGATTATAATCATAATTTTCCATTAAAACTCCAAATGGTACAATGAAAGGGAGCATTCATGTAGGAGGAAGTTGATAATTCCAAAGAGAAAAACCTGAAATATAATTATAATCTATATGTCTGCTTCAGTTATTGCAATTAATAACTATGAACTTCAAAACGATGTCTTATTTTTTTCAGGAATAAAAACAGAAACTTTAATATTATTGTTGTTCCTCCTTCTATGCATCATTTGATGGAGCAATTTAATTTCCTGAATATAAAAATATTTTTGTTCTATCATTTTGTTCTGTAAAAGAAATATTGTTTAATATAATTTGAACTGGGACAGATTTTTTCACTTATGTATTATGATCTTTCTTCGTAAATTCATTTGTGGATTGAAGTAATTTTTCAAATGTATATTCCATTTTTTCTAATGATTTTCCTTTTCATTTTCCTAAATTATTATCAACTTTACATCCTAAATTTGAACTACGGAAATTATATCTGAGACCTTTTCTATGAACTATTATTTTAACTTTTCCTTTATTTGGAGTTGTTGTTGGACACACCGATTCTATAGTTGGTTGATTGTAATAGTTAATTATCCTTATAGTGATTTGAATCAATTCCATTGAGTGATAAGCATATATCAATATAGCCTTAGAATCCTTTTTCTTTCTTGACTAAACAATTAATTTCATATAAAGAATAAAAATTTAAATTATTTTTGATCAGTATAAAATCTCAAATTCAATATTATATAGTGAATTTATTAATCATAGTCTTTTGTGTTCATAAATAAGATATTTTAATTAATGAAAGTTTTTACGTTAGATTTAGTTACAAATCTATTTTCAATGTTTAAATAAATTTTTTATTAAGCTACATTTAAATAAAAAATAATTATTTAAAAATATTATAATTGTTTTTGAAAGTTTAAAATATTAATTAGAAAAATAGTTTTATATATTTTTTATGATTTTTAAAAATTAATTTACCTCGTTTTTTAATGGAAGAAAATCTTACCGAAATAAATAGAGTTATTGTCCTTGGTGAAGAAGGGATAGGAAAATCATTTTTATTTAATAAATTAGCACAAAACGAAAAATTATTTCAAGAGAACAAACCAGAAAATTATAAAGAAATCAATTCTGAAAAAGATTTTCTTTCTAAACAAGTTGTAATAGAAAATACAAATTTCGAATTGTATGATACAATAGGGATTTCTCCTTCTTTTCCTATTTCTAATATTAAAGAAAAAGTTATAAATTTTAAAGAAGAAATTTTAGGAAAAGGTTTTAAAGCAATTTTAATACTATTTAGTGTATATAAAGTTCCTATAAATTTCGATTCTTTTGAATTAATTATGAATACTTTTTCTTTTAAAAATAATAAAAATGTTTTTATTGTTTTCACTCAAGGAGATTATTTTAATTCTTTAGAAAAAAAAGAAGAAGAATATACGATTTTAAAAGAAGAAATGAAAAATTTAATTAGAAAAAAACATTATCCAATTAATATAAATAATGTTCTTTATTTAGATAATGATAATATAGATTCAATAAGAAAAAAAATAGTATTAATGGCAAACAATGTAAATATAGATTTAAGTTATATTAAATTTAAAGAAGAAGAAGATGAAGAAAATTATTTATTAAATCGTTTATTTTTAACACAAGGAGAAATTGACGGAGATGAAACTGATATTAAAGAAAATCCTATATTGACTTGGCTAAAAAATATTGTAAATAAATGCCAATTCTTTAATAGTCCTAATATGCTTTTATGAATATCAATATAATCAAAATTAAATTTATTTTTTAAATAAATGTTTTAATATATTCTTTTATATTCAAAAAAACTATACTTATATTAATATTAAATTTTTTCTTTTTTAAGATATTATACTTTAAAATAAATATAAATTGTTTATGAAGAAATTTTAATTGAATCTAATTTTGAATAAAGACAGATTTTATATTGGATATAAGAATTCATATTTAAATTATTAATTAATAATTTATATTGATCACTTTTTCTATATTCTATAAATCTTTTTTTTAAATATTCAAAAATACTTACTAAAGCTTCATCAAACATTTCATATGAACAATCATCTTTTGAAATTAATTGTCTACAATTGTTTCTTATTTTTTTTAAAATTTCTTCATTCATATATTTATTATCAGCTCCATTATCAAAGTAATTTTGGTAAAGTGATTTTGCTTCTTTTGTAACATTAAAAAAATTAGGTTCTAATGAATATTTATATTTATATTTCATTATCTTTGTATATAAATTTATAAAGAATGAATCTACTAAAGAATCTTTGAGAAAATCACTAAATGAATAATAGCATATTTCATCTGATAAAAATAAATATAAATTTGTAGCTAATTTAGGATTAAAAGAATAAGAAATTTTTATTTTATCAAATATAGCTCTTGTAATTGGTAAAAATGTGTTTAGAATAACAAAAAAAAAGGAAATTAATATAAAACTTAAACTTGAATTACTAAAATTATTTTCAGTTTGTAAATTATTATAAAATTGTTTTGATAAAATAAAAGTAAACATATAAAGTATTATTTGTAAAATAAGTTCAATTCTTATTTGATTAATTAAATTTGCAAATAATAATTTAAATAAATAAGTTAATAAAAATAATCCTTGAAGAAAATATATTATAACCCAATAAACACAAATTTTATTGATTAATTTTTTAGAAAATAATTCACTTTTTAAATTATTATTAAAATATTTCATAAAAAAATAAGGAATAGGAATATAACCTCCATTTTTCCAAATAAAAAATCCAACTATTATCATAACAATCATTATTAAAACTACAATTACTTTACAAAAAAATCTTTCATCAAATGCATATCTTCTTGTATAAAATATTTTAGCCTTGTTTTTTATATTCATTGATATTATTTTATTAAGATTTATGCATTGTAAAATTCTTTTAATTCTAAAAAGTAAAGATAAAAAAACAATTGTATATCCTATTATAAATAAAAATGGAATTATTTGACAAAAACTTCTTTTATATTCTTCAATTAAATTATATTTTTTGACTAATTCAAAAGCTATTAAAGAAGAATTAATTACAAATAAACAAATATTTGATAATGTTATCATTAAAGGTGATGATATATTAACTGCTGAATAATTTTGTAATATGAACATTGAAAAAAAAGATATGGTAAAGAAAAGAAAATTTAATATGAATAATTTTATATAAGAATTATATTCCATTTAATTATATTTATTTTTTATTTTAAAAGAAAATTGAAATTTTAATTATTTGTTTTTGAAAAATCAATATATTAATATGTATCAGAATTAATAATTATTAATAAGTGTTTTAAATGAAATTAATTCTTTTATTCAGTGAAAAATAAAATCAAAATTACAATTAAATAAATACAAATATATTTTTGATAAAAATAATTTGATAATGTTTTTTCACAAGAAATTGTACATATCTCCTTATTTATGTTTTTTCAAATTTAAATCACATTTAAATTAGTATTTAATTAAAGTAATATAAATTTTCTCTAACTTTAGGTTTAAGGGTATATCAATATCCTTTTATGATAATTTTATAAAACTAAAAGAATAATTTTAATATTTATTACTTTTTTAATAATCTTTGAAGAAAAAATGTTTTGTTGTATTCATTTAATATCATTATATTTATCTTGATAAATTTGTAACAATGAATTTATTGAATCATCAATATATTAACTCAACATTTTTAAAATATTACAAATTCAATAATTTATTATGGTTTAAAAACATTAATTTTTTGATATCATTTTTATTTATTTAATGGATTATAATATGAATTTCATTGATTTTAAATTTATTTTACATGAAATCTCTTCATATATCTAAAAACCTTTCTTAATACTGTTCCATTATCTAGTTTTAATACTGATTGTATCAAATTAAACAGTAACTTTAATTTTTTTTTTTATATTCTTTTTGAAGAATTTAGTAGTTTGGAATAGATATTTTTAATTGAAGATAAGAAATGACTAATTTTTATACTTAGATTTACTCTTTTAGTTTTATTTTTCCTCCTTTATTTATTTATTTATTGTTTTTTTATTTTTTAAAATAAATATTTTAAACTTTAGAAAATAAATGAATATAAAATTATTATTATTTACAATTAATACAAATACAAAATTTATTTGCAACAATTTTTTCCTTTTTTCTTTTCCTTTTTGGTACTATTAATTTGGAATCCATTTTTCTTTCCACTTCTGTTTGAATAATTATTTTCTTCTATAATATTATTACTTTCCAAATTTAAATTCTGAAAATGAATAATTGCTAATTTTTCAAAAACTTCATTAACCATAATATTATCTTTAGAACTAACTTTCATAAAATCAATATTTAATTTCTTTGCTAAATTTTCAGCTTCAATATCACTAACAACAGCTTCATGTTTTAAATCAATTTTACTCATAACTAAAATAATAGGAATGTTATCACATTCTTGATTAATTTTATCATACCATGAAATTATATTATCAAAACTATCTTTATCATTGATAGCAAAAACTATTAAAGCTGCATCTGCTCCTTTATAATATCTTTTTGTGATAGAATTATAATAATCTTGACCTGCTGTGTCCCAAATATAAAATTCTATTTCTTTTTCTATGTTTTTGATATATCTTTTAATATTTAAAAAATCTACTCCTAATGTTTTTTTATAATCTGACGTAAATTTACCTTTTACATATTTTATTGTTAATGTTGTTTTCCCTACTTTCCCATTTCCTACTACTATTATTTTCATAGTTGGAGTCATTTCTTCTATCATTTTTTTTTAAAATTTTAAAACAAATTTTTTATTTAATAATTGATAAATCAATTTCCTTAAAATAATTTTATTTCATATTTCAAATTGAATTTAATAAAATATTTAAGAAATTATAATTCAAATAGAATATAAAGAAATGAAAAAAATTATTTATTGACATTAAATTTAAAAAAAAACATAACATCCTTTTTTCTTGAGTTTTAAAAGAAAGAAAAAAAGATACAATAAAAGATAAAAATCAAAAGTTCAAATTAAGGATAAAATAATTTTTAGTTTAACTCCTTTAAGATAAAATTGATAAAGTAAAAGTACTTTCATTAAAGTAATTATATTATTATTTTTAAATATTTTTTATTTTTTTAATTTTAAATGAAATAATCTTCATTGTTTTTTGAATGAAATATCATTTTTTTGTGAATTGAAAAAGTTATTCTTTTTTGATAAAAACATAATCATTAAATGTTACTGATAAATATTCATAAAAACTATTAAAAAGATATATAAGCTAAACTTTCTTCCAATTTCTTTATTTTACAAAATTTAAAAAAATTGAGAACTAATTATTCGAATAAAACTAAAAAATTAAATTATTTCTTTAAAAGAATTAAAATTACTTGATTTAGAATTGATCTATTAAAAATCGAATATTTTGTATTTTCTTTTTTTGGTTTTTTAACATTATTTATTATAAATAATAATAAATTCAGATAAATTTATTTAAATGTCAGAACCAAAAGAAATTAAAAATGAAGAAGATAATAAAATAGAGAGAAAAGAAGAAGAAAATGAAAATGTAAAAAACGAAAATATAGAAAATCCAAAAGATGAAATAAATAATATTAAACTTTTTAAAATTCAGATTCCTCAAAATAAATATGAAAATTTAATTGAAAAAATAGGAGATAAACCAATAGATATATTTATAGATAAAGTAAATTATTATATGAAAATATATTCATTTACTTATAACTATACTAATTCATTAATTTATTTATTTAGAATGCTAAATCAACCTTTAAATTCAAAAATATCATATTGTTATTTATTTGAAATAAAACCTTTATTAAAATATTTTAAGGAAATTGCTTCAGTTTATTCAGCTTTAACAAATGAAATGAAGAAATTAAAAAATGAAAAAGAAATTGAAAATGATGAATCTTTGTTAATAGGAAATGATTCATATAATATTGTTCATAAAACAAATGAAGTATTTGACAATAATTTTAAAACTATCTCATCAGAAATTAAAACAAATATTCTCTCAAATTTAAATTTTTCAAAAATTGATACTGTTAATAGTAAATTTGAGACCAACAATAAAAAGATGGAAGCTTTAATAAATGAATTAGATCATAAAAAACAAGAATATGAAAAATTATATTGTAAAAATTATGAAAATCAATTTAATTCATTTAGAACACAAATTAAATCTCCAGATATATTAACAATAATTCAAGATTTTGATGATTATATTCTAATAGAACAAAATTTAATATCTGCTTCAAATCAAATGTTTATTGATACAAATCATTTTTTAAATGAATATCAAGTTTACTATAAAAATTCTAAAGAATTATTAAATGAATATATAGAATTATTAAGGGGAAGTATGGAAATTTATCATAATCAACTTTCTTCACTTTTTAATATGAATTTATATAATACATATGGTAATATAGATACATTTAAGGATGGTTCTACAAAATTATCAATAGATGAAAAATTATCTGTTAAAATATTATTAGAAAAAAACAAAGCAATAAATACTCTCCAGGATTTTAATCTTATGTTATCACAATATAGAGAAAACTTTCTTAGATATCCTGATTTTTTTAATCATGAAAATTTAAATGATGAAAATAATTTTAAAATTGAAAAATATTTTTCTGAGGAAGAATTTTGGAATTTTCTTGCATCATTAATTAAAAAAAATTAGAAATAAATTATGATGAATTAATTAAATATAAAAAAAATTGTAGAAGAAGTAAAGGAATGTTTCAAGGATTCAAAAATTCTTATATAATTGTTACTTTACAAGGTCATATTCTAATTTTTGATGAAGATAAAGAAAAAAATGAAGATATTATTAAAAATAAATTACATACTGTTTATAGGAAATCAAAAGTGAAAATGAAAAAGAAAAAATCCAAAAAATCTAATTTTATGGTTGTTATTTGTGAAGAGGTAAATAATAAAAAATCTATTAAAAAATTAGTGATTGATACTTTAAATAATGATAATTTAAATGAAGCTATTAAAAATATTGGAGGATTAGTTGAAGGAAAAGATGATGATAAAAGTGATGACGAAGAAGAAGAAAAAGATAAAGGTGAAGACAAAAATGATGAAGAAGAAAAAAAAGTTGAAGATAAAAAAAATGGGGATGAATAAAAATTAATTATTGAAATTATAAAAAAAATAAAAAAAAATTTTCTATAAAAAATTTATTTATTTATTTATTTTTTTGAAAAAATCAAATGAATATAAAATTAATAAATATGTTGAGCTTAGGGACGCTAATTTTTAATTGAAAAATAATATATAATATTTTTTAGTATATAAATTGATATGATTTATTCCTTTTTAGAAAATAAAATTATTTTTTTCATTATGACTTTAGACATTGAAAATTAAAATTAAATAAATAAGATTAAGAGGTTTCCAAGGATTATTTTTTCATTATAAAATTTATATAAAAAATATAAAAAATATTAATTTGAAATTAATTAATGGATTATTATAATCAAAATTAAATTCAAAAAATCTATTAAATCATTATTTTTATGGAATATGAATTCATATAATTGAATCTTAATTAACTTAAAAATTATTAGTTGAAATAATTTTTTGATGAAAATTTAAGAATTTTTCAAAAAATTTTTAATCATTTTAACAAAGAAAAGGGAATGGAATGTATTCCTTCTTCTGTCATTTTATAATTGATAATCGACATTTCACTTTATAAATTTCTTTTCACAAATCAAATTTTAAAAAGAGAATCAAAAAACTAATATATATTTAATTCACTTTTTAAAATATTGTTTTTCAATATTTAAGTTTAAATTTTTAATAAAAATTAAAATTTGAAATACATAAAATGAAATAGCAAAATATGAATTATAAAAATCTGAAAAATTAAAAGGATATTAGGCAAATGAATGGATTTAATTTAATAATGAAAAAAAATATAATTATTATCATAATTAATTTAAGAAATAAAAAATATTATATTATTAATTATTGATTATAAAAATTTAATATACAATTAAATATGTACATGACACCATTGAATAAAACATTGATTGAATAAATTAATAATATAAATTTCAGTATTTTTAGGTTTTCCATCTGAATTAGGTTTTGAATGAAAAGGAACTTGAATGATCCCTTTGAAAAACTCTCCATAAATTATAGGAAAAGTTAATAAACCGTTTGCAGAATCCATATCTATTAAATCATTATAATAAACAGAATTTTGAGTATTTGAGCATTCATAAATTTCTTTTTTTCTATAAACTAAACCAACACAACCTAAATTTTTATTATAAAATTGTTTTTCTCCTTTATCATTTAATTTATAAATTTGATCATTTTCACATAAGAAAATCTCTGCATAAACACAAGAAAATAAATTAAATAATAAATCTCTAGTTTTATTAATGAAAATCTCAAGTTTTTGGATTTTCTGAATTTCAATAGAATAATTTAATAATAATTCTACTCTTGAAATTTGAAAAGAATTTTCATTAACATTTATTGCATTTTTTAAAATAGAAGAAGCATATAAAGAAAAAAATCTTAATAATTCTTCATCATCAGAATCAAAATTTTTTAAATTATTTTTATTAATTGCTTCAATAACACCAAAACATTCATTATCAATATCAATTAAAGGAAAACATAAAATATTTTTAGTTCTAAAATTATTTTTTTTATCAAATTCTTTATCAAATCTATTATCAAAATAAACTTCATCAATCCTTAATTTTTTCTTTGACATAAAACAAGAACCAACAATTCCTTTATCTTTAGGAATTTTAATCGAACCTTTTTTTAAACCTTCACCAGAATGAACAATTAACATATCTGTATTTTTATCTAAAATAAAAAGAGAAGTTCTTTCACAATCTAAAATATCACAAGTATTTTTTAATAAAACTGAATATGAATTATTATTTAAAATACTTTCCACTAAATTAATACTTGATTTTAAAAAATCTTTCATTCTTAAATTTACATTTACCATATCTTTATAATTTTTTAGTAAATATGATATTGAATCACTATATGATATTAATAAATCTGCATCTGCATTTGTCATTGCATCAATAAATTCATTATCATTTTTTGTTATTTGATCTAATTGATTTATAAATGGATTTTTTTCAAAAATATTTGAAAAATCATATTGAAAAGATAAAAAAGATTGATGAGTTTGATTTTGAATTGAAATATTTCTACTGTTTTTTGTATATGTTGATATTGCATCATAATATTTACGATTTATTTTATTTGTAGATAAATTTTTTAATAATAATGAATTTCTTTTTGGAGTTTTTATTTCTTTTACGTTTATATTGTTATTATTATTTCCATTTGGTAATATTGAATTACTTTTTAATATTCTTTTTATTTTTGGTCTTCTTGTTGGAGATGTTGGACTATCATTTCCTATTTTTGAAAAAGCTGAAAAAAAGTGACTTTTTGCATTTGAAAAACCTATTAATTCTATATTTGAAAATTCTTTGTTATTATTGGTATTATTTATGTTATTTTCTTTTATTGATGACATACTTTTAATTTTTTTCTGTTCTAATTCATTTTTTTTGTCATAATCATTATTGTTATTATTGTTGTTATTATTTGAGTTATTTATATTTGAATTAATATTCAAAATTGGTTCAGAAAAAGTATTACATACTTTTTTTTCTGTGAATTTCTTTTTTTCTTTTGTTAATTTATTTATTATTTTTTCACTTTCATTCATCATATTTTTATATAATCTTTCTTTTTGATTTATTCCATTTAAATAAATTTGACACATTTGAGTTAAATGATCATTTGTTTCCATTAATTTATTGATTTCAACTTCAAACATTACACACATTCTATAATAAGGACAATTCACTTCTAAAGGACAAAATTGACTATTTTGTAATTTTATTGTAATTTTGTTTCTATTTAATCTATTATCAAATATTCTATTACCTACAGATAAAAAATTATTGCTTTCTGTTTGAAGATCTAAACACTTATTTTTTTTCAAATTTCTTGTCTTTTTTTTTGATTGTATTATTGAACTTCTATATAGATTATACAAAGAAGATGGTTTAGTTTGTTCATTTAAATTTGACTGGGATTGAGATTTCGAATGAGATACTAATTTTAAATTTAATGACATTTAATATTTTTTGTTTTAATTTAAATATGCTTTATAAGTTTTTTTTAATAAAATATTTTTTCATTTTAATATATTGTTCTGAAATAATTTGAAAAGAATAAATATATTTTTTTTTTATTATTTTTATGAATTTAATTTTTAAAAGATTTAATTTGGTTTTTTATACATAAAATTTTCATTAAATGAATGGTAGATTTGAAAATACTCAACAAAATAATTTAAACAATTTCAAAAAATGATGATGATATTCAATTTAAGAAAATAATAAGATAAAAGATATATCACTTGATTCGATTTTTCAAATCAATTTGAATTGAAAAATCTTATTCTAATTTAAATTGTTTTTATATCTCTTTCACTGAAATCAAAATTTTTATTTTATTGATTTTATTATTTTAAAATAGGATTTTGTTAATCTATATTATTTGGTATAAAAAAATATAAAATAATATATTTTTTATAATTTCCTAATTAGAGGATTGTTGAATAATAATATTATCAAAATCACTTTTTTAAAATGTGTGTATACAATTATGGAATAATATTGTTATTTTTTTTATCAAAAGAAAAAGATTAGTTATATAAATAAATGAAATATAGGGCAAAGACTTATGATTAAATATTTGATTGCCTTTTTTTATATTCCTATTGAATCTTCTTTATTATTTATAAAGGAGCTCAAGGAATTTTTATAATTAATGTTTTTATATGCTTACTAATTTAATATTAAATATTAAGGTATATTTTTTGAAGAGTAAATAAATTTAGATGTATGTTTTATATATTTAAAAAAATAAATGTTAAAGTAATTATATAAAAATATTTTTTATTGTTTAAACGATTAAGTTTAAATCAAAATTTTCAAAATAACACTATTTACTTTTTAACAAATCTAAATCCATTATTTTTTAAATTTTGAACAAAGACAGAATTAGAAAATAAATAGATATGTAAAAGAATATAAAATAAAATAATAATTTGCAACATATTAATTATATTAGGAGAAACATTTCTTAATCCAATAATAGTAATTAATAAACAAAAAATCATAATTCCCATTACTATTTTTTCAAAATTTCTTAATTGTCTTCTCGTGAATAAAGAAGTAACTCTTGGATTTTGAAAACAGAAAAATTTTAAAAAAGGATGAATTAAACATATACTAAATATGATTTTAGTTACTTGAGAATCAGCTCCAAAAAAATCTAAAATGATATTAAATGGATTTAAAGTAAAATTATTAATATTATTATCATGACTTTCTTGAACATAATTTATATTTTCTTCATCTTGTTCATCTATTTGATCAATTTTATTATTTTGGTTATTATCTTTAGATTTCAATTTTTCATTTTCATCTAAAAGTTTGTAATTTGTTTCCATCAAATTATATAAAATAAATTAAAAATTAAAACCAAAAAAAATTATTTAATTTTTCAATAATTAAATAGAAATTAAAAAATATATATAAAAAAAATAATTTAAATGACATAAAAAGATAAATAAACAGTCAAATAATAAATCTTTCAAAAACTTATAAAATATGAATATCCCAATATGAAAAAGAATAAAAATCAAGGAAAACATATAAAAAGATATATAAAAAATATTAAGATTAATTGAGAGATATATTATAGATATTTATTATAAATATTGAAAGAAAAAGATTAAAAAAAGTAATAAACAAATGGTTTGTATTCTTTCTTTAATACTATTAAATATATTCTTTAGCCTGCTGGAAATATAAAATAAACTAAAGTAACTAATCTCAATTTTTCTCCAAAACAACAATTATTAATTAATAAAAGTGTTATTATGTAAGATGAGAAAACTTTAAAAGATTATAAGATTAAAAAAGAAGAACATAATGATTAAATCATTATTCTTTTAAACAATATTTTTATGTTAAAACAATTTCATTTTCAAAAATAAATATTTATGTTTATTTGGTTCATAATCCTAATATAATATATATTCTATTTATTTGTAATAAATTCTAAGAAATTTTAAAAAATAATCATTGGATAAAAAAGTAAATAAATCTAAATTTACAAAATAATATATGATGATTAATTAATAAAATTATAATATAATAAATATTAAAAACTTAATAACTACAATATTTTCATAATAAAATATTCTTAAAATAAAAAATTAGAGATTATTGTTTGATATAGTTAAAGATTTGTATTTAAAAACCCAAAAATTAATTAAAAAATATTTAAATATATTATTAAAGATTACATTCAATTTATTGAAGTGCTAAAAAATTGAACTTAAAGAAATAGATTTATCATTGTATTTGAGATTTTTTCTTTTAAGATATAATTATTATTATTTATTTTCTTAAGATAATATTGTTTTATAATTTAAAAAATGAAGTTATCTACTGATGGTCTTTTTTAATTAAAATTTTTTATACTCATTTTTAAAAATTATTCATAATTAGCCAAAAATATTCTATATTCATTATTTATTATTAATACTCTATTAATTATTTTTTGAACAATTATTTTTTTGATAATAATTTTCTTTCAATTTTAAATATTTAAATAAAATATTTGGACAATTTTTAAAATGAAAAAAATGAATATTTTATTTGGGGATTGGGGATTGGGGATTG
>JAEEGK010010126.1_pt1 | contig 21801 bp, 12 predicted proteins | sample 8958771 | NCBI WGS metagenome assembly JAEEGK01 (sample SAMN16246547, study PRJNA631951) | gut metagenome | biome: gut microbiome; feature: rumen; material: SC-attached | host: Bos | place: Iran: Karaj | collected 2018-10 | reverse complement strand
GGTAAGGATTTCTGAAGTTTTTCATAATTTTTAAATTTATTATTACAATTTATGTTTTTATATTTGTTATTCTTATTTAATACTTTGAAATACATATAATTTAGGTGTTTATTTATATGAAAATTTATATTCATAATTTTAAGATTTTTTTTTTTTTTGTTTTTTGATTATTTTTTTTATTTTTTTTTGAAATTATGAAATTGTTAATTATATTAATTAATTATGATGATAATGAAAAAAAAGTTTCAAAATGTAATTTTTTTATATATATATTTTTAGCTGTTAGATATTCATAAATATAGACATTTTAATGATTTAGAATTTTTTTTATCACAGAATAGATTAAGAAAAAGTTTTTTGAAAAATATTAAAAAAACAAAAGATTCTCTTTATTCAAATACTCATTTTTCTCATTTAAAAGAATTATCAAATAATTCAATTAAAAGTAAATCAATGAAAAAATTAATAGAATTACAAAATGAATTTGAAATAGAAATCCATAATAAAATCAAAATAAAACCTTTTTCTTTATATAAATCAAATTTAAATAATATTAATACTTTTACAAATAAATATAATTTATTTGACAATTATTCCAAATCTTCAATAAATAAAAATAAAATAATAAGAAATAGTTCTATGAATTCTTTTAAAAAAAGTTCATCATTAAATCAACTTATTTTTATTACGGATAATAAAAATAGAAATATAAAAAGAAATAATTCTAAAATTTGGAGAAATATAAATAAAATTAAAGAAAATATTGAAGGTAATTATAATAATAACGGTATTTCTTTATTTAACAATTATTTGAAAAAAAATAATTCGTTTTTAAAAAAACCTTTAAATAATAAAATTATTTCTCAAAATAATAATCATTTTCAAAACAAAAATGAAAAAAAAAATGTTTTTTATTATGATTTAGCATTAGATGAAAATAATATGAACAACAATAATTTAGAAACACTTTTAACTAACATAAATAAAAATAATATTGAAAAAAATATATCAACAATTAATTCATATACAAATTCTACTAGTTCAATTAAAAAATCATATATAAATATAGATACAGATGATGATTATAAAATAATAGTAAATAATTTAAATAAATTATAAAAATTATATAATTATTATTTTCTTAAATTATTTTTTTACAAAAAGATTTTTAGAAATTCAAATTTATTTTTTAATTATTATATATTTTTAATTATTGAAAAATATTTCTAAATATTTATAAAAAAATTTTCTTTATATAAAGATTTTTAAATATGAAGAAGTTAAAAAAAATATTTTTTTTATAATTTTAAAAAAAAAATGCAAAAAAAATTTGACATTCAAACAGCAAAAAAATTATTATCTTCATATGCAGAAAAAGTAAACTATTATATGAAAGAAAATCAATTATTAAGAAATGAATTAAATGATGCTAAAACAACATTAGGAATAAATAAAGAAATATTATATAAAAATTTAAATGAACAAATAAATGAAAAAAATCAAATAATATTAAACAAATTAAAAGAAGAAAATGATAGATTATCAAAAAAATTAGATGAATTATATCAAGATAAATTTATACTAGAGAAAAAATTATTTAATACTCAAAAAGAATTAGAGAATATAATTGTTGAAAGACAAGAAAATGATGATTTTGAAAAAACAAATGTTTTTAAATACCAAAATATAATTCAAGAAAAAGAGAGCATAATAAAACAATTAAAAAGAGAATTAAATAAATATTATAAAGATGATTGTAATTCAACAAAAGAAATTATTATTGGACAACCAGATAAAATTATTTTAGAAATGAATAATGAATTAATAGAAACAAGAGAATTAATACATAAATTTTCAAAATTACTTCATTTAGAAAAAAGAAAAGCAGTAGAACAAGAAGAACAAATTAATAAATTAAAACAAAAATTACAAAATATAAAAAAAAAGAAAAGAGTAAAAGAAAATATAGAAAATATTCAAATGTTTAATTATATATTAACAAGTGATGAATCAGAAAATTATTCTGAAAAAGGAAGTTCTTTTTGTACTTTAGAATCTCCTTTAATTAAATTTCCAGAAAAAATAAAACAAACTAAATATTTATCAACTGAAATAAGTGAATATAATGTTCCTAAATTAGATTTTTCTAAATTATTAAATAAATACACTCCACTTAAATCTATTGAAGTTGTAGAAGGAATAAAAGAAACAAATAGATCTTGTGATGAATATATTGATAAGTTAAAATTTCAAATAAAATTATTTAAGAATAAATTAATTAGATTAAAGAAAAAAAATAGACATTTAAAGAAATTAGTTTCAATGTTAAAACAACAATGTATTAAATTAAGAAATAATTTACAACTTTCTTCTTCAACAAAAGATAAAACTGTAATTACTAATAATAATAATAAAAAAGAAAATAATAGTGAATCTATGGAAGCAAATACTAGTAATGTAGATATTGAGTCTAATATTACTGAAAGTGATTTTAATTATATTATTAAGGAATTTAATAAAGAAATTGATAATCATTTAAATTAATTTTTATACTTTTATATCATATTTTTTCAAAAAAATAAATTAACTTATATCAAACAAAATTATTATAATTTATGAAATTGTATTTGGATTATATATAATATTCATTTAATAAAGAAACTTATAACATTATTATATTATTAAAATTTCTTTGATATTGATTATTAAAACTAAAAAATAAAATTTTTTATAAAATATATCTTTTTAATAACATCTTAGATAATAATATTATTATTTTGTAAAATAAAATAATTCATTTATAATATAATTTAATATATTTATTAATTCATATTAAACCAAAAAAATTTTTTTAATAATATTAACTTAAATATCTAAATTTAATATTAGTTAGCTATTATCTGGAAAATAATACTTCTTCTTAGTATTATTTTAGTTTACAATAGCAAAATTAATATTTTCCCAATATTCAATAATATATTATAAAATTAATATATTTGAAAAAAGAGAAAAGATATTTATTAATAATAAATTATTTAAAAAAATATAAATATTAAAACATTAAATTTTTGACTTAAAAAATTTAAGATGAGTGTTTTAAAAAATTAAATAATTAAAATTTTCAAATTAATTTATATAATCATAATAATAGTATTTGGACATTATTATTTATTAAATTATGCATTAAAAATTAAAAGTTCGTAAATATTAAAAAATATTATCCTAATAAAAAAAAAATATAAAATTTATTTTTTTATTTCTATTGTTAAAAAGAAAAATGTTATCAAGTCAAAAATTAAAATTAAAACCAAATACAAAAAAATTATTTTATCCAAATTTTTCTATCAATACATCTCAAAATTTAACATCATCTTTTTTTAAAAATTTCAAAATGAAAATAATAAAAAATTCAAAAAAAAGAAATATATCATTAATAAAAGAAAATACTTCTTTTTCAATAAATTTACAAAAAAAACTTAATTCTATTTTCATAACAAAACTTTCAAATCAAAATAAGCATTCAAGAAATAAAACTTTAATATCGAAAAGAAAATTAAGAAATCAAAAAATAATTGATTGTACTCATCATTATATGACAGAATTAAATGATAATAAAAATTCAGCAGAAACAACAACAACTGCAACAACAAGTAAAAGAAATTTTAAAAATATAAATATAAATAATTCAAATTTAACAAAATTAAATTGTAAATTAACAAAAGAATCTTTTCGAAAAATTAAAAATAAAATTTATAATAAATTTAATTCTTTAAAAGGAAATTCATTACATTTTCAAAATAAAAATAATTTAGAAGATGATGGTTATATTATTACAGAAGAAAGTATTTTTAATAGTAAAAATAGTAGTAATTATCAAAATAAATCTACAAGTAAAAAAAGTTTTAAAAATAATTCTTATAATTCTTCTTTTGATAATCAAAATATATCTTTTACTTATTCTGATGATACTGATACAAGAAGATTTCAAAATTCAAAAAAACAATTAAATGATATTTGTTATAATTTAACTAATAATGTTAATTATGATAATGTCTATTTTGGAAGAAATTATTTATGTAAAAATAATATTAAAAATAATTATTTAACTTGTAATATAAATAAAAATGATTTAAATTATGAAAAAAATAATCAACAAGATTTTTTAACATTTTGTGAAGAAATGCATAGAAAATTATTTGGAAAATAAAATATATTTACTCTTTTTATATATTTTAAACTTATTTTTCAAAAAAAGGTTTAATTGCAAAAATAATAATAATAATTAAATTAATTACTAATTTAAATTTTATTTATATTTATATTTATAATTTTAAAACTTATTATATAATAATTATCAAAAACACTTCAAATTTTACAAAATTAGTTTTCTTAAAAGTTTAATAATTAGAATTTATTAAATTTAAGTTTTATTAAAAAGTAAAAATTATAAAAATTTATAATTTTAAAATTTATACAATTTATTATGATTTTTCCATTTTAATATATAAATTTTATTAATATTATAATTATCAAATTTATGAATAAAATTTATTATAAATTATCATAATAAAATCAATGGATAATATTCAATAAATGATTATTATTATAATATAAGCTTTTTATATTGATGAAAAGAATATAAATATTAAAGAGGTTAATAATAATTATATAAAAATATAATTTATAAAATAACCAAATAATTTTATCGAATTAAAATAAGAAAATCAATAAAACATCATTTTGATGAAAATATAATATTAAATAATAAAATAAAATATATATAATATATAAAAAAAAAAAGTTATATTATAAAATGATGAATATAAAAAATTAACAAAAAATTAATAATTTAATAAATCATTAAGTAAATATAAAATATATTAAAGTTCCAAATTTAATCAATTTAACAAAATATATCACCTTTTACAGATAATATTAGTAATATTTAATAATTTTTAAATATGATAGAAATAATTATTTAAAAAGTTTGCTCATTCCTATTTTTAATTTAAAATAATATTTCATTAAAGGAAATAATTATTTAATTTAAATATAATTAAATGAGTTAAAATGATTATAATAATTTATATTTATAAATTTTTTATATATTTGCTGAAGTAATTTTTTATATATAATATTAATTATATATAACAATATTTTTTTTTATATTTTTTTAAAATAAAATCTAAAAATAAAGAATTTTAATATAAATGTATAATAATATTGTCTTATTTCTAATAACAATAGTTTCAAAATTCCATTTTTCTAAACAAACATTTGAAGAAATGATTTTACCATTGAACTCTACTTCTGAATTCAAAGGGTTTATAATAAGAAAAATTAATGAAACCTCAATTTATATTTCAAATGTTTTTCAAGAAGTAATTTTTGATTTCAAAACAATTCCAAAACCAGATGATGAATTCAAAAGAATAAACCTTGAAGAAGGAACATTCATGGGTTCCTTATATCCCCAAATTAGAATATCAGCAATAGAAGACAAAACTCAACCAATATATTATGTATCCAAAACTCCAACTAATTCTTTTTATGTAAGATTTTATAATTATGAAAATAATAGTTCATCAAATCTAAATTTGTCAAATAATACTAATTATCTTCCAATTAGTTTCTCTATGAATGAAAATTCACAATTTATATATGGAGTAGTAAGACATTATTATAATGCCACTTATTGTTATCATATTGTAAAAGATAATTGTAATGAAACATGTTATTATAGCAATCGTAGCTCCTATTGTTGTGGTGATAGATGTGATATATGGAAATATCCCTGGAAAGTTAATCAAAGAATTTATATTTATAAAAAAAATGATTATTATAAGGAAATAATTATTCCATCACAAGAAAATGACATTGATGGTGGTCGAAGTTATGCTCATAAACAAAAATCTAAAGGATTTATTTTACCTCTGAAAAATGGTAATATTATTCTTTATGATATGTATCGTTTTCCAAGTACAAAATTTACTATATATTTAAGAATTATTCATAACGATTTTAGAAGTTATAATACTTTATCAAATACTGTTACTTTGAATGAATGTTCAGATGATAATTCACCTATTTATTTTCAATCAATTGAAATAAAAGATGATTTTTTTTTAACCTGTTATTTAAGTATAAGAGATTATAAAAGTATTTATTGTTTTTCATTTCAATATAGAAGTACTAATTCAATTTCACCAAAAAAAGGTTTTCCAACAATGCAATTATTAAAACAATGTGATTCACAAATTAATGCATTTTCCTTATATACAAGAGATAATACCACAAATTTATTTTTAATTGCATGTATTGGAAAAAATTTTGTTTTAGAAGAATATAATTATGATAATTTTACAAGAACAGCATCAACATCAATTATATTTAACAACCCAGATTTAATAGAATATACAGATTTCACAGTAATATCACCTAGTTTATTAATAATAGGTTTCATTAAACATTTAGACAATTATAATTATCATTATTATAAATATTATTGGCCATATTGCCTATCAGTTAACACAACAATAATATTAAAAACAATGGAAAAATATTTAATAAGTTCCTTATTTGCAGATGAATTATTTCAAGGTTCAACAATAATGGAAATAATATCTTCACCAGGAAAAAAAGGTAAATTATGTGATCAACAAGATATAGATATATGTTTTACATTAGGATTAACAACTAATATATTATATATTAATTCCTTATATTATATATCTGATACTAGTACAACAGATACATTCACATATAGAACAAAAGATTTAATTCCAGGAGCATCATATACTTATTCAACACAATGTTCATTCACAATAACAGTATGTTACATAGGATGTAAAACATGTACTGGTGCAAAAAGTGGTGATAATCACAATTGTATAGAATGTGATAATGAAAATGGATATTATTGGGATAATTCACCTTCAAGTAAAAAATGTGTTCAAAGAGGTACTGGTTATTATATTGATTCAAATGATAAATCTTATAAACCTTGTTATCCTATTTGTAAAACTTGTTATACTGCTGGAAGAAGTATTGATGATCCTAAATGTATTCAATGTGATGATAGTCAAGGTTATTTTACTCATCCTATTGATGTTACTAGTTGTATTACTGGAGAAAGCCAATTTTTAGGATATTATTATAATCATACTTCTAATTCAATGTTAAAATGTCCTGATTATTGTATTGATTGTAGTGAAGAATCTGTTAGTGAAGGTAATAAATGTTTACATTGTAATAATAATACATTTTATTTTACTTTTGAAGATGAAGTTAATAATCTTTATTTTAATTGTTTTAATAATCAAACTAAAGAAAGAGATTGGTATTTTGATTATCCTTCTAAATTATATAAAAAATGTTATTCTGCTTGTAATAATTGTACTATTGGTGGTAATTCAAGTAAACATAATTGTAATCTTAATGAATGTAAAGATGAATTTATAATTGATAGAGATGATAAAAGTCAATGTTCTTGTGAATATTATCATTATATTGATTCAAATGATAATTATCATTGTATGTATCCTTGTCAAGGTAATTATAATTATTTAATAAGGGAAAAAAATCAATGTGTAAATAATTGTTTATTAACTGATTATCCTTATATTTATAATTATCAATGTTATAAAAAATGTCCAAATGGAACTTCAATATTAGGTAATAATATTTATATTTGTGAAGATAATAATAAATGTTCAATTAATAATGAATATACTGAATTTAATAGTGAATTAATTTATTATGAATTAAAAAAAATAGTTGAAAAATATAATGAAGAATATTCAATTAGTAATTCTCATATTAAAACAATTAAAAATAAAAATGAAAATTTTAATTTAATTTTATATAAAAATGAAGAATGTGCAAATAAAATATTAGATAAAAAAATTGTCAAATTAAATTTAACTATATGTCAAAATTTATTAAGAGAAAAATATTCAATTCCAAAAAATATTCCATTAACTGTTGCATTAATGAATTTTGAAAGAAGAAATAATAAACCAAATAAAATAACTTTTTCAATATATAATAGTCAAAATTCAAAATTATTAGATCCTTTTATTTGTAATGAAGATAATTCAATTAAAGTTGAAATAAATATAAATGAAAAAGAAAATAATATAAATTTAGAAAAGGCAAAAGAAATGAAAAATAAAGGGATTGATGTATTTAATATAAGTGATCCTTTTTTTAATGATATATGTAATACTTATAGTGAAAATGGTAAAGATGTAATTTTAAATGATAGAGTATTATATTATTATCAAAATATTTCATTATGTGATGAAGGATGTAATTATAGTAAAGTTGATTTAGAAAATTCAATTTATGAATGTAATTGTCATAATTATTTTACTTTTTCAATTAATAATACAAATGATATTCAATATGATGAAAATATTTTAAAAAATAAAGATAGTGATTCAATATTTAATGTAATGAAATGTATGAAAAATAGTCTGTTTTCAAATTTTTTAGAAAATAAAAGTAGTATTTTAGTTTCTTCATGTGCAATTGTTCAATTATCTTCTACTGTAATTTATATTTTACTTGATTTAAGTAAAGTTAGTCGATTTATAATTGGAAATCCTCCAAAGAAAAAAAAAGCAAATAAAAATAGAAATAATTATCAATTGTCTTTAAAAGAAGAAAATGGTAGTAGTAGTACTTTTGAAATAAATTCAAAAAATAAATTAAAAACTATTCAAAATAATAATTTAGTTACAAATGAAAAATTAAAACCTAATGATTTATCTGATAAAATAATTGATTATGATGATTTAACTTTAATTAATGTTGAAAAATATGATAAAAGAACATTTTATCAATTTTATTGTTATTTTTTAAAAGTAAATCAAATGTTTATTTATACATTTATTACAAAAAATCCTTTTGATCCATTTTCAATGAAATTAAATTTATATTTTTTAAAGATTACTTTGGCATTTTTATTAAATGGACTTTTATATTCAAAAAAATATATTTCAGATAGATTTAAATCAAATGAAGAAAATGACTTTACATTTTTTTTACATAATTCATATAAAAGAGTATTATTATGTTGTTTTATTGAGATAATATTATTTATTATTATTAATTCGATTAAAAATCCAAAAAAATTATTTAGAATGTATTATTTTAACAAAGATTCAAAAAATAATTTAAATGATGAAACTTTATTATTATATATATCTTTTAAAAGAGGGAATTATGTAATAATAATTATTAATTTTATAATATTAATAATAAGTTATCTATTCTTAACCCCTTTTAGTTTTATATTTAAAAATAGTCAATTGGACTTTATTTTAAGTGGTGTATTTACTGTAATTTTATTAGAAATTTATTCTTTTTTTTCAACTTTGATTATTACATCAATGAGATATTTAGGAATATATTTATCTAATGAAACATTTTATAATATGAGTTTGTTTTTTATAGTTTATTAAATATTTTTATTATTAGTCAAATAAAAAAAAAAATTATGTAATTAATATAAAATAAAAAAATAAATATAATTTTTTTAATTAAAATGAATGAGCATTTAGACGAAAAATTCGTTTTTAAATTAGGTGAAAAACAATATTTATTAAATATGGTTTATGTTAATTCAAAAATATCATTTAGAGTTGATGATAATAATTCATCTCCTAAAAAAATATATAAAGATAATTTCTCACTTAATGAATTTAGAAAATTAGACAATTTTTTTTATTCATTTGAAACAATAAAAAATATTTTTCTTTTTTTATCAGAAAAATTTAATGAAAACAATTTCAATTTAATGGATAATAATGAACAAATGATATTATCATTTCAACCAAATAAATATTTAAATGAGATAAAAATTCCATTATCTTTATCAGATGCATATTTTGATACAATGTTTAATTCATTATATGAATCATATAAAAAATTAAAAGAAGAAAATGCAGATTTAAAATTAGAAAATTTAAAAATTAAAATACAATCTGGATTAACGCCACAAGAAAATACTTTTATATTAAGAGTAATAAAAGGAATTTCTTTTCAAATTACAAGTAATCAAGGAAAAAATAAAAAGTATAATAATGACTTTCAAATATTAAATTCAAAATCTGATAATGAAAAAGAAAGTTCAGAAAGTGAAGAAGAAAATTCAAAAATTGAAGAAAATAATAATGATAAAAACACAGTAATAAATAATTCAGATGAAGTATATTTTAATAAATTATTTAATGAAATGAATAAAGAAAATAGTAATACAATATTCAAACAATTTTTAGATAAATTAAATCAATTTAATACTTTTCATATGTTATCATTATTTTATGAAATATTAGCAAAAAATATGAAAAATGATGATAATTATATTTCATTAAATATTGATTTAATAAAATATTTATCAAATAATTATAAAAAAATTCCAGCTAAACCAAATAAAAAAGGAAATGATAATGTTATTATTTTAGCACTTAATGATGGTTTTTGGGTTAATAAATGGATTAAATTTACTTTTAATAATATTAAAGATTATGAAAATTGCTTTCTTGGTACTGGTAAATTTATTGCAGAATGTTCAAAAATTCTTTTTTATTTTAGAAATAGATTTAGTACTTTTTTAAGAAAAATATTAACTTTAATTAGAAATAATTCTAAAAAAGAAGAATATGAAATTTTAATTATGATTTTTATTATTGCAACAAAATCTTTTATTATTTGTCAAAATAAATATGATAATGTAAAATATAGTAAAGAATTTAATAGATCTAAAACAAAAATTGAAGCTGCTATTAAAAGTTTGTTAAATATTAATAAAGTTCAAACTGCAGGTTTTAATATTCAAATTGAAATTAAGAATTTGTTAATTTTAAAAAAAAATTTATTTGAAATATTAGAAAAAAATTATAATCAATCTCTTTTAAATCAAAATAATAATATAATGACCAATAATTCTATTCCTAACCCAAATAAAAAACTTCAAATTATGAATATTTTGTCAGTTAATCCTAATTCTGTAATAAATAATAAAAATAATCCTATTAATTCTAATTCTATGATAAATAATAGTTCAATATTTCCAAATAATAATAATATAATAAATAATAATAACAATATAATTTTAAATTCAAATAAAAATATTATCCCAAATAATAATATAATCAATACTGGATTCAATAGTTATATAAGTCCTAATAATAATAATTTTAATACAAATAGTTATATCAATCCTAATAATAATATTTTTAATCCAAATAATAATATTTATAATACAAATAATAATATTTATAATACAAATAATAATATGAGTAACAATAATAATATCAATAATACAAATAATAATATTAATATTAATAATAATAGTAATAATTCAAACAATAATATTAATAATAATACTATTAATAACAATAATAATATTTCCAATATAGTTTTAAATACTTCAAACAATAAAAATAATAGAATTGAACAATTAAAACAAAACAAGAATGAAATTTCTACTTTATCATATCTTAATCAAACAAATTCAAAAAATCAACAAAATTTAGAAAAAGATTTAGATGATTTAATCATTGAAGATTTAGAATTATATATTTCATTTTTGGATAGTGGTTCAAAAATAGAACAATATGAATGGAAAATAATAACAGATTTATATAATATAAAAAGAATAGAAATTCCCACAATTTTTATGTCTTATATTAATGCTTGTTTAAATATTGTTAACAATAAAACGATTTTATCTTATGCAAATTCTTATATTTCAGAAATTATTCTTTATTATTCAAAAATTGTAAATGAAAATGAGAAAAAAAATACTAAAAAAACAATACACCAATGCTTAAGTCAAATTGGTAATTATATAACTACTAATAATTTTATTAGTGATATTATAGCAAATTCTATTTTTTGTTTTGTAAATTATGGTTATATTAAATATAATGATATTCAAGTTACTTATAATAAACATAAAGATATGGAAAAATATTTTATTATTTTAAAAAAAATTTATTTAATTGATGGTACATTACAAACATTAAAAACTTTTAGAAAATTTGATTTTGTGCGAAGACATCAACATTTTTTTGAAAAAATGTTAAAATAAGAAAAAATATATTGTTATATATTTTAATATCAAAATAAATTAAAAAAAAAATTTACAAAAATAATTTTTTAAATAATACTTATTAAATATTATACTAAAATTAAAAAAAAGCTTCATATTATTTATTAATATATCATAATAATTTTAACAATCAGAAAATGGGTAAAACTAATAAAATCCAAAATAAAAGTCATATCAATAATGAGGCTATTACAAAAAAAAAAAAAGATAAAATCAGACTCACAAAAGAATTAGATATGCTAAAATTTAAACAAAAAATAAATGATGAAATTAAAAATAACATATCTCCAGATATGAATAATTTTATTCAAAATAATGAACAAAAAGAAAAAAACTATTCATCAATATATAAACATTATATAAATGAAGAATTTTCTCCTTTATGTATAGTATTTATAAATAGAATAATTTCAAATTCAGAATCATTAAATTCTGATATAAAAAATAATAATGAAATTCATAAAATTTTATTATCTTTAACAAAGCAATTAATGATGAATGAATATGAATTAACAATTTTTTCAATGTTATTAGATGAATTTGGTTGGTCAAATATTAATTTTTCATTAAATGATTATTTAATGTTTGTTGGATTTTTTGTAAAAAAATTATCAAGTGATGATGGATTAATTATTTTTGATTATATTAAAAAAATAGATAATTCTATTAATGATAAATATTCTAATTGGAAAAAAATTTATAATGATAAAATTAAAAATCATAGTAATTTTACATATAGTGAAGTGAATAAAAGATTTAAACTTTTAAAAAAACCTTTTAATATTTATTGTCAAAATAATTTTATTGATTATAATAATATAGTTGAAAAAATTTTAAAAATGAGTTTACCTTATAATGAAAATAAACATAAAGAAAATGAAGATATTATTTCTGTTGAAGAAGGAAAAAAAATAGTAAATAAAAAACAAAAAAAAATAAATTTTCAAATAAAAAAAATGCCTAATATAACTGATAATCCAATATCAGAAATATCAAATGTAAATAATTCATGTAATAAAAATTTAGAAAAAAAAATAAATGAAAATATAGTTCAATTTAATAATAATGGTATGTCAAAAAAAATAAATACAGAAGAAATATTAAATTTAAATATAAACAATTTACAAACTCAAAATATAAATAATAATAATAATTCAATAAATATGATAAATCCATATTTTCAAGGATTCAATTTTTATTCAAATTCTCATGAAAAGAAAAATGATTGTTCGTATAATTATTTAATTCCTCAAAATAATCAGAGTCAACAATCTTTAAGTGGGAATATTCAAATAAAAAATCCTTCTTTAATTGATTTAAATATGAGTAATATAGCAAGAAAATCTTTACAATCTTTTCATACTTTAGAAAATGATGAAGACAATTTAAAAAATTTTTTAAATCATTCAAATCATAATTTTTTTCAAAGTGGTTTAAGTTTAAATAATGTTTATGAAAACAATTTAGATTTTTTTAATTTAAATAGTCCTCCTATATTTAGTAATAAATTTGACAATTTTTCTGAAATAAAATTAAATGATAATAATAATAATCAAGTTCAAAATCAAAATAATCATTTACTTGATAATGTTTTTAGAAATAATAATAATAAAGTTTATGGAATATTAAACAATAATTATTCTATTAATTATAATAATAATAATCAATTTTCACCTGTTTTTCAAATTCCTGTTAATAATAATAATATAAATTTAAATAATATAAATAATAATATTTATAATAATCAAAATTTAATTCCCTCTTCTTTTATTGATAATGAAGGAAATAAAGATAAAAAAAATTTACTTGGAATATATAATCAATTAAAAAAAAAGGAATTAAATAAAAAATAATTAAAGAAAAGATGAAAGATATCTTATATAGTTAATAATTAAAATATATTTATTTTTAATAATAATATAAGTTATTTTTTAAATTTTTTTTATAATTAATTCTATCTAATTAATGTCTCATTCTAAAAGTTTTTCAACAGGAAATGAAATTATAGATAAATTTGATTATATGATAAGAATATCAAGAATGCTCAATAAAATAGAAAATGAAATAATAATTGAAAATTATTTAGAAAAGGATATTCATAGTAAATTAATATATAATATTTAAGTTAGAAAAATTATTTCAAAAATAATGTCATTACAATCATTAGAATTAACTTTAATTTATCAAATAAATCAAGTAATTTTAAATCAAGAAGATGATTATGAATATAAAATAAATTTAATAAATAATTTAATAAATATTAATCATGAAAGTTTTAAAAGAAGATTAATAAATATTATAGATGAAATAAATAATAATTCGTTTATTGAAAAAGATGAATTTAAAAATAATGTTAAAAAAGGATTATTAAATTATAATAAATATAGTAATAATTCATCAAAAGTAAATGATGATATTCCTTTATCTTTAATAAAAGATAATTCTATTATAACTTTTAAATTTGAAAATTCAAATTTGGAAGATAATGAAATTAATAAAAGTTATATGAATAATGATTCAGAAAAATTAATAACATATTCAAATAAACAAAATAAAAATAAAAATCCTTCATTTTCATTAGATAAAAAGAAAAAAAATATAAATAAAAAAGAATCATTTATTGATAATAAAATTTATACTCAAAGAATAAATACAAAAGATTTATTGTTTAAATATAAAAAAAAAGAATGTATTAATTATACAATTAAAAAAAAGAAAAATTATTCCTCATCAGTAAAACAAAAATCTAAAATCACTGAAGGAAATACTTTAAGTAGAAATAAAATAAGTGGATTATTATTTCCTTCTTCTACTTATAGTAATATTAATTCTAAAGTTGAAAAATTAAATAGTTATGGTAATATTTTTATTATCAATAGTAAAACTGAAACAAATATTAAAAATAAGAAAAAAAAAATAATACAAAAAATTAATGATAATTCAAAAGATTTCAATAATCAGAAATTAAATTATTTAAAAAATTATCAAAATTTAAAAAATATCATTGATAATAATAAAAATGGTAAAGAAGTAAAAAAAGAAAATAATTAAAAAACAATTATTATAAATATACATATTTATTTTAAAATATTTTTAAATAATTTACATTTATCATTTATTCATTTTTTTCTTCATTTTTTTTTCTTTTTTTATTTCTTCTTATTTTACTTTTAAATTAAGTAAAACTTTCCCTTCTTCTTTAATATCAAATTTTTCAAAAATACTTTTTAATATATCATTAATTTCATTATCATCAAATCCAAAATTAGCTAAATTAAATTTATAAGTAACTAAAGTAGAAAAGATTATATTTTCTTTTTGATTCTGTGAATTAATTAAATTTAATTCTTTATTTAATTTATTTTCAATATTTTTAATCCATCCATTTTTATCTTTAAATATAGGATGATTTTTAATATCTTCTTGTAATAAAATTTTTGAAACACCTTCTTCAGTTCTATAAAATGTTTGTGATAAAATAATTACTAATTCTAATAGTTCATAATTTTTTTCTTTATTTATATAATCTAATATTATAAAAAAAATAACTTTTATATTTTCATATCCAATTGTAGTTAAATTTACTAATTTATTTCTAATTTTATTTAAATATGATAAAAAAAATAATATATATTCTTCACATTTTTGGTCTTTAAAATATTTTTTTAATTTTTCAAAATCATTCCCAATTTTTCCCTCATAAGCTTGAATAATATAATTTTGTAAGTTATTATATTTTTTTTTAATTTCTTCATTTTCATGATATAAATAAGGTGAAATATATGGAAATTCTTGAGAAATATAATTTTTTATTATATGAATTATTTGATTTCCTTCATTAAATTCTTTTTTGATATCATCATAATTATAATAAAATGTACTTAAAGTAGTAAATGATATAAAATTTTCTTTTTTTGGTTTTTCAATATAACTGATATGATTATTAATAAATTCATTTAATTCATCTTCTATTTTAATATTTTTTAATAATGTATCTATTTCTAAAATTGAATTTAATATTGTGTCTCCTTCTTTTTTTTCTTTTTCAATAAATGTATTTATAGTTGATATAAAATTATTCATATATTTTTCTCTTATTATTTTAAATTCATTTAATGATTCATTTGAACATAATATAAGTTTGTCAACGATACTATTATAATTATTTAAAGCATTTATATATTCTCTTACTATTTTTTGACTTGAATTTTTTAAATTTTTTTCATAATATTGATTTAATTTTTCTAAAAATTTTTTTTCTGTTATTTTTATTTTTTTATTATTTATTAAATTTTTTACTCTTTCTAAAAGTAAATTAATATATTCTATTCCATATTTTGTATAATCTTCTTTTTTTATATTAAGATTCTCTTTATTTAATTTCCATTCTTCAAATATTTGAAGAAAATTTAATTTAATTTTTTCAAAATTTAATGATTCATTTGATAATAAAGTTCCTAATATTGGACATATTTCTTTTTGTAGAGAATTATATAATTCAAGATGATGAGTTAATTTATTTTTAAACAATTCTTTTATTTTAATTAAAATTGAATTTATTAAAGAATTTGAATTATCATTAATTTTAATAAATGAATAAATTCTATTAAGTGTAATTGTATATTCACCTTCAATATTTTGATATTCATTTAAAGCAAAATAAATATTTTTTAACATTTCAATTTCATCATCTTCACAAAAAAAAATCTTTTTAATATCAAAAATTTTCCCTATTTGTATTTCATTTATCATTTTTAAATTTCTTTAGAATTTAATTTTATAAAAATTATTATTTTATTTTTTTTTATTCATATTAGTTAAATTAACTGAATTATTTTATTTTTTTTAAATAATCATAATATATTATATATTATTGAAAGATTAGAGAAAATATGGAAGAAAAAAATAAATCAAGTAACTTCCAAAAATTAATAAATGAAGTTCTTTTATCTATTAATTCAAAAGAAGGAAAAGAAATAAATTATTTTTCAAATTTAAAAAGAGATATTATTTTTAAAAAACTTTTAAAAAAAAAAGACTTACCAAAATTTTTTCAATCTTATTTTTCAAATACAAATGAACATGAAAAAAAAGAAAAAAAATTCTATGACAAAATAATTGATTTATATTCAGAAACTTTTAGAAAAAAAGAAATAATTGATTATAACAATACAAAATCTGATATTACAAATTTTATAAATAACGTTAAATTATTTACTCCAAAAAAAACAAAAATAAACAATTGTTCCTCTGAAAACTCATTAAAAAATTCTTCAACATCTCCATTAAAGAATAATTCAATATTTATAATTCCTAATGAAAATTTATCAAGAATTCATTTGAAATTAAATTATTTTAGAGAATCATTATCAATAGATAATAAAAATAATTTATTAAGGAATTCTTTTAAAAAATCAAATTCAATGACAAATTTAAAAGTTACAAATCCAAAAGTTTCTATTTTTCAAAAGAATTTAAATAAAATATTATTAAAAAATTTCAGTAAAAATATTCCTCATAATTCTTTTTCGAAGAAAGATAATCTTTTTAATAATATTTTAAAAAATAAATATAAAAGTAATAATAATAACTATTCTCAAAGTAAAACTTTTTTAAATAGTAAATTAATTGAAAAAACAAAAGAAGATATTTCAATATTCGAAAGTCAAAATGAATTCCAAAAAAAAATGGATTCAAGATACAAAAAACAAAATGAAGCTTTTAATAAAGTTTGTTTTTATAGTATAGATAAAAATTCATTTTTCGATGTTACAATGGATAATACAATTAATAAATCTGATTTTAATGATAAAGTTACTTCTTTTAAAAAGAGAATGGATTTAAGTGGGTTTATTTAATTAAAGTAATTTAGTATTATTAGTATTTTTGGAATAATTATATAATTTTTTTATGAGAATTTCAAAATAACTATTATTTATAAATAAATATATATAATACTTATAATAGATTTTTTATTTGAAAAAATTATGTTTTTATCAAAAAAAATACTAAAGATATTTATAATTTCTTTTCTTCAAAGAATAAATTTAAAAAAATAAAAAATGTATATACTCTTAATTAATAATTTATAGTTTTTCAAAAAAAAATAGTTTAAAATATATAATAAACTATTTAATAAGTATAAAGTTATATTAAAATATTAATCTTTTCATATCTCTTACTTAAATTTTTCCTTAATTATTCTCTAAAAATGATTTTGAATGAGAACTTTCTCTTTTTGATATAATAGATTTTTGTTGAGTCAAATTATTAATTTTATTTAATAAATAATTTCTAATGGCATTATTATTTTCTTTTTTAGGTATATTATTTGTAAAATTTGAATTATTTGAATTAATATTTGAATAAATATTAATATAATTAACAAAGGGAACTTTATCAATATCAGAAATTGTTTTATTTAAATCTTTCAAAATACTATTTCTTTCTTTACTTTGGTTATTATATTTATAATTATTTTTATTTAAATTATCTTTTAAACCTAAAGGACTTTTTGGAATATTTTTAATATAATTTTTCCCTTTATTAAAATTATTACGATTAGTATAAATATTTTTATTTTTACTTTTATTACTTATAAATTTCTTAGTTGGGCTTTTTTTTATTGCAGAAACACATTTTACTTTCTTAGTTAAAGAAATTGGACTTACATCTCTTTTATTTGAAGAAATAAAAACTGAAGTTTTATCATTTTCTTCATCTAAACTATTATATCCAGTTCTTTGAGTCATTGTAATAAATGAAGGAGAATGAATATTTGTTGTTAATAAACTATTTGTATTATTATTATTTATTGTAGAATTAATAATATTTGTATTATTTTTTGTTCTACTTTTATTTATTTTATTTTTTGGTTTTAATATTGTAAAATTTGAATAAGTTGAATTTGTATTTCTTGCTGATTTTAAATAACTTTCTTTTTCATATTTTTCTATTTTTTTACTAAATGAACGACATTGATTTTTATAATAATTTAATTTATCTAATTCTAATTTTTGAACTTTAATTTTTTTTTCAAGTATTGGAATTTTTAAGTTACTTTTTTCATACATTTTAATTAAATTTGATAACTCATCAATTTTTTTCTTATAAGATATTACAATTTTATTATTATAAATATTTTCATCTTTTGGAATTTTTTGTTTTAATGATTCAATATTTTTTTCAAGTATTTCAATTTTATAATTTAATTCTTCAATATGTAATTTTAAAATATTTTCTATTTTAATATAATTTCTAATATCAGATTCATATCTTCTTAATAAATTTTCATAATTTGTTGGAGTGATATCGGAACCATATTCAGAAAATAATAATGATGGATCTGAATTCATTAAACTCAATTTTTCAGTTACTTTTACATCTATTAATAATCCGATATGATTTTTAATATATGATATTAAAGTTAATGGAGATACATTTTCTAATGTTGATTTTTCCTTTTTTAAATATGATTCATCTATTGTTATTGTTTCAGATTCTTTTCTTATTTTAACATTTTGGTATAAATCTATTATTGCTTCTTTAATTTGGTCTAATGTATAATTTGAATTATTTGGCATTTTTAAATTTAATTATTTTTTTTAATTCAAATATAAAATATCAAAAAAAAAATTTGTATTAATTTTATATAAATAAAAATAATATTTTAATGAATTATATTAAAATATTATTATAATAATAATTTAAATTTTTATTAAGAGGAAAAAAAAGAATAATATTAACCAAAAATCAAATATTTATCACATAAAATATAAATAAATAAATAATTAAATTAAATAAAATATACAAAATATGTATATTTTTTAATTAGCTTTTATTATTAGAAGGGTAAATTAATATTCATTTTCAGAATTTACCATTAATATATATTTATTTAAGACCGACAACAAAACAACTAATATTGTCTTGAGATAACCTATTTAATGATTCAACAACAATATTTTTGCATATTTGCAAAGTATTTGGATTTAGTTCAGTTAATCCTTTGCATTCTTCATCTTTTATAACATCCCAAATACCATCAGATGCAATAATTAAATATAAATCATCATCATTAACTTCAATTCTTATTATATGCGGATCTACAATGACCCCCGCATTTTTCAGTCTCCAATCACCAAAAGCTCTACTTAGCATTAATATTCCACTCACTCTTCCATTAATTATTGTTCCCCCTTGTTTTGTAATTCTATCTTTCTCCTTTGGGTCATCAGTTCTATCATCTCTGCTTAATCTCATTATACCTTTTTTATTAACTAAGACACATCGACTATCTCCAACGTTGGCACAATATAGCACCCTTTTTCCATTTTGTCTTTCTATGTATACAACGGTAGCGGTAGACCCCGCATTTGGAACGTTTAACTCTTTTATTTTTTGGTCCAAGTCTTTGAATAATGTAGTAATTTCTCTGAAATGATCAGTAAATGGTAACCTTGTTTTCATTTCTGTGGCAAAATGTTCTTGTAAAAATTTCGAAACTTCCCCCCCGCCATGGCCATCGAATAAACAAAATAATATTTTATTTGGGTCTCCATTTAAGTTTTCAACGGCCTTTCCCCTATCTTCCATATAATTTCTAAATACTCCATTTGATTCTTCGTAATATGCATAATTTTTAACTAATCCTCCATTTGATTCTATATAATATTGATTTGAATCATTATCACTTCCAATTTCTTCAAACTTTGGTCCTTGTTTTTTATATATATTTTTAAAATATTCATCATATTCTGGTATCGTTTTTAATGGAACACTGGCTCTAATTATATTATTATTATTAAATTGATTTTCATCATCATTTGTAAAACTATCTGTTAAATGTAAAGTTTTCATTGGAAAACGAGCGCTTTGTATTAATTGGGGATTAACATCTCTATAATTTAGTGTTTGTTTAGGCTGTACATTAGAAGTATTTATAGATGAAAATTCATTATTAATTTCTTGAAATTTTTTAATATAAAAGCTACTATTATCTTCTCTTTTATTATAATTTGGAATTAATAAATTAATATCTTCTATTATTGGTGAACTAGTATCTAATTGATTACTATTATGCGAAGTATCACTCATTAAAGAAGAAAAAACATTTTGACTCATTATTGGTATTCTTGATGATTGTGGTACTTTTGAAGAAGGCGTATTTGCTCTTTGACCATTTAATCTTTGCATATAATGTCTATAATTATCAGATGGTTCTGTTTTTGTGTGATATTTAGGTACTCTTTCTTGGCTGTAAGCATCATTCATTAAATCTTTAACGCTATCTATTCTTTGCGGATAATTATTAGAGTCATAATAAGGATTATATTTTTGTTCATTTAAAACATTTATTGTATTTAAGTTATATGAATGTGTCATTGGAATGGGCTTGGGGTTTGTCCTGAGACCGGTTTTATTTTCTTCTAAAGTTAGTCGATTGAAATTAATATATTGAGATTTTGAGATTATATTATTTGGAGAATATTTTGATTGTTGATTTGATGCAGTATAATTATTAAATGGATTATCTATACTTAAACGGTTAAAACCTAAAGAACTTGGATTGACACTATTTCTTAAAAAATAATTTGTATTCATATTAAATATAATAAAATTAAAAAATATAAAATAAATTTAATTTGATTTTTACATAAATTATATTAATATAATTTATG
>JAEEGK010010124.1_pt1 | contig 21802 bp, 20 predicted proteins | sample 8958771 | NCBI WGS metagenome assembly JAEEGK01 (sample SAMN16246547, study PRJNA631951) | gut metagenome | biome: gut microbiome; feature: rumen; material: SC-attached | host: Bos | place: Iran: Karaj | collected 2018-10 | reverse complement strand
CGTTAATTGGGGCTGCGGACAGTATTTGTGCGGAGGTTGCGTAGCAACCGACTGCGATACCTTTTGAAAACAACGAACTGTGTTCGTTGATTGCGGCATTGCGTAGCTGGCAGGAGTTTGCCCCCAAACACGTATGCAGGCGAGTCTTGGCAGCAGGGTGTTTAGTTATTTCATGGTACTATATTTATTTTTGCGGACGTAGCGTAATTGGGGCTGCGGACAGTATTGCGGCGAACGAGCAATACCGGCGGACGCCGGTGCGAGTGAAATACCTTATACGCCGCACTAACTGGCCGACAGAACCAATGTAGCGATAGTTCGCAAAAATATGTGTAATGCTGCAATACATTCATCCTCTGCCAAGACTCGCCGGAAGCTCCGTGCCTTGACGGAACAACAAAAATACAGTTACAATTAACGATATACGAATAAAGAGGATTAGTGGAAACAGCATATACAATAGTTGTGCCGGACATTGAGCAGCTTTCCAGACTTTGCGGCACAAATGACAGTAATCTCCATCTCATAGAAAAATTCCTAGGCGTTCCCATTTATACAAGAGGCAACGAGCTTTCTGTGGAAAGTTCCGATCCTGCTGTAATGAACAGGTTCCGTCATGTTATAGACAGAGTGCTTGATGAGATGACAGAAAGCCGGGATGATGATCCCAACCTTGTAACATCAGTTATAACGCGACTTATACCGCCGGATGAAAGCGTAGAGCCGGACGAGGCGTTCTTTTCTGCCGCTTGCATCCGTATTCCGGGCGCGGTAAAATCCGTATATCCTAAATCATACAACCAGGCAGAGCTTGTTCAGTCCATGCGCCATAACAGCGTAGTTCTTTGCACGGGTCCTGCCGGCTCCGGAAAAACGTTTCTTGCCGTTGCCGAGGCACTTAACCAACTGCTTTCTGGCGAAGTTTCGCGGCTGGTACTTACGCGCCCGGTCGTTGAGGCCGGCGAGAGCCTTGGCTTTTTGCCAGGCGATTTTGAGCAGAAAATTTCACCATATCTTAAACCATTGTTCGATGCGATTGAGTATCTTTTGCCAAGGGGAATGCCTGAAAAACTTACAGAAGCCGGCGCGATAGAGATAGCTCCGCTTGCGTACATGCGCGGAAGAACGCTCAATAACAGCATCCTTATACTAGATGAAGCCCAGAACACAACAAGAGAGCAGATGAAGCTGTTCCTTACAAGAATGGGCGAAGGGTCGAAGGCTTTTGTAACCGGCGACATAACACAAATAGATCTTCCTTCAAGAATTCCGTCCGGGCTGATTCATGCCTGCCACGTTTTGCGCGACATTGACGGAATAAAGATAATGCGGATGTGCGGAAGCGATATAGTGCGGAATCCGCTCGTAAGGAAGATAGTACAGGCATACGAGGATGACGAAGAAAAGTGATAAAAAAGAAGAGAAGGTTCTGAACCGCTTCTATAAGGGTTTCTACGACAATTCAAGCCGGATAATAGTTATTGTCTGCTGGTTCGTCGCTTCCCTTTTGATAGCGTTCGTCCAGGTTTCCACATCGGAAACCGTTCTTTCTTTTTCATTGGACGATTTTAAGGTCGGTCAGATTTCTGACAGAACAATAACGGCAGAACGCGATTTGCCGCCAGATTTGGAGTTCCCGTTTGAGGTTTCAAAGGGCGAGACGATTGTTGAGCGCGGCTTCCCTATTTCGGAGCAGGCGTTGAACAAGCTTAAGAAGATGGCAGGAACCCCCGCGTACATAGATTCGAGCGCGTTCTGGGACGCGGTGCTGTATTTGCTGTGCCTTATCCCGCTTATCTTCTTCTTATATTCGCCTTCCGTGCTTGGTTACCGGCAGAAAAAGCGCGAACAGATTTTCATAGCATCCAGCCTTTGTTTTGTCTTTGCGTTCGCTGTTTTTATACCGTTGTTTTTCAACATCCACAATATGTTCTATTTCGCGATCGCCATACCGGGCGCATTTGCCGCAATAATGATAACCGTTATGTTTGGCCATATGAGCGCGCTTTTCTATTCGATAGTGACGTTTTTCCTCGTCCTGTTCGCCGCGTCATATAACGTCGTTCCGGCTATATTTGAGTTCGCGTCCTGCCTTTCTGCCGTGTACATCGTAAGGCGCATAAAGCACCGGTTCGACATGGTTATGGCATCGCTCGTGCTTGTCGTCGTGAATGTGGTGATTCAGTTCCTTCTTACGATAATCTACGGCGGAAAGTTCCTTGACCTGCCGCTCGCTCTTACGGGTGTCGCGCTCAACGGCTTCCTTTCGTGCATACTCGCGCTCGGCTTTATAACACCGTTTGAGCTTATCCTTAACACAGCGTCTGTTTTCCGTCTGATGGACCTTTCGGACTTGAACACGCCTATAATGCGCCGCCTTCTTCTTGCCGCTCCGGGCACGTACAACCACTCTATGATGGTTGCGACACTGGCAGAGAGCGCGTGTGCTGAAATCGGGGCGAATTCGCTCCTTGCGCGTGTCGGCGCATACTACCACGACCTTGGAAAGATTGACCAGCCCGAATACTTTGTAGAAAACCAGAGCGGCAGCAACAAGCACGACGACATAAACCCGCGTCTCTCTGTTTCCGTGATCAGGAGCCACGTCAAAAAAGGCGTCGAAAAAGCCCGCCAGCTAAGGCTTCCGGAAGAAGTAATCGACATAATTTCAGAGCATCACGGAAACAGCCTAATTGCGTATTTCTACAGTGAGGCGAAAAAACAGGACGAGCAGACTTCCCCAGAAGACTACTCTTACGGCGGAAACCCACCGTCTTCCAAAGAGGCGGCTGTCGTTATGCTCGCTGATACAGTGGAGGCTGCTTGCCGCACTCTTGAAAAACCGTCTGTCTCGCGTCTTGAAAAGTTTATACACCAGCTTGTTATGGGCAAATACGAGCATGGACAGCTTGATAAAGCAAATCTTACATTCAGGGATTTGAACGCTATCGAGGCGTCTTTTGTGACGATTCTTGCCGGCTATTATCACACACGCATTGAGTACCCGGATCAAAAAGACCCGGACGCTCTGCCTGATAAGGCAAATGCGGATAAAACGCCGGAAAAAGCATTGCCGCCGATAAAGGAGAGTAAATGAGCGAAATAAAAAACAGGGTGCTTGTTGATGTTGAAGAGGGCATGGATGCTCCCGAATGGCTGGAGCGCGTAGCTCCGTTCGCGCAGAAAGTGCTGGAAAAGCTTGAAAAAACAGATTGGGAAGTTTCTTTTCTTTTTTGCAGCGCGCCATTTATCCGCAAGCTGAATAACGATTACCGCTCTATTGATGCTGAAACAGACATACTTTCGTTCGAGGACGGAGTTGAATATACGGATGAAGACGGAAATACGGTGTTTTCTGCCGGAGACATAGCTATATGTATTGATGTTTTTATGAAAAATGCCGTAGAATTCGGGGTGAAAAGCGATGAGGAGCTTAAAAGGCTTGTCATTCATGGACTTATGCATCTTTCCGGCATGGATCACGGCGAAGCGCACATAGGCAAGAACCGTGAGTTTGAAGGCGGAACAGAGGAAGACAAAAAGATGCTCGTTATGCAGGAGCAGCTTGTGGAGTTTTTCTCGTCCGAGAAGATTCTGTAAGGAAAAAGGAAAAGGGCACGGGAAAAGGGAAAAAACGTAGTTTTTGCCGTGTCCCGCCTAGATAATTAGGATTGGATATGAGTTTTTTTAGTAGATTGTTGAAAAAAAAGAAAGAGGAGGAGCCTCACTCTGCCGGTGCAAGCCGTGCTGAGGAGGATGTTGCAAAAGAAGAAAAGCAGGATATGATTCGCGGCGTTGAGGATTTGTCCGAGACTTCCGTTAAAGAAATCATGATTCCGCGCATCGACGTAGATTTTATATCCGCAGACGTTTCCGAAGACGAACTTTTGGAAATAATCGCTGAAAGCGGTCATTCGCGCTTTCCTATTTACAGCGAATCGATTGATAACGTTATCGGCGTTCTGTACGTAAAAGACTTGATAATGACGTTTTCGCGCCATGAGGCTGTTGATTTGTCGAAAATCATCAGAAAGCCGTTCTTTGTGCCGGAAACGAAGAAAATAGATACTCTGCTTCGTGAATTCCGCCGCCGCCATATACACATTGCAATTGCGATAGACGAATACGGCGGAGTTTCGGGCATTGTCTGCATGGAAGACATCATAGAAGAGATTGTCGGCGACATTCAGGACGAATTCGACAACGAGCAGGAAGATATCCTTTCTGTCGGCGACGGAATTTGGCTTTGTGACGCGCGTGTGAACCTTGACGATCTTAATGAAAAGCTTGGTTCTTCGTTCCCGAACGAGGAATTCGACACGCTCGGCGGTTTTGTTTTCGACCTTTTCGGCAAAATTCCGGCGAAATTCGAAAAGCAGTCATGGGAAAACTATGATTTTGTGGTGCAGGATATGGAAGGGCACCGCGTTAACCAGATAAAAGTTATAAAGAGGAAAGAAGACAGTGAGTAAAGCTTTTAGAAGCGTCGCGTTTTTGTGCCTGTTTCTCTTTTGTGCAGCCGGTGCGTTCTGCACTACGGCGCAGTCGTGCTACAAGGCAGGACAGGAGCAGCAGCAGCTTAAAAACTGGTACGAGGCGGTTGAATGCTATTTGGAGGCGACCCGCATAAATCCGTCGTATGGAGACGCGTATTTCGCGCTTTCGCAGTGTACTTGCGAGATGGGCGAATATCAGCTTGCACTTACATATCTTGATATTGCTTCAAAATACATAAAAAACCGACCGGAGCTTCAGAATCTGCGCGGATTCATTTATATAAGTCTTGGAATGATTACGGAAGCGAAAGCGCAGTTCGAGGATGTTCTTAAAGCGTATCCGAACAACGTGGAAGCCCGTTTTGGACTGGCAGAGCTTGAAATCCTTGACGGCCGCGTAGCCGGAGCAGAAAAGCAGTTCCTTCAGGCTTTGCAACGCCAGCCGGCAGACTACAAAGTTCTGCTTTCACTTGCTCTTGTTTCTGATTCACTCGGAAAAATTACAAATGCCCGCGATTACGTGAACCGCGCGCTTCAGTATTACAGCGGAAACGCTGAAGTTTACTATCTTGCAGGATATCTTGCAAAAAAACAGGGCGATTTGGAGATAGCCGAAGACTACGTGAGGACGGCTATAAAACTTGATGATGTTTACGACGATGCGTACAGACTTCTTTCGTCAATTCTTTATGAAACAGGAAGATATGAAGAAGTTCTGGAACTTTGTTCGTTCCGCATAAGCCTGAACAGAAACGCCGAGGATGCGTGGTATTTGCGCGGGCTTTCGTATGCTGCGCTGAACCGCGTGGAAGAGGCGTTCACCGCGCTTGAAACAGGACTTGAAATTAACCCTGATGATGAGATTATGCGTGCCGAGCTTGAGCTTCTTGTTTGTTCTAGTACGCGCGTTGAGGATCCGCGCCGTGCGCAGTGGGCGTCTTATCATCTTAAGAAAGCCCGCGAGTATGCGGAAAAATATTTTTCGGTCCAGGCTGCTTATGAATACCAGCGTTGCCTTCGCCTGAACCCGAAGGACATAGAGTCTAGGCGTGCTTACGCGGATCTTATGCTTACCGCAGGATACCCGGAAGCGTATCTTTCTCATTTGGAGTTCATCCAGAATCAGGGAGAGGGGGATATCCGGACGAGCGACATTATAGAGGGATACCGTTCCTTGCTTTACAATACGCTTTCCGCGCGCTGGAACGTAGACCCTTTCTATCTGGACAAATCCAGATGGCAGGTGGGGCTTTATTACGAAAAGCCTGTTTCTGAAGGCATTCACAGTGACGCGAGCAAAATCACTTCACTTACGCTGGGCGATGTTTTTTCCGTTTCGTCTGCTGTAACTGCAATAGCTGATTCTACGGCTGTAAAAAACTTTACAGAGGCGTTCCAGCGCGCGCGTAAGAAAGGTTTCGATTATTTCTGCCTTATTGAGACTGTTGAAACAGAGCGTGACATAACGATTGTGTGCAATATGTACTCCGGACGGACCGGAAATGCTGCAGGAAAGTGGACTATATACAGAACAGGAAACAGCCGTTTTTCAAATGCCGTACAGAAGCTCCGCCAGTCTATCCTCGCCGCCATGCCTTATTACGCTAAGATAATAGCCAGAAGCGGCGCCGACGTTCTTATTGACGCTGGCCGTATGGACGGTGTTGCGAACGACCAGGTTTGGACCGTTTTTGAGCCAGAAAGCATCCGTTCCGCTGACTTTGGTCTTGGGCTTACATTTGCGCAGAAGAACATTCTTGGAACAGTTTGTATAACAAATGCCGGTGAAGATATTGCGGAAGGTGTTTACACGCAGGTTGGGTTCTATGACCGCATGAACGTCGGCGACACCGTACTTCTAATAGCTCATGAAGAAGATACAGGCAGTACGGACGGCGGCGAGGCCGGTACCACCACAGAGGACGGTGTTGTCGTTAAACAAGATGCTGTTTCAAGCGAGCCTGAGCTTATAAAGATGTTGCGTGTTATCCGGTAGTGCTCACCATGTCGCGTGTTGCGCATGATGTTTCGCAGCGCGCGTATCAGCATAACACGCGCGTGAATCAGTGTATCTGCGTTTTTTACGGAATCTCAAAGTAATCCAGTGAATACTGAATCCATCTCTTTGATATAGCGTCGAGCTCCGGGTAAGTTTTTTCTGCCTGCATAAAGTAGCTTAACGCTTCTCTGTATTTTCCCTGGAAGAACAATGTTTGTCCTGTGTATATCTGTGCGCGGGCCGTTATAAAGTTGCTCTTGTTCGTCTGCAAAAACTTCTTAAGCTCCGCTTCCGAAGAAACCCAATCATTCCTCATGAAAAAAGAAACTATTATATTGTGAAGCGTATATGTGTCACCGGTAACGTTGTCGTCCTGGTCTTCTGTGAATACATAAGGCTTTACATTCTGCCGTATGATGGAGTTAAGGCCGAATTTTGCGGCTTCTTCCAGCGACTCCGCTTCGATTGTTCCAGAAAGAGGCTCATCGTCCTGGAAAAGGTGCAAGTACGGAAGCGGCATTTCGCGGATTGTTCCGGAGGACGTATAAGTCTGGATGTTCGCGGAAACTACAGGAGTCTCTTCTGTTTCCTGCGTGGAAGCGATTCCTGCCGGATATACTGTTGCGTTTACTGTCGGGATGATAAGATCGTACATCGAGCCGTCGCTGTAGCGTGCCGTAACAGCGTAGTACCAGCTGTAAATGCCGCATGAAGTGTCTGTATATGACGTTACGTTCGCAGCAAGTGTCGCAATTTTAATATCTTCAGAAAGCTGACTTCCCGAAGAAAAAGCCTGTCTGCTTCTGTATACAAGAATTGCATCGATGTTGCGGAACGCTTCCTTTGTGGGGAGAGTCCATTTGACAACAATGTTCTTGCCTGATGGTTCTGCATCTATGTCCGATACCATAGGGCGGCTGCTCTGTGAAGCCGCGTTAAAAACAGTTAAAAAAATCAGAATAATAAATGTCGCTGGTTTAAAAAGCCTCATATAGTAAATATCGGATAAAAATCACGGTTTGACAAGATATTGTCTTTATTTTATGCTTACTATATGTTTGTGTCTGTTATCGTAGATCCAGGAAGCGTTGAATCTTCCAGAGCAGTCACCGCAGTCCTTATGGAGTATGGTTTCCGCAAGGCGCAGCGGGCATGCTGGGAGCACGTTTCTTTGCCGGACAAAAAACTCAATCTTCTCAAAAAAGATATCGACCGGGTAACCGATTATTACGACACAGTGCGAATGTATCAGTATCCGGTACAGGGGATGCTCGCGGTAACAGAAATGTCACGAAAAAAATGGAAACGCTGTCTGCTTCGCCCGACAGAAGACAATAAGAAAGAGTTTCAGCCGAAAAGTCCGATATGACGATGCGCGTGGTTTAGGTTTGAAAATACGCAGATTTTATAGATAATCGGAGGAAAAAAAATGCTTGAAGATTATAAAATGCCCATAGAAACGCTCAAAGAAGATATTATGAACGTATGGGGGCGTCTTTGACGTCGCGACAATAGAGAAGAAAATCGCCGAAAAAGAAGAGCAGACCGGCGCGGCTGGTTTTTGGGACGAACCGAAAAAAGCCGAAAAAGTTCTTTCAGAAATAAAGATGCTCAAAAACAGAATTGAGCCATGGAAAGAGCTTATAAAAACGATGGATGACTTAGAGGCGACGTATGAGCTTGCCGAAGAGAGCCGCGACCCGGAGCTGGAAGCGGAATTGATTTCTGAGTACGAGGCTGCCAAGGCGAAGTACGAAAAGCAGAGTATTCTTAACCTTCTTTCTGACGAAGTTGATAAAAACGACGCATTCCTTACGATTCATGCGGGTGCGGGCGGTACCGAGGCTTGTGACTGGACGCAAATGCTTTGCCGTATGTATATGCGGTGGGCGGAGCGTCGCGGCTACAAAGTGGAGACGGTTGATGAACTGGAAGCGGAGGGCGGACTTAAATCAGTGACGTTGCAGATTTCCGGCGAGTACGTTTACGGCTATCTTAAATGCGAAGCCGGCATACACCGCCTAGTCCGCATAAGTCCGTTCGACGCGAACGCAAGGCGGCACACCTCTTTTTCGTCCGTATATGTTTTCCCGGTGCTTGACGACAGCATAGAAGTTGAAATCCGTCCGGAAGACTTGCGCGTAGACACATACCGGTCTGGTGGTGCTGGCGGACAGCACGTTAATAAAACTGATTCCGCCGTGCGTTTCACACATATCCCGACGGGTATTGTCGTCGCCTGCCAGACTGAACGCAGCCAGATTATGAACCGCCAGACTGCCATGAGCATGCTCAAAGCCCGGCTCTACGAGTACTACAAGGCAGAAAAAGAAAAAGAAAACTCAAAGTTCGCGCAGGAGAAAAAAGACATCTCCTGGGGCAACCAGATACGTTCATACGTGTTCCAGCCATATACGATGGTAAAAGATCACCGTACAAAGTACGAAGTCGGTAATATCCAGTCTGTTATGGACGGAAATATCGATCCGTTCCTGGAGGCGTATCTTTCCGCAAAATGGAAAGGACTCCCGATGGGCGATGACGGAGATGACGAAGTTTGATACTACGCAGGGCATTATGCCTTTTTCTGACAGTCTTTTCAGTTGTTTTTCAAGCTAATTGCGCGGACTGGGTTCTTGCAATCTCCGCGTTCGACGGCGATGACGCGTTTTCAACAGTAATCCCGAACCTTATCCTTGCGGAGATACCCGACGGATTGGTGCGTCTTACGACTTCTACCGAAGTTATCGAAAACAAGCGTAAGTCAATTTTGGAAGCGCGCCGCAAGCTTCAGAACCAGATGCAGGAAAAAATCTCAGCCCGTGACGCTGTTGTTTTCAGTACAAAGCCGGATTTTCAGAAGAAAAACGATATTTCGAAGTATGAACGCGAGATTCAAGAGCTACAAGACCAAATTCTCGACAATCTTGAAGAATATGAACTCCGCGACTTTTATCCGGATCCTGTTGAAGCGAACGTAGTTTTTTGGCAAAAAAGCCGCGAATCGCTTTATAAAATGCCGTCGAACGGAAAAGTAACAGGCGTTGACGGTCTTATAACAGGCAGCATAACACGCTATGCGGACTTTATCCACGTAAAGGCCGAGCTTACCCTGTATCCGGGCGCGGTAAAAGCCGGCAGCTTTGAAAGTGCGGCGACAATAAAAGAAATGGACTTGCTCGCGTCAGAAATTGCGGCAGGAATACTGGACACCGTTGTTAATACAATTCCTGTATCGATTGCGGTGAACGTGCAGCTTGAAGAAGGCGATGACGCGCCCGTATCAATCCGCATAGACGGCAACAAACTTGCGTCATACAGCGGTACGGAAGACAACCGCCGCACATATCAGCAGGGGGTGCATGAAATTTCAGTTTCTGCCCCCGGCTACAAAGACAAGACATTTTTCTACGACTTTTCTGAAGACACGTTTTTTACGGTTACAGTAGTTCTTGAAAAGGCTGAGAACATAAAACTGACGCTTAACCTGCCTGATGCTGGCGGAATGGTGTCATACTCCGCTCTTAACGCCGGGGAAGCACCCGCGGATGTTTATATCAACGGTCTTCCTCTTATGGGCGAAATCCGCTCTTATGACGGCGGCTACGGCTTTTTCTACGTTGAACGTCCGAACGTTGCTCCTGGAAGTCTTTCCGGCAATGAATACAACATAAACCTTGCCGTAAAGGATTCTGATCCGAACGTAATAATTGAAAAAAGCCGTAGGAATATGTATACTGCATTCGGTCTGCTTTTGATGTCTCTGCCTTTCACATTCCTAACTTACGGAAGATTGGAAAGTGCGATGAATGCTTACAAAGCAGGTTCTCATACGGCAGAAATAGTGGATGAGGTAAAAAAAGACAGAATTTTCTATTTCATTTCCCTTGGTGCTTCTCTTGCGCTCGGCGTGAATTGGGGCATCAGGCTGGGCGGCTATGTAAAAGCCGCTAATTCACTTCTGCCCGAAATTATCGTTCCGGAGGAATAAAATGGCAAAATCCAGCCTTGCACAAAAACTTGCAAAGTTGTTCGGTTTATATAAAAACAAAAACGAAGACTTTTTCGACGAACTGACAGACTCGCTCATTGAAGGCGATATAGGTGCGAAAACCGCTTACGAAATAGCGGAATCGCTAGAAAAGCAATGCCGCGAAAAGCATCTTTCTGATGAAGCGGCAATTAAGGCAGAACTTAAGGAGCTTCTGCTTTCGTACGTCAAGTCCGTAGAGCTTGTTCCGCGCAAAGAGGATGTTTCCGTGTACATGTTCCTTGGCGTGAACGGAGCCGGAAAAACAACTTCGGCGGCGAAACTCGCGCGCTGGTACACAAACAAAGGCCACTCCGTCGTTCTTGCCGCCGCCGACACATACCGTGCCGCCGCAATTGAACAGCTTTCATACCACGGCGAAAAGCTCGGCGTTCGTGTTGTTTCACATCAACATGGAGCGGATCCTTCTGCCGTTGTTTTTGACGCGGCTTCGGCGGCGGCAGCAAAGGGGGGCGGGCTCGTTATAGCTGACACAGCGGGTCGTCTGCACAACAAAGAAAACCTTGTGCGCGAACTTCAGAAAATAGACAGAATCGCGGCGCAAAAAGCGTCTGACGGAGCGTACAAAAAGCTTATCGTGCTTGACGCAACGACAGGTCAGAACGCAATGCGTCAGGCAGAAGTCTTTCACGAGGCTGTCGGAGTCGATGCGGCAGTCCTTACAAAATATGACTCTACGGCGAAAGGCGGCATTGCAGTCTCGCTAGGACGGGAACTGGGCATCCCTGTCGCATTCGTATGCACCGGCGAAAAATATGACGACATAGAGCTTTTCTCACCCGAAAAGTACGTGGACGAGTTTTTGGAAGGCTAATTATGACCGCGCGTTTCCGGTTCCTTTGGGCTGCTTTTTTCGCCGTCTGCCTTGGTTTTGGCGCAAACCTTTATGCCGATACCATATTGCGCGGTCAGGACGGCCAGCTTCGCTCGCTCGTTACGTCAGAGGAACGCTACGGCTTTTCTGCAGAATCAACGAACATAAACTCCATTTACGTCGTATCGGAAGAAGGCATAACTCTCCGTATGTATGACAGCCAGAACCGGGTTATGCGTGAAACCAGGTGGAACAGTGACTACTCAAAAATCAATTCTGTAATTGAGTATACTTACTCAGGGAAAAAGCGCATTCCTTCTTCAAGAACGGAAAAATATCCTACTGAGTCAAAAGAAATTGAAATTCAATATACAGAAAACGGTGCGGAAATGAAGCGTATCGTGTATAATACAAGTGGTTCTAGGAAAACTGTCGTAGAAACCGTCACATGGGAATATGATTCCAGAGGGCGCATATCCGAGGAAAAGCATGTTTCTGGTGGCGCAAACCCGACAGAGGACAAGTACGCGTATCTGTACAACGACAACGACCTGCCGCCTGATTACTACGTGTACAAGAACGGCGAGCTTCTGGAAAAAACGGCGTATGTGTCTGATGTTGAATACTGGTCAGTCATCTATTTTGGCAACTATGAAATTTGGACGCGGTACGTATACGGCGAAAAGAAAGAAGAGATTTATAAACTGAACGGTATAATTCAGCGCAGGAGTACTTTTTGAAAAAAGGAAACAGATTGTCATGGATATTCTATATTTCCCGAAGATTCGCCAAGGTTGACAGCCGGGGCAGGGCAGCTGCGTCCGGAATCCTTGCGTCTTTAGGAATCGGGGCGGGAGTCGCCGTCCTGATTGTTATAATATCCGTGATGAACGGTTTTCAGGCTGGTTATATCCGGAGCATAATGGAAATAAGCTCCTTTCATATACGCGCCGTGCCTGACGAAAATGTACAGACTCAGCTTGATGAGGAAAGTCTTCTTCAGACAATCAGGGACACAAAGGGTGTATCTTCTGTCATCCCGATGTACGAGGCTCAGACGCTTTCCGTGGGCAACAACGGAAGACAGCGGCCTGCGCTTATCCGCGGTGTACCGTGGTACATATACTACTCGGACAAAGGCTTCCTTGATCAGATAACGATCTCCGCTGGACGTTTCGACATAAAAGAAGAGATGACGTGCGTGTTGGGCAGTTCGCTTGCACGCGCTCTTAATGTACGGCCCGGAGACGAGATAAACTTGCTCGCTCTTTCCGGTGGCGAAGAAACTGACCTTTTTTCCGGCGACAGAAAACTTAAAGTTACCGGTTTGTTCACTTGCGGCTACAATGATATAAACTCGACTTTCATTTTTGTGTCGCTCGATACAGCTTCCAAGCTTCTTGGCGTTGCGAATGCCCAGTTTTACGGAATTAAGCTTGTTGATTCGGAAGATGACCAGCGGTGCGTCTCCGTCTTGAAAAATAAGCTTCCAGATATCAATTTCGAGTCATGGCGCAGCTACAACCGTTCTTTCTTTGGTGCGCTAAAAATTGAGAAAAATATGCTTATGACGCTTTCGTTCCTGATTTTTGTCGTCGTAGGTGTTAATATATTCAACTCGATGCGCCGAATGGTGTACGAGCATCACGAGGAGACAGCCGTTCTTTCCGCAATGGGCGCGGGCAAAAAGGAAATACAGCTTGTCTTCATTTTGCAAGGGCTTTCTACGGGGCTTTATGGCGCGATTCCGGGGCTTTTTGCCGGGCTTGCGGTTTGCGCCCGCATGGGTAATGTATTCATACTGTTCTCTCAGCTTGCGTACAAAGTCCAGCTCTTTTTCTACATGATTTTTAATCCGGCGGTTGTGCCTACGCTTCGGTCGAACAGCGTGTTCCTGTATTATGCGAAGATTCCTGCCGTCGTCGTTTTTTCGGAAGTTGCGTACATAACGCTGTTTGGAATAGTAGCGTCTCTTGCGGCATCGTGGTTCGCAAGCCGCAATGCCCTTAAGTTCTCTGTAGCGGAGGTTCTCCACGATGAGTAGTGAAGAGAAAGATTGTGTCGTAAAAATTCAGAAACTTCAGAAAACCTTTTTGTCCGGCGGTTCAAAGCCGCTTACGATTCTGAATGGACTTGATATGACCGTGCGCAAGGGAAGTAAAACCGTTATCTGTGGAGCGAGCGGAAGCGGGAAAAGTACCTTGCTTAATATAATAGGCGGACTTGAGACAATTACATCTGGTACGGTAATCGCCGGTAATTATAACGTCGGAATGCTTTCCGAAAAAGAGCTTACCGAGTATCGTTCCGGCTTTTTGGGACTGATTTTCCAGTTTCATTATCTGTTGAAGGATTTTTCGGCGCTGGAAAATGTAATGCTTCCCGCATATATGAGGGGAATGCCTAAGAAAAAGGCGAAGGAAAGAGCCGCTGAGCTTTTGTGCGATGTTGGGCTTAAAGATCGTATGGACCACCTTCCGTCGCAGCTTTCAGGCGGCGAGCGCCAAAGGGCTGCCGTAGCGCGTGCGCTTATAAATGATCCGTCGCTTATTCTTGCCGACGAGCCTACGGGAAACCTTGACCCGGAAAACGCAGCCCTTATCTCTGACCTTCTTTTCAGCATGGTTGACAAATACAGCAAGACGCTTTTGCTCGTCACCCATGATATGAACCTTGCGTCCCGCGGTGATATTCAGTGTTGCATTAAGGACGGGAAGCTTTCTGTGCTATGAAAACTGCGTCAGTTCTGATGCTGTTCGGCAGAATCGTAAAGCCGAAGGAAAACGCGTCATCAAATGCAAGAAAAAGCCTCATTGGTGCTATAGCCTGCGTCGCCCTTAGCCTTATTCCGCTCGTTGTTGTCCTTACAGTTTCCGACGGCATGATAGAAGGCATTACAGGAAGGCTTATCGGGCTTTCAAGTTACCACATGCAGGTGACGCAAACCGTTACCATAAGCGGTGTCGATGAGAATTTCAGGATTCTTAACGATGTGGCTGATAAAATGTGCGAGATAGATGGCGTCACCGCTGCTTTTATAGAGCGGAGCGGTAACGTCCTTGCCGCCGGAAAAAAGGGCAGAAGCGGAGCAGCGTTAAGGGCGGTGGACGAATCTTTTTTTACAAAAAACGCCGCGTTCTCCACGTATGTAGAGACAGTTGACGGCGAAGCAGCTTTCCCAACAAATGACAGCGCTGTTGTCGGTAAAAAAATTGCCGAGACAATCGGGCTTAATGTAGGCGATACAATACGAATAATTTCCGGCAAAACGGGCGCGAACGGAAAAGTCACCCCAAAAGTGAAGGCTTTCAAAGTTAGCGGTATAGTTTCGAGCGGCTATCAGGAAATCGACGCGTTGTGGGTGTTTATCCCGCTTGAAACCGGCTTCAGTTTTCTTTCGTCCGCCGCCTCACAGATTTTTATAGGGGTAGAGACGGAAGACGCTTTTTCCGACCAGCTTTCAAGAATCGTTCTGGATGCGTATAGAGTTCTGCCCTCCGAGTTCGATATTTACACTTGGAAGGAGCTTAACGCCACTCAGTACGACAATTATGCGTCCACAAGGATTCTTCTAGTTTTCATAATGGTTCTTATAGTGCTCGTGGCGTCCGTGAATATCTCTTCTGCGCTTGTAATGCTTGTTCTTGAGCGGCGCAAAGAAACGGCCATTCTTAAAAGCTTGGGCGCGTCTCCGTCGGGTATTGCCGCCGCGTATCTTCTTACTGGTGCGGCCGCCGGAGGGGTCGGTACGCTTTTCGGAATACCGCTTGGCGTTGTGTGCGCGCTGAAAATCAATGAAATAATGAAGTTTTGTGAGAATGTTGTTAACGTTATTGGAAGATTTGTATATATTATAAGTGAGGGCGCAGAGTATATTCCTGTACATCTGCTCGACCCGGCGTATTATTTGGAGGAGATTCCCGTCAACGTGCCTTTTGCGGAGCTGTTCTTAATAGCGGTTCTGGCAGTAGCACTCTCGGCGCTTGTCTCCATAGTTCCGGCTGTTCATGCAGGTCGTGAAAAGCCGCTTAGCATCTTGCGCAAGGTGTAGTCTATGAAATGTGATATTTGTGGAATACGTGAATCTGTTATGTTTATTCAGGAAGTTACGCCGACTTCTACACGTGCCCTTCATTTATGCGCTGAGTGTGCCGCAGAGAAAAAGATAAGCGCGGCGGGCGGAAAACTTGAAATGCCGCTGGGAAAAATTTTCCCTATGCGCCCGGAAGCCCGGCTTTGTCGCGTTTGCGGGCTTTCACTGGCCGATCTGCGTAAATACAGAAAAGCAGGATGTCCAAATTGCTACAAAGACTTTGCAACAGAGATAACCGCGCTCCTTGCCGGCTCTAAGAAAGGCATTTCATATACAGGCTCTTTGCCAAAACGCATATCAGGGTTCCGCTCCAAACTGGAAGACAGGGCTGTCTTAGAGAACAGCCTTAGTGAGTCCGTTGCGCGCGAGGACTATGAGAAAGCGGCTGTTTACCGCGACAGGCTCAGGGAGTTGGACAGGCAGGATGACTGATATCACCGGTACAGAACAACAAGCTTCTTGGTTCGCAGACGATGGCATGGACACTGATGTCGTCCTTTCTACGCGTGTACGCCTCGCGCGCAACCTGACTGATTTTCCGTTTCCTGAATACATGAAAAACGATTCGGACGAAAGGGTGCGGACTATCCTGTTCGACGCTTTTGCCCATACACATGATGCGGATTCATACCAGACTCTTCCGGTAAAAAGCTTGGAGCAGCTTGGTGGCATGATTCTTGCGGAGCGCGGTGTTCTTGCGCCCGCCGCGGTTGATAACGCCTCTACAGGTATCGTCGTTCGTTCTGACGGCAGAATCTCTGGAACAGTAAATTATCACGACCATCTTCATCTTTCTTCGTTTATTGCGGGTTTTGACCCCGCTGCGGCACATTCTGCCGTAAGCCTTGTTGACGAAGAACTGCAGAAGTATGTACGTTTCGCGGGTAGCCTTGATGTCGGCTATTTTACAAGCCGCCTGCGTGATGCCGGAACAGGCATGAAAATCTCCGTCATGGTACATATCCCGTCTATTGTACATAAAAACTTGCAGGACTCGCTTTTCCGCACGCTTGTTGAAAGCGGTTTCGAAGTTTTCGCGTGCTACGCTGTTGCACCGGGTGGCGTTACAAAGACGCTCGGCTCTTGGTTCCGGTTTTGCACAGATTCTTGTTACCCCATGAGCGAAACTGATCAGATTGCGTCCGTTGTTCAGGCTGTCCGTAACGTAATCAGCATAGAGCGCAATGCCCGTAAAGATGTTATGAACGACAGCCCCACAATGGCAAAAGATATTGTTTACAGGGCAATCGCCGCAATAAAGTACAGCCGCTATGTATCGTTCCGTGAAGGCGTAGAGCTCGTTTCCGCAATAAAATGGGGGCATTGTCTAGGCCTTCTGAGCGGGCTTACGGACGGAGAGATTTATTCGCTCCTGTACCGTATTCAGACGGCTCATCTTATTTTCCTTTCACGTCAGGAAGAACTGACTTTTGAAGATGATGTCGTAACGAGCGTACAAAAAGCCGACAGGCTTCGTTCCATAATCTTGCAGGAAGCTGTTTCGCAAGTACAGTTAATTGCATGATGGCTTTGCTTTTGTTTTATATCATTTAGGAGTCTTAAAATGATAAAAGGTTTATCCCCAAGGGCACAGAAACTTCTTTCTCTCACAGCGGTTTCAGAAGTACGCCGTTTTAAGGGAATTCAAATACAGCCGGAGCATGTTATGCTCGCTATAATAAAGATTGGTGAGGGTGTCGCATACGAGACTCTGAATCATCTTTATGTGAATATCTTGATGTTTCAGCTTACGTTGGAGCAGGCTGCGAGCAGCATGGAAGATGCCGGCAAAAACAACTCATCATCGTCGGAAGTTATTCCTAGCAGACGTTTGCGCACTCTTCTTGATGTTGCGGCTGTTGAGTCGCGCTCAATGCGGTGCGAGTATATCGGAACAGAACATATCCTTCTTGCCGCAATCCGTGAAGAGAACAGCGTTACGGCACGCTTTTTTCAGTCAATTCCGGTGACAATCGATGTTGCACGCAAAATTGTTATGAAGACGCAGGATATTGTTGACAGTTCTGCTCTGCCGACTTCTCCGGCGGGTTCGCTCGCGGGTGCGGGCAACCAGCGCGGCGGTGGACAAGTTCCGGGCGGCGATGCTTCTTCAAAGCAAAAACAAAAAGCTTCTCTTCTTACGGAATTCAGCCGTGACCTTACGGAAAACGCACGTTCCGGGCTTTGTGACCCGGTAATCGGGCGTGAAAGAGAAATTCAGCGCGTAATCCAGATATTGTGCCGCCGCAATAAGAATAATCCAGTTCTTGTTGGTGAGCCTGGTGTCGGTAAAACTGCGATTGTAGAAGGATTGGCGCAAAGAATCGTTTCGGAGCAAGTTCCTGGCTGCCTTATAAACAAACGCGTCCTTGTGCTCGACCTTGCGCTCGTTATAGCCGGTACAAAATACCGTGGCGAGTTTGAGGAACGCATTAAAGGCATTGTAAAGGAAATCTCCGAGCAAAAGAACATAATCCTTTTCATAGACGAGCTTCACACGCTTATCGGGGCGGGTGGCGCGGAAGGCTCGATGGACGCTTCCAACATGCTCAAGCCGGCTCTTGCGCGCGGCGAGCTTCAGTGCATCGGTGCGACAACAATAAAAGAATACCGCAAATACTTCGAAAAAGATGCCGCGCTTGAGCGTCGCTTCCAAATGGTTATGGTCAACGAGCCGAGCGACGAAGATACTCTTGCAATCCTTTACGGCGTTAAACCGAAATACGAAGAGTTTCATCACGTAAAATATGACGATGGCGTTCTTGAACTGCTCGTGCGGTTCGCGCGCCGCTATATAACGGAACGCTTCTTGCCTGACAAAGCAATAGACCTTCTTGATGAAGCAGGCGCGATGAAAAAAATAGAGGCAGACGAGCGTCCTGCCGAGCTTGCGGAGCTAGAGCAGCAAATTGCGCGGCTTACGGAAGAAAAACAGCTTATGGAGCAAAGCCAGAACTACGAGCGGTGCGCGGAAGTACGCGATGAAGTCCGTATTTTGCGCATGAAAGCCGAGACTCTGGAAAAAAACAGCGCGAGCACCGTCATCACCGAGAAAAATACCGTTACACAAAGGGATGTATGCACCGTTGTTTCTACGATGACAGGCATTCCGACGGAGCAGCTTGATACAGCAGAAACAGAGCGGCTTCTTCATATGGAAGATGAGATACACAAGACAGTAATAGCGCAGGATGAGGCTGTATCGCTTATTGCTTCGGCTGTAAGGCGTGCCAGAGCCGGTGTGTCATCGTATCGGCGGCCGCAGGGCTCATTCATCTTTCTTGGGCCTACCGGCGTTGGTAAAACGCTCCTTGCAAAAACGCTCGCGACATTCCTTTTCGGTACGGAAGAAGCACTTATCCGTGTGGATATGAGCGACTTTATGGAAAAGCATACGGCGAGCCGTCTTGTTGGTGCGCCGCCAGGCTACGTCGGTTATGAAGAAGGCGGTGTCCTCACTGAAAAAGTACGCCGAAAGCCGTACTGCGTGGTGCTTCTTGACGAAATAGAGAAGGCTCATCCTGATATTTTCAATTTGCTTCTTCAAGTTTTGGAAGAGGGTGAGCTTCGCGATAATCTTGGCCATACGGTAAGTTTCAGAAACACTGTAATCATAATGACGAGTAACGCTGGTGTCCGCCGTATTTCCAACGAAAACAGCTTGGGATTTTCAGCTTCAGGCAACGGCGTTATGTCTTATGAGTCCATAAAAGCCGATGCGATGAACGAGCTTAAACGCATACTTAACCCTGAGCTGCTTAACCGAATTGATGATGTCGTCGTTTTCAACGCGCTTTCGGAAAAAGAAGTCTCCGCGATACTCGACCTTCAGATAGATGAGTTCAGGAAGCGCATTGCGGAAAAAGGGCTTGATATAACGCTTAAGCCGTCTGCAAGACGATACTTTATCGAACATGGCTATGATCCGGCGTTCGGAGCGCGTCCGATGCGGCGTCTTATACAGCGGGAGCTGGAGGATGCGACAGCCACTCTGATTTTGCAGGGCAAATGCAAAAAAGGATGCATTCTCGTTGCAGAAGCGAAAAACGATAAGCTTGTGCTTGGCGTGAAGGACGAATCCGATAAGCAGCGTGGCGCGACAAGTTCAGCGGGTGCAAAAAAGGCAGATAAAAAGCATGCGACCGGCAAAAAATCCCGAACAGCGAAAGTTCCTGCGGAATGATTGATATGGCGGAGTTATATTGATGAAACGAAAAACTCTTTTATGTATTATTCTGATTGTTGGTTTTGCAGTTCTTGCTGTTTTTTCAGAGCCTGCAACATTCAGTTTTTACGATTCTCAACGAAGTTTTGCTGACTTTATCGTAAAGGTTGATTTTGATGATATTGATGCGTACATGATGATAAATGATGGCGATGTTCATTACTGGCTGTTCAAGAATAAGGAGCTTTTGGCTGACGGATTCTCCGGTTCTGAACAATTTTCTTGGGCGGCAGAAGACTGTGTATTCGGTGTGGAAAACTGTGGACAAGCTCGTAATGGCGAATATCGTTTTTTCGTTTCTGCCCCGGTAACAAGTCCAGTTGAGTTTATCCGTGCTTCTAAAGCGGAACTTTCTTCGTTAGGCGTGACTGTTTTCTAGTTTTCAATGCACTTCTATTCAGTTTCTGATTTTTACAAGAAGATTTTCGGATGCAAAGCCTATAAAATTGCAATAGACGCAGGCTGTACGTGCCCGACACGCGACGGTATGAAAGGTGTGGGCGGCTGTACTTTTTGCAGCGCGTCCGGTTCCGGCGATTTTGCGTCTTCTCGGAAGCTTTCGATTACCGAGCAAATTGAGGATGCAAAGCGTCTTGTCGGCAAAAAGTTACTAGGTGGTGGCGGGGCAGAAATTGGCGGTTCTCGTGTTTCGGGCGGCTTTGGGGCTGGCGGTTCTTCTTGTGTGAAAAATGCGTCTGGCGGCACATATATCGCGTATTTCCAGAATTTCACGAACACTTACGGCGACCCGGATGAGCTTGAAAAAAAATACTTGGAAGCATGCTCCGCGCCGAATGTGTCCGGTATTTCGATTGCCACGCGCCCCGACTGCCTTTCCGACGACATTCTTCGCCGTATCGCACGGATTGCGGAAGCAGGAAGAAAGTTCGTCCAGTTGGAGCTTGGCTTTCAGACGGCGGACGAAGATTCTGCAGCCGCTTTTAGGCGCGGGTTCACGAACGACGTTTACGTTGATGCCGTCCAACGGATAAAAGCGGCTTCTTCGCGCATCCATGTAGTGACTCACGTTATTTTGGGGTTGCCTGGCGAAACGGAAGATACTATGCTTTCTACGGCACAGTTTTGCGCCCGCGCCGGCACCGACGGAATAAAGCTTTCGCTTCTTCATGTGCTTCGTGGAACGGAAATGGCGTCTGACTATGAGCGCGGGCTTTTCAGCTGCATGGAAAAAGAAGAATATTTCCGTGTGGTGTCCGCCGTCCTTGAGTCGCTTCCCCCGGATATGGTTATTCACCGTTTAACTGGCGATGGCGCAAAGCGGTTGCTTATCGCGCCCTTGTGGACGGCGGACAAAAAGCGCGTCTGGAACGATATGATGCGCTGGTTCGACGACCACGACGTTCAGCAGGGGCGGACATACAAAGCGGGAAATGCATCATAAGGTTTGAAAATGACAAAGAATAAAAAGATTTTGCTGAATATCATCTATCTGCTTTTCATCATCTGTATTATCATTTTGTTCATTGTTGTAAAAATCCACCCTGATGATGACCTTCTTTTCTTGCTCATCACTGTTTTTACGACATTTTTCCATTTCACTATCCGGTTCAGTTTTGCGAATCTCATTTATAAAATCATAGGGAAACGTTGTACTTACGACCGTTGGTGGTTTACCGAAAAGCCGTATGAAAAGAAACTCTTCAAAATCCTGATGATAAGAAAATGGAAATCAAAATTGCCGACCTGGAATGAGCAGGATTTTAATCCCGCTGAAAATACGAAAGAAATGCTTTTGAATCACATATGCAAGGCGGAAGTTTATCACGAAATCTGTATGGTTCTTAGTTTTGTTCCGCTGTCGTTCTCAATTGTCTGGGGCGAGTTCTGGATTTTCTTCTGGACATCAGTTTTCGGTTCTTTATTTGATTTTCTTTTTGTTTTAATACAAAGATATAACAGACCGCGCGTGCTGCGTTTATCAATTTTACTCAGGGGATAAAATTACTATGAAACAGATAGGACTTATTAAAGCAATTATGTTGACGCGGAAAGCCGGGAAAATGGCTGCTGCTGAGCGTACTGAGCTGCAGAACCGCCGGCTTCGCGAACTTGTTGCGTATGCAAAAGCGAACAGCCCTTATTACGCGGAGCTTTATAAAAACA
>JAEEGK010010123.1_pt1 | contig 21802 bp, 12 predicted proteins | sample 8958771 | NCBI WGS metagenome assembly JAEEGK01 (sample SAMN16246547, study PRJNA631951) | gut metagenome | biome: gut microbiome; feature: rumen; material: SC-attached | host: Bos | place: Iran: Karaj | collected 2018-10 | reverse complement strand
AAAATAATGAAAATGAAAATGGAGAAAATAAAAATAAAGAAATTGAAAATAATGAAAATGAAATAAATGAAAATGAAAATAAGGATATAAATATTAGTAGTGATATTAATAATAATGAAGAAGAAGAAATTGATGATAATCAAATTAAAGAAGAGGAAAAAATAGAATTACAAAATAAGTTAAATGATTCTAAAAATATAAATAAAGAACTAGAAGAAAAAATAAAAAATTTAAATATTCAAATTAATTGTCTTTTAAAAGAAAAAGAAATATTAATGAATGAAAAAGAACAAGATCATAAAGAATTAATAAAAATGAGAACAATATTTAATAATAATCAATTTGATATTAAAAATTATAATGAAAGAGATATATTAAAAAAACAAAAAGAATTTGAATTATATTTTAAAAATAAAGAAGATGATTATATAAAAAAAATTTCAAATTTACAAAATGTAATTTTAGAAAGGGAAAAAGAAATTGAAGAAATTAAAAAAAAATTACTTAGAGTAATACATGATTTAAAGTTAGAAAATGAAAATATGTATAATACAATGGTAGAACATTTAAATATTCCAAAAAATCAAAAAAGATTATATGAAATTGATGAAAATGGAGATAAAAAATTAAATTACCTTGATAAAGGAATAAATACACAAGATATTGAAGATAATATAATTATTGAACAACAAATACAAAATGAAAATCAATTTAAAAATATGAACTATAATAATAATATTTTATATCCAAATAATATTGAAACAAATAATTATTATCATCATTATCATAATTTAATAAATGAAAATATGAATTATCCAAATAATAGAAATATTCAAATTCCAGAAAATCAATTTAATCAAGATTATTATTATTATAATCAAAACAATAATTTTCCATATAATATTTATGAAAATCAACAAAATATAAATGGATATTTAAATAATAATAATGAATATTATTATGATTATAGACAAATACCAGAAAATATTAATGAAATTAAAAGTAATGATGAAATTATTGAAGATGAAAATATGAATGATGATAATAGTAGTAATAATGATAAAGATAATAGAGAATTTGGTAATAATATTCTTTATAATAGTAATTCAGGAGAAAAAATCATTTTTAAAGATTATGATAATAGTTATGAAACAAAAATTGAAAATTATAATAATTTATACAATGAAAATATAAATAATCAAATAAATTCTGAACAAATTATTAATAATGAATAAAATTAAAATAATACAATTCTTATATTGTTTTTTTTAACTATTAAAAGTATTTAAATATTTTTTATATTAAACTATAAACATTTTCAAAAAATTAAATTTTATTTCTCTATATTCAATAAATATATAATTGATTAATAAAAATGAATAAATAAATTTAAGATAAAAAATTAGAATTAACAATTTCAATTCTTGGTTTTTTTTCATCAAAATGATCATAAACATTAATAAGAGGTTTATCTTTATAAAATTTAATAAATTCATCAGAAATAATACCAACTTTTTCAATATCAATTGGTTTAAACCAACTTAAAACTTTTCTAAAATCATCACCTCCATTAATTAAATAATCAACACTTACAATTTTATATAATTTATTATCATCAATTTCATCTCCATTACTTAAATAAACATTTAAAACTTTTTTACTAGGATTAATTATAACTTTAATTTTAATACCACTAATTGGATAAAAAGAATAATTACCAATTTGAATATTTTTAATTAATTTTTTTAAATCATAACCATTTAATTTAAATGTTACAATTTGATTATCAAAAGGAAACATATTATAAATATCATTTTGAGTAATATTTCCTGGAATTAAAGTTGTTCTTAATCCACCTGCATTTAATATTGCAATATCTGATTTTGTTGATTCTTTCATAAAATCTACAAAAATATTTCCTAATGGATTATTTGGATTTAATGTACTTGATAATGGTTTATCATATAATAAATATGATACTATTTTATTTCTATAATTATTTACTTGATCAAAATATTTATTATGTAATGATATTAATTTATCATATGGTTCCATAAAAATATTATGAAAAGTAAAATTAAATAATTGATCTTTTTCTTTCATTATTTCACATTTTTTACTTTTTAAAAATATTTTTTTACAAACTGGAATAGGACTTTCAATCTTAATTTCACTATTAATTAATTTATAATTATCATTTAAATCAAATGGTAAATACATTATTGAAGTATATTTACCAAAATTAATATTTGATATAACTGGAATATCATTTATCCATTCATGAGTTTGATAATGACTATGTGCAGAAATAACTGCATCAATTGTTCCTTTTGGAATTTTATATAATAATTTATATATTTCTGTATTTTTATTACAATCTTCTGAATCTGAATTTTCTTTATCCCAAATATTTAATGTCATTCTCTTTTCATTTTGAGGACATTTTAAATCTACGTGACATAATAATAAAACTGCATTTAAATTATTATTTTTTTTTATCTCTTTTGAAGTTTCTATTAAACGATTTGCATAATCTTCAAATATTAATTCATTAAATTTACCTGTTGATGTTTCTTCTTTTAATTTATTTGATAATCCAATAACTCCTATTTTAATTTTATCATTAAGAAAATTAAATATTTTATAAGGAATAACATTTTCTAAAATTTTTCTCGAATTATCAGTTTTATTTAAAACATTACAAGATAAATAATTAAAATTTGACAATTTTAAAATATTTAATAAATAATCTTTTCCATAATCAAATTCATGATTACCAAAAGTTGAAGCATTTAATCCCATAATATTAAAATATTCAGTTATAATTGTTCCATTTGATAATTTTGACTCTAATCCTCCTTGAAATTGATCTCCTCCATCAAAATATAAAACTCTATTATTTCCAAATTCTTTTCTTATTATTGATATGTATTTTCCTAAATAATCTAATCCTCCATTTTCATATTCTAAATTATTATTTTTTATATTTGTTGAAAAATATGTTCCATGAATATCATTTGTTGATATTATTGGAATATAATAATATTTATCATCATTTGGTGATGGATAATTATAATATGATAAATTTATATTTTTTATTTTGTTTAATGATTCTAATGTTGGTTCTTTACTTTGTAAAAAGGAATTTGTTCTTATTTGATTTAATAAGAAAATAATATAAAAAATTTTTGGCATTTTTATTGTTTTTATAATTATATTATTTAAAAAAGTGAGAAATGGATAAAAAAAATAAATTATCTATTTTAATTGTATCAGATACACATGAGGAAATAGATAATTTAAATAAATTATTAGAAGAATGTGAAAAAAATTCATATAAACCAGATTATATATTTTTACTTGGTGATATAGTAACAATTCCTCAAGGAGAACAAGATAATGAAAATAAATATGAAAACTATTATAAAATAATAAATCAAACTTTACAAATTTTAGAAAAAATATCACCAAATGTAATTTATATTCCAGGAAATCATGACCCAAAAACATTATTTGACAATGATAATAAAATTAAATTTGGTAATTCATCAATTAATCTTCATAAAAAAAAATATGAATTAAATAATAATTTACTGTTAATTGGAATTGGTGGAAGTATAACAAATTTAATATCAAATGAAAAAGAATATTATAAATATGAATATAATATTAATAATGTAGAATGGAGAGGTTATCCTTATATTGATAATAATGAAAATCCTAATTTTGAAAAATGTGAAGAATTATTTAAAAAAGATTTAGATATTATATTTAATTATATAAAAGATAATAATAAACAAATTATATTAATTTCACATAATGGTCCTTTTAATTCTTCAACTTCAAATTGTTTTGAAAAAGGAAAATGTTTTTATGCTGGATCTTTAATTTTAGATAAGTTTGTTTGTGAAAGTAAAAATAGAATTTTAACAGTTTTACATGGTCATACTCATACAGGAACTGGAGTTTCTACTTTATATAATATTAATATTTTTAATCCTGGTCCAATGAAAAATGGTCATTATGGGAAAATTGATTTAGTTTTAAAAGATGATAAATGGGGATTGAAAAATATTACAAAATTGAGATTTTAAAATATTTTATTTTTTTTATTTATTTAAAAGTTTATTTGTAATTTTTAAATTAAAATAAATTAAAATATTTTTTTTAATAGTAAAAATCTAAATATTATATTATGAAAATTAATTATACTTTTCCTTCTTGAATATCTTCTACTATATTAAAATTATTTACTATAATATCTTGATTATTATATTTTTTACATAATTTAATAATTAATTTATCAAATTCAAAATAATGAATCAAAAATAAAGAAATTACACTTAAAAAAAAGGAAGAAACTAATTCAGGTATAGGATGAAAAACCCAACTTGTCCATAATAAAGTATAACCATTATGAATTATTAAAAAAATAGAAACAAAAATTAAAATTTTATTAATTAATTGATAAATTTTATTCTTATGAAAAAATAAAAATATATACATCATATTTACTAACATTTCACCTGAAAGTAAAGAAGCAAAAGTATGTCCACTTATTTTAAAATCTAAATATTTATAAATAAATTGAATTACAAATGTATAAATTAAAAAAAAATATCCAAAAATAAATAAATTAGTAATTATATAACCTAAATTAATAGTTTGAAAAAAATTAATTAATGAGTTATATTCTTCTTTTATTTTATTTTTGAAATAATAAATGATAATAATAAGAAAAAAACAAATAAAAGTAATGATAAATGGAAATAAAAAAAAATTGTATCTAAATAAAGGAATTCCAGTTAAATAACTTGTTTTTGTAATATCCTTTGATTTTAATGAATAAATATATTTTAAAATTGAACCAATTATAATGATTAAATCATAAAATAAATAACTTATTAAGTAAGGTCTAAATGTAATTTCTTTAAAAATTATTTCTGAATTTATATTTTTATTATCTTCTATTGCAACTTTTTTCATATTTAGATAAAATAAAATTTATACTATTTAAATTATTTAAATTAATAAAAAAAATAAAATGAACAATAAAAAAAAAGTTTCAGTTAATCCAGAAAATAAAAAAATTGAAAACAAATTTAATACTGAAACAACATTATTAAAAAAGAGAAAGTTTTCATATTCAAATTTTTCAAAAGAAAAAATTTTAAATACAGAAAATAATATAAAAACAAGAAATAAACCAAATAATTATACGTTAAAATCAAGTTATTCAATGTCAAATTTAATGAAAAAACCTTCAATTCAAATTAAATCAATAAATAAATTTAGTTTAAATAAACCACATATTATTCTTAATCCTTTAGATATAATAAAAAATAGAGTTAAAAACATTTTAAAAGAAACAAATTTAAAAATTATAGATTTAAGTTTATCAATGAGTAAAATTGATATTGAAAATCATGATTCTTATAAAAAAGTCCAAATTGAATATATGGAAGAATTAGATAATATTTATAAAGAAAAGTTTAATAAAATTAGAGAAATTAAATCAAAATATGATTATGATATATATGAATTACAAAAAATTTATAAAAATGATTATAAAGATTTAATTCATGAATTAAAAGAAGAAAAAGATAATAAAATTAGTGATATTCAGGATGATTTTATAATTAAGAAAAATTTAGCAAAAAAAAAATTTCAAGATAAAATTATAGAAATACAAGAAAATAGTCTTTGTGAAAGAAATAATATATTGGATAGAGATATATTTAATGAAATGAAAGAAAAAATTACAAAAATATTAAATAAACCAATAGTTAATTATGAATTTCCAAATTATAAACAAAAAAATAATAGTATCAATAATAAAATTTTATCAATAAAAGCCAATTAAAAACCTTATTTTTATATAAATAGATAATTATATTAGAATATTATAATTATAAAAACATTTAATTATATATATTAATAAATTTATAAATATATAAAAAATTAAAAAAAAATGTTTAATATTAATTTAATAAAGAGTTAAGTAAAAAAAATATTATTTAATATCCATTATAATGATTCTCAATAACTATTTTTTTATAATCAATAAAACCATAATCTAAATCAACATTTCCAATAATCCCATCAATTTTTCCAGTAGAAGAATATTGCCAAATTCCAAACTCACCATCATAATTAGGTAAATCTTTATTAGTCCAATGAGCAACCCAAATAGGATATTTTTTCTTTATTTCTTCATTAAAATATTCTTTTAAAAAATAAGCACTACAATAAATACCACATAAATATTTATTTTCTGTTAAAATACTACAAAATTTTTCTGCAATTTGAGAAACAACTTCTTTTCCTTTTTCAAATATTCTTTTTTCTTCAATATCATAATAAATTGGATATTCAAATTTTTTATTTTTAATTGTTTCTAAACAAACTTTTGCTTCTAATTCTGCTTCTTCTACACTTTTTGCATATGAATACCAATATAATCCAATTGGTTTATTTAATTTTTTTACTTCTGAAAAATATTCTTCAAATCTTTGATCTTTTTGATGATATTCTTTTCCATATCCTGCTCTCATTATTACAAAGTCTATATTAATATCTACTTTTGACCAATCTATATTTTGATTATGTTTTGATACATCTATTCCATGTAAGTGTATTTTATTCATTTAATTATTTTTTTTTTTCAAAATGTATTATAAATAAATTAATTATTTTAAATAAAGTCATAAAAAAAATTGAATAAATTTAAATTGATTTTAAAAAGATAATTTCTTTTTTAAAATGAATTATTTACAAAATTAAAAATTATTTTTTAGTATTTTTATTAATTCTATCAATTAATAAAACAGAATATTTTTCAAGTAACTTTTCCATAGTAGGATCCTTACTTTGATTACCTAATTTAACTCTGACTTTATCTAATAAACTTTCTAAGTCTTTTTCTAATTCTTCTAATTCATTTTGTTCTTCAAAATCATCAATATCAACTTTTTTTACACTATCAATTAATTTATCTTTAATACTTATATTATGATTAAAACTAAAACTTGCTGCTTTTTCTAATCTTTTAACTCTATCAATTTTTTTTTTTGGAATTAAACTAAAATTATTTTTAGAAACTGTTCTTAAATTTTGAAATTTTTTTGATTGTGATACACAATTTATATCAAAGTTACTTTGAGTTATCATTATATTTCTTATAAATGATTGACTTACTCTACTTTGAGAATTTTCAATTATTTTTTCATTAAATTTTTTCTTTGATGATATTGATTCTGTTGATTGTATATTTTCTTTTATTTCTTCGTTTTCATTTATTTCTGTATTTATATTTAAATTTGTAAATTTTTCACTTTGATTATTTAATATTATTTCTCTTTCTTCTTTTCTTTCATTTTTTTCTTGTTTTATTTTATCATTTTCAATATTATTTATATCATCTATATTTTTATTTTCATTTGTGTTATTTTTATTTTCATTTGTGTTATTTTTATTATTTTCTCCATTATCAAATAAATCAATATCATTTATATTTAATACTTCTTTTGATGAAGTTGATTTTTTTTGTTCAATTTTTTTATCAACTTCATTTAATTTTTCATTCATTCCTTCAATTGCTTTTTGAATTTCTAAAACTTCTTTTTTAGATTCTGTTAATTCATGAATTGAAGGTGCAGATTCTTTATCTTCATTATTATTAATTTCTCTATCAGTTTTAGAAATAGGAATTATTTTTTTCATTTCATTTTCATTTTTTTCTCTTTCTGTATTAAATTTATTTTTATAATTTTTTTTATCATAAGTATCAACAAAACTTTTTCTATTAATTGACTTATTTAAATTTTTCTCATTATTAAATTCTTTTAATCCTTTTTCAAATAATTTACTTCTATTAAATAAAGCAGCTTTATCATTAATATTATCTTTATTATTATCATTATTTTCATTTTCTTCTTCATCATTATTTTCATTTTTTTCTTCTTCTTTTATTTTAATTAAATCATTTTCTTTTTTAACATTTTCAGATTGTATTATTTTAGTATCTTGAACATAAGAATCTAATTTATGTAAATCTTCAAGAGTCATTTCTTCACTATTTCTACATTTTTCAATAAAAAGTCTAATATTTTCATTATTACTTAAATTATTTTCACTTTCCATAAATAATTGAAGTAATTTTAATTTTTTATTAATTTTATTTCTTTCTTCAGAAGAAATAATTAAACAATTATTTTTAACAAGATTACTAATATAATCTTGATTTAATTTATAAAAATAAATATAACCTTCAACACTAGTAGCAATTAAATAATTATCATTCATAGTAAAAAATAAAGAAGAAATACTTTCAGCAGTTTGAATTTTTGTTAATAATTTTCCATTATGTACAGCTCTAATTCTAATAATTTTATCATTATTTGAAGTTGCAAACATACATCCTTTTGAATCACAAGCTACTCTAAAATTATCTAATAATTTTTCTCCTTTATTAACTTGGAAATCTCTATAAACTACACATGTACTTGTTTTCCATATTGTTATTCTTCCATTATGTCCTGATATTATTTTATTTATTGTTGGACAATATGTTAAACAATAAGTTTTTAAATTATTATCATTTATTTTTTGAATTGTTTTAAGACAATTTTTTTCTATTGAAAAAAATGTTATTGTTGAATTTAATTCTCCTGTTACTAATTTAACTTTATTATTTTTATCTGTACAAAATATTACACTTATAATAGAAGAACTTAATTTTTCTGTTATTCCATCATCATAAAAATCAAATTTTGAATCTAAACCTTTTGTTATATCTAATATACTAATAAAACTATCTGATCCTCCTATTGCAAGATAACTTTTATTTTTTTCATTATCATTTATCATATCAATTGAATTTATTTCTCCATTATTAGAAGGAAAATCTTGAATTAATTTAAAATTTTTTAATGAATAAATATATACATTACCTAAATTATCACCAATTGCAACATTATTTTTATCAGGTGAAAATTTAACACTTGTTAAATTTGAAGGAATCTCATCATCAATAATATTATTATTATTAACATCAAATTCTCCTTCATCACTTCCTAATATTTGATTTTTTGATATTTTAAATCTATCAAAATTATTTCCAATATAAAATATTTGTCTTATATATTTTGAATATGCAATTCTTTTTGGTTCTTCTAAATTATCATTTTCAATAAAATCACTTAATTTTAAATTCCAATAAATTCCAGTACAATCATCACCAACTGTAATTAATTTTAAAACATTATTTTTAATATCAATATCATAATCCATACAAGTAATACTACCAGAATGAAAAATATTATATCTAAAAACTAAACATTTTTTATTTGAATCAATGTTCCAAATAAAAAGAGTTTTGTCAGAATAAACAGTAATAAATTTTTTATAATATTCATTATAACTAACAGAAATAATATCAGCATATTTTGAATCTGGAGATGATTTTAATTCTTCTGTATGAGTACTAAATTCAACATTTGCTTTTCCTAAAGGACAAATTCTATTTAAAGTTGTATAATGTTTTAATGTTTCACCATGAAATATTCTTATTATATTATCACCACATCCACATCCAATATAATTACTATCATAAATACATAATGATAATCCTTTTGAACTTTTTAAATTAACCCATCTATTTAATATATATGAATTTGGTTTTAATTCTACTAAATAACAATCATATGTTAAAAAAAATATTTTTTTCTCATTTTTAATTGGAAATATTACAGTTGATACAAATATACATTCATTTAATTTTGATAAATCTACCATATGTCTTTCTGTTCCATTTTTTCCTTTAAAAGGATCTTCTAATAATTTTTCATAATTATATATTTTTATAAATTTATTCCCACAAAGAACCATAAATTCATCACAAGCATCACAACTTAAAATTGCTCTATTATATTTAGTTGAATATATTATTTCTTTTTTAGTTATATCATATATATTTATTAATTTATCTTGTCTATCTCCAATTGATAAAATAAAATTATCATTTTTAAAAAATACTATTTTTTCAATTCCATATTTATGATATTTATATGAACCAATAAAATTATGTGTTTCTTCTTTTTTTTCATTATTATAATTTATTTCATAAATTGAAACTTCTCCATTTTTACAATTACCTTCTCCTGTTGCAATAAATTTTCCATTTTTACTAAATTGAATACAGGATAAAATTTTATTATTTGGATTTTTTAAAAAAGAAATTTGTTCATCTGATTTTATATCATAAAATACTACATATGGTCCTGTTATCCATGCCATTAATCCATTTAAATTATTTTGAGATATTGAAAAATTATTTTTTACACCTAAACCAAATATTCTATTTAAAGAATATAATTCATTTTTTGCATATGAATCATGAGATTTTTCTTGGTTTAATGATGACATTTTTTATATATTTTTAAAAATTAATTTTTAATTTAAATTAAATTATTGTTTTAATTTGCAATATTTAATTATTATTTTAATAAATATTTTAAAATAATATAATTTGACTTATTTATTTTTATATAATAATATTTTTAAATTAAGTAATTAATTTATAAAAAGAAATAAAAAGTTATTTTTCTTTTTTGAAAACATTATTATATATATCTATTTTTAAATTTTTTTATATAATAATAAACAAATTTTCTCAATTTATATTAAATAAATTTTTTTATTTATTAATCAAATAAATTTTCTTTTCCTAAATATATATTTCAAAATATAAAACAGGATTAATTATTTAAATAAATATAAGTCTATCAAATTATATAAATCAAATAAGATATAGTTTTTTATTTACAATTTTTTTTTTAATTGTTTAAATTCTTTTATATTTAGTTTACCATCTCCATTTATATCTAATTTATTAATAAAATCTAAAAAAATATCTTGATTTTCAAACTTTTCCATATCATCAATTTCTTGAAAATCTTTATTAACCAAAAAAAAATTTTTAATATCATTTTTAGAAATTTTCCCTTTTTTTTCTTTATCAATTAATTTAAAAATAAGAGTTAAATTTTTATCATTTAACAAATCTTTAATATTCATAGTTGCTTTAATAAAATCATCATAATCAATTTTTCCATCTTTACTTTTAATATTATTAATAATTAAATTAGAATCATTTTCAGCTTCATTATCATTCATATTTTTTTTTAATGCAAATAATAAATCATCTTTAGTAATTTTCCCATCAGCATCTTTATCTAAAATTAAAAAACATTTTCTTAAAGAATCTAATTCTTCAATTTTAATAAAATGTTGAATAATAAAACTCATTAACCAATTTTTAATTAAATTTTTATTTTGATAAATTTTAGCATTTTTAATTGCATTTTTAAAAGCATTTGAAGTATAAATTTTTTCACTAAAATCATTATATTTTTTAATCCAATTATCTTCTAATAAACATTTAGTATTAGGTCTATTAAAAGGATTTAATTCTAATAATTTTTTTAAAAAATTTATTCCTTCAATTGAAATTTCATTCCAAATTTCACCTTCAAAATTAATTTTTCTACTATTAAAATTATTAATTTCTTTTTTAATTTCATATGAATTTTTTCCTTTAAAAGGATAATCACCAGTTAATAAAAAATACATAATAACACCACAAGACCAAATATCAGTTTTTTCACTTAAATCATCTTCAGGTGGAATTACACATACATTTGATACTCTTTTATATCCAAATGATATTATATTATTTTTTAATTTATTATTATTATTTTTTTCTATTAAATTAAAGGCACCAAAATCTATTATTTTTAACCAAAGAGAATTTTTATTTGTTTTATTATGTACTACAATATGTTCTGGAGATAAATTACATAATATTATTTTATTTAAATGACAATAATTTAATCCTGTTATTATTTGATGAATTATTTGACGACATTTATTTTCATTTATTTTACCTATTTTTGTTATATATTCAAATAAATTTCCATCTGGACAATATTCATATATTAAATACATTTTATTTGAATAATAAAATACTTGATATAATTTTATTATTTGTGGATGAGATAATTTTTTTAATATATTTATTTGGTTTTTTATATCTATTTTAGTTATATTTGAACCATTTTCTTCATAAATTTTCATTATTCTAATTTCTAAAGTTCTAATATGTTTTACTTTATAAACTGTACTATGTTTACTTTGTTTTATAAATTCTATTATTGAATAAAATAAAAGTGGATCATCATTTTCTTGAGGAATTAAAAGATCATTTTTATTACTATTTATATTATTCATTTCATAATTATTTTTCATATCAATTTTAACATCTCCTTTTAAAGTAGGAGAACATCCCATATTTAAATTAAAAAAAAAATTGAAAATATAAATTTTAAAAATTCAAAAATAAAAAAAAATACTTTAAAAAATAAATTTTAAATAAAAAAAGGAAATAAAATATTAAAAAAATTTACAATAATATATAACATTTAAACTTCATAAATTATGAATAATACTTTTTTGATCCTCCATTCATTTTTAAATCTTCCATAATTTTTTCATAACTAATAAATTTTAAATTATACAAAGATTCCAAATCAATAACATTTTCTAAATTTCTTCTTCTATATAAAAGTACATAAGCATCATCATAAGGAATTTCATTTTCTTTAATTTCAGTAACATTACTATCTTCAAATTTATACCATTTTTTAGTAAACATATTTTTACATATTGCAAAATAATGACCATAACCTGCTGCACCAATATGATAAGCAACTGAAAATAAATCATATATCATTGGATAATTTTCGTAATTTTCTAATACATAATTTGACATATTTAAACCTTTTATTGGAAATATTATTTTATTTTTTATTTTTTTTGAATTTGTAAATCTCTTTAATTGAATTATTAATATATGAGGACAAAGATTTATTTGAATTTTTTTTTTACCTTTTTGTTGCTTTTTACATTTTTCACAATAATATTTATTTGTATTGTCTAATTCTTCCCATTTCATAAAATTTTCAAAACATTGTGTTAATGCAATTTCTGAATGTATTTTTTTTTTATATAATTCAAAATTTAATCTATCAAAATCGTTTAATTTTTTGAAAATTTCTTCTTTTTGTGAATGAAAAAATGATATTTCTAATGAAAAATCTCTATTCCAAGAATCATTTTCTTTTTTTTGTTTTTCACTTAAAAAAAAATATGAATTATCAATAGGCATATTTTTATTATTTTTTGGATATAAAGAAATTAAATCTTCAAGTGTTTTTTTATTTGAAAATGGAAGAAGACAATTATGACAATTTGTCTTATTACATATTACACAAGGACCTTTATTATTCATTATATTTACTATTCTTAATCTATATGGATAATCATTTAATTTTTGGAATTCTATTGTATCATTATTATTATGTGTATTTATTTTTTTGAAACTTTCTTTAAATGATTTATTTTTATCAAATAATATTTTAAAATAATCATATATTTTATAATGAATTTCTTCACATGTTATTTTTTTATTTAAAACTAATATTCTTGGAAATATTACCGGATTTTTTTTTTTTATATTATTATCTTCATATGTAGTTATATAAACTAATACTAAAATAAAATTATTTTTAAAACCATAATTTAATTCAGTATGAATTTTACCAATTTTATCAGGAGGATAAATTTGATAATATGAATTAATTTTATTATCTTTTGGATTTCCTTCTTCATTTTCTTGATAATCTTCATTAAATAATGTACTTAATTCAATTTCTTTTTTATCAATTTCTTCTTTGGAATTCTCATATTCATCAATTTTAAAAACATTAATATTTTGATTATTTATAAAAATATTATTATTTGTATTATAAAAATCTTGAGGGCACAATTGAAGTAAAAAAAATGGTATTGAATTATCATTTGATTTATTTAAATTATCCTTTTTAATATTCGTAGATAAAAGTTGATTAGAATTTAAAAAATAATTTAAATTTCCTGATTTATCCATTTTTTCAACAGTAAAAGACAAAGGATGAATATTTAAAATTTTAGCAATTTTATTCCTTAAAGCCATAACAGTACAATCATATCCAAATTCTAAAATAAATTGAATAGGTTTAACAGAAATATCATAAAAAATAAAATAACAATTAATTTTAAAAGAATTATATTTAATATCAATAGGTAAAGAAATATTTAAAAAAGGTTCAAATTTCTTATTTTCACTTTGACAATCAACATCAGGACATTGTATTAAAGATTGAAATTGTCCATAAAATAATTCAACTAATAAACTTTGATTTCTTCTTTTAAAATTATATAATTCTTCCAAAGATTTAATATCATCATCTTTTTTACTAAGATCACTATTAATATAAGGTTTATCAATAACTTTATTTAAATCTTCATGTAAACCATCTAATAAAAATGTTAAAAATTCTTGTGTATCTTGTTGATTATCTCCAGAATACATTTCATTTATTTCTTGTAATACATTTTTAAAATTATCTGGAGTGAAATAATCTTTTTTACCAAACCATAATTTATGAATTACTTCTGAATATGCTTCACTTAATTTACCATGTGAACCTATTGGATTTTTTTTATTTATATCCTTCTTATATTCATTTCTTAAAAAATAATTTGTTAATTCCCAACAATTACTTATACATTGTATTGCTGTGTTTAAAAAACATGTATTTCCCATATTTCTTAAACCACATAATCCATGTTTTGAATCTTTTATTTTTGAATATAGATTATTACTCATTTATTTTTTTTTAAATTATTGTTTTTTATAATTTTTAAAATTTTTTTTATAAATAATTTATTTATTTTTATAATTAAATAATTATATATTATTATATTATTGTTAAATATTTTAATATTTAACTTCATAAACTTCTAAACTGCTTACCATAAAATATTGTGTTCCATTATTTAATTCATATTCTTCATTGGTATTATAATCTGATTTACGAACATGATTTTTATTATTTTGAGTACAATTATTATAAATACAAATATCATGATTTTTTCCAAAAACAAACATATAACTATTATCATTTGAACATCCATAAATTGCTGATTTATTTTCATCTATTATATTATATTTTTTCTTTTTAGTTAATGAAAAAATAAATGCATGTTTATCATTTTCATATGTATTATTATTCGGCCAAGATTTTGTTGTATAACCTCCAAATTTGAATCCATTTGTTGATTTTATTATTATTAATGTTGGAGATATATCATTTACTTTTCCATGAAAAGTTTTATTATTATCTCCATCTCTTTTTGTATCAAATAACAAATTAAATTCTTTTGGTTTTTTTTCTAAAAAATTTATTATAATATTTTGGTCTTCTTTTTCTATTATACTTGATTTTGAAAATAAATTGATATTTTCATTTTCTCTTATATTTGAATTTTGATATAAATTGAGATTTTCATTTTCTCTTATATTTGAATTTTGCAAAAAATTGGTATTTTCATTTTCTGGAAATAAATAGAGATTTTCATTTTCTATTATATTTAAATTTTGCAAAAAATTGGTATTTTCATTATTTAATTTTATTAAAAGTGATAATTCTTTTTGTATTTTTATATTTTCATCTTCTAGTTTTTTTATTCTTTCTTCTAAATAATTATTTTTATTTTCTAAAGTTAAAATTTTTGAATTAAGCTCTTGTGTAATTATTATCATATCATTAAGATTCTTGTTTATATCTTTTTCTACTTCTGGAATATTAATTGAAAAACTTTTATTATTAATTAAATTCAAAATAATCATTTCACATATATTATCTTCTATTTTAAAAGTAATATTTTTATTTTCAACATTTTTAATAATTGTATCAACACATTCTTTAATATCATCGAATATTAGAAAATATTTATTCAAATTTTTTAAAGATTCAAAAGATGAAAGAAAATTATATTCTTTTTTTGGAATTATATTTGAATCAATTATATTAAAAGAAATATATTTATCATTATTAAAAATTGTAAAAATAAAATTTTTATAATTGCTATTGATACTTAATGATTTAAATTTTTCCATTTTTGATTTTTCATTTAGGGGAATTTGATTATTTGTTTTTTGTGGAGTATTCATTTTACTTATCTAAATTTTTAAATTAATTAGATTATATAAGATTGGAAAATTTACATCTAAAAAAATAGATAAAGAAATAGTTAATTTAGAACCAATTTATATTTTAAATTTATTAATAAATAAATAAAAATATTATTTTTCAATTGCTTTCCAAAAAGCTATATTTTCAACTCCAGGATTACTAAAAAAATTATTATAAATTATTTAAATTTCTTTTAAGGAAAAATTCTTTTTAATGCCCCATGATGACTATTAAATTCATAAAATGCTTTATTAATCATCTATTCCATATCATTTTTAAAATTACATTTAACTTCTTCATTTAATAAATTACTATTATCATAATAATAAATAAGGTACTTAAATTAATTATTCTTCAAAAATTATCCTACTTTTAGCAAATTATATTATTTTTTTTATTTTATTATTAACAAAAATCTTTTTTATATTATTTTTTCTATTATTCATTTAATTAAAAAAATAAAAATACAATTTCAATAATAAATTTTGTGGTGGAATCAAAATAAATAAATTTTAATTCATATTAAAAGTTTAATAAAATATTAATTATTTAATATTTAATTTAATAAAAAATTAATTAATTTTATTATTTATTAAATAAATAAAAAACTTATTCATTTTCTGAGTATTTTTTTTAAAGTTTTCTCTCTAACTTTTTTTTTGCATATTGGACATTCCATTTTTATTTCAAGACATTTAGTCCAACATTCTTCACAGATAATATGTTTACATTTTGAAATAGAAAAAACTATTTCTGGATTTTCTTTTACATTTTTTAAACAAATAGGACAATTAAAATCATCATTGATTTCAATAAAATTTGTATTATTATTTAATATTTCCTCTTTTATATTTACAATTTCATTATTATTTTCATTTTTATTTATTTTTTTTAATTCTTCTTCTGTATTTATTTCAAGATTTTTTAATGTTTTACTATTATTTTCTCTATTCGATATAAAATTTTGTAAAAAATCATTATATGAATTATCTAAAGCATAATTAATTAAATTTAATGAAATATTCTCTTTTATTTCTGTATTACTTTCACATATTTCTTTTGAAATTGATGTAAATTTTGTTTTTTCTGAACTTAATTTTTTAGGTGTCGAAATTTTTGAAAAATCCATTTTTGTAACACTAATATTAGAATGCATTATTTCATCAACTCCTTTTTTTTTTACTAAATTTTCTATTGTTGATTTTTCATTATAAATATATGGAGCTTTTCTTTTTTTATTTTTTTCTATATTTAAATCTTTATAATTAATAAATGGAATTATATCTTTATTATTTAAATTTGAATTTTTTATTTTTCCATCCTTTATATTATTCATTTCTATATTTTCATAATTTAAATTATTAGTTTTATTCAAGTTTACATTTTTTTTCTTTCCAATTTTTTTATTATTCAAACCTAAATTATCATTAATATTATTATTTAAATTAAAATCTCCTTTAATAAAAAAATCTAATTTATTATCAATAGAATCTTTTTTATTTTTTTTATTATTATTCATATTAAAATACTCTAAAAACTTTTCTTTTTTCACACTTTCACTTTCATATTCAATAACTTTTTTCTTAATATCATTTCTATTTTCGATTTCTAACTTATCAAAATATTTTTTAATATTAGAAAAATAATTCATATTATCAATTGATATAATATCACAAATATCTTTCATCCATTTAGAAAATAATTTAAAAATATATTGATATTCAAATCTCAAATCAATACAAATCATCATACCATAATCATCTTTATGTCTTAAAACTCTTCCTAAAGATTGATTAACTGTTTGTATAGCATCAATTTTATACCAATCTCTACCACTCATTTTATTAATTTTTAAATTTTGATTTTGATTAAAAAAACCATCTAAAAATTTCATTTTTAATTGAATTCTTTCTTCATAAAAATTAGCATAAGGTATTCCTACACAAATAACAATTCTTGCAAAATCATCTTTAAAATCTAATCCTTCTGAAATATTTCCTCTTACCACTGAAAATATTATTGAATTTTTTTCTTTATTTATCATAAAATCATGTATTAAATTTTTATTCATTTTATTATCATAATATACTTTTTTTATTTTTGATATTTTTTCTATTATTTTATCAGAAACCCAAATTGAATAACATTGACTTAAAAAATTAAATGAAGGAAAAAAAACTAATATTCCTCCTTTATTAAGTGATTTAACATAATTTAATATAATATTCCCAAGTGATTTTATCATATTTAAATTAGATCTATTTGAATAATCAAATTGATATTTAATAATTGAATTATTTAATTTTTCTGATTTTATAATTTCAAATTTAGAATGTGATTTATCAATAATATGTTTATTTTCTAATTGAATTGGAATAGGAGTTTTTAAACTAAATTCTAATCCATCAATTGGAGAAAGTGTTCCAGAAGTTAATATTATATTATGTGGTTTTTCTTTTATTATTTTATTAAATCCAAATCCTGGATCAAAACATAATAATTTTAATATTCTTGTTTTTATTATTTTATTCATTATTTCTTTTTCATCATCAGAAATATAAAAAATAAATGATTTTAAATCTTCTTGATTAAAATATAAATGTTTTATTAATTCTAAAGCACGAACATATGGAGTTAATACACTTTCTTCATCATAAATTTCAAGATATTCTTCTTTTAAATAATATAAGAAATTATAATGTTTATGAATATTATTTGGTGTTATTCCTTGTTTTTTTGGAAAAGAATTATTTTCTTTACCATATATTTCATCAATTGTAATTATATTTTTATTCAAATTTCTATTATTACAATTCATGAATAAATCAAAAAATTCTTTTATTTCTAAAACTTTTCCTTTTCTAGGATAACAATCTCCTTGTAAAACATCTGAAACTTTTTCAATATTTTCTTTAATATTCATTATAATATCCATTTCTTCTCTTATATTTTGTTCTGGAAAATCTACAAAATGTTTATTTTTTAAACTCTTTTTTTCATTTATTATATATTCCATTTCTTTTATCATATTTTCAAAATAATAAGTTATTAATTCAACTGAACAACTTTCTTCTAAAACTTTTTCAATATTATGTGCTTCATCAATTACTAAAATACTATTTTCTAAACTAATTTTTAAAGTATCTTTTATTTCTTTATCAACAATATAATTATATGGTAAAAAAGTTATATCACTTTTATTTGTTTTATCACCTTCAAAATGAAATGGACAAAATAATGAACTTTTTCCTAATTCACATAATTCTTCTAAGTCAATTAAATTTAAAGATAAAATTGGTATTTTTTTAACATTATTATAATATAAACATTTTTTTTTATTTTTTTTACAAATTGTATTTAAAGAAGATGGATTTTTTGAATAATTTCTATAAGATACATTAATACAAGATTTATCTCTAGAAGATAAAATAGAAGTAATTGGTAAATAAACTGTTTTTTTTAATTCTTTAATAACATTAGAAATTTGAGAATGAGTTCTAGAAGTATAAAACATTTTAATTTTAATTTTTCTAACTTCTCTCATATATTTCATCCAAGCAAGTGATGCACATAATAAACATAATGTTTTTCCTGTTCCAGTTGGAGATTCTAATGCTGCAATATTATTATTATTAAGTGATTCTATTACTTTATTCATATAATCTATTTGAATTTCATATGGTTTATATGGAAAATATATATTTATTCCTTTTATATTTATTAAAGTTTGAGTTGATAATTTTGAGTCATCTATTGGTAATTCATCTTGTAATTGTACTAATTCTGTGTTTTTATTTTGGAATTTTGTTAGTTCGAAATCTAAAGGTTCGTTCATTTTTTTTTGTCAAGCGCTTTTTATATTTATATTTATTTTTATTTTTAATTTGAAAATTTAAATAATTAAAATATTATTATTTTCACTTTATTAAAAAATAATATAAAAATACAAATATTTATATTTTAAATGAATAAAATATAATATATAAATAATAAATATTATATATTAATAAATATTATATATTCACAAATATTTAAAACAAATCTCAAAATATATTTTTATATATCTATAAAATTTAATATAATCTCATTAGAACAAATTTTTATATTTCCAAAACAAAAAGATAACTATAAAATAATAAAAAAACCCAAAAAAAAACTAAAAAATAACTCAAGGAAAAAAACCAGTAGAAACTTTATTATTAAAATTACTCCAAAATTCCTCATATTCTCTTTTATTATCATTAATAAAATGTTCTTCATTACAATTATTTCCAATATAATCATCTTCCAACATTTCATTTTTATATTCTAAATCTCTTTCTTCCTTAATTTTCAAAGCAATATCATAAGCATCTTTTGCATTAATTCTTTTATGAACTTCTCTTTCTAACATTTTCATAACTAAATTTCTTAATTTTTCATCAGTAATATAATCAAAATCAATATCTCTAAATTTAATATCATCATATAAATCATTAATACTTTCTCCTTTAAAAGGTTCACATCCAGTAATCATATTAAAAAAAATAATTCCAGCAGCCCAAATATCACATTTTTCATTACATCCTAATTTATAAATAATTTCAGGAGAAGCATATTGTGGAGTTCCTAAAAATTCATCAATCATTTTATCTTTTTCAGGTTTAAAAGTAGCAAAACCAAAATCAATTAATTTAATAATTGGATTATTATTATTATCTATAGTTATCATAAAATTTTCTGGTTTTATATCTCTATGAATTATTCCTTTTTCATTATGAAGATAATTTAAAACATCTAAAATTTGTACAATTAAATCAATACATAAATAAATAGGTAAATGTCCAATTGGTGAATTTGATATAAAATCAAATAAATCTCCTCCTTCTCCTAATTCCATAACAAAACTTATTGTTTTTAAATCTTCATATACTTCATAATATTTAATTATATTTTTATGTTTTAAATCAATAAATTTAACTTCTTTAATTATATCATTTATATTTAATATTTGAGATTTATTTATTCTTTTTATTGCATATTTTCCTGTTGAATTTTCACCTATACATACTGTTCCACTTGCACCTTTTCCTATTATTTCTGATGATAATTTATAATTTTTTGATATGTCTAAATGCTTTGTTATTGGTTCTTCGAAAAGATAATCTGATTTTAAAGTTTTTTTTTCTTGATTATTTTGTTTCACTTTTTTTGGTGAGAAGGATTTTTTGTTTATTTTGCGTATTTTGTTTGTTTTTGAAGAATTACAGATACCCATTTTTTTTTTATATTTTTTTGTGACGTAATATTTTTTATTATGATGTTTTTAAATTTTTAATTTTTATTAAATTACTTTATTAAATTTATAATTCTTTTTGATGAAGCATTTTTTTTTATTAAATAGATGAAAATTTTATAAAGGGATTTAAAGGTTTAATTAAAAAATTTATATTTTTTATTTTAAAAACAATAGAAAAAATAAAATACATTTATTAATTTAATGATTTAAAAAAAAGAAAAATATTAAATATAATAAATAACTTATAAAATCTATAAATTTAATATTATATATTTAATACAATAAATATTAATTAAATTTAGAAATAATATATTCTAAAATATTTATTTAACTATAAATAATGGGGATTGGGGATTGGGGATTGGGGATTGGGCCCAATCCCCAATCC
>JAEEGK010010122.1_pt1 | contig 21802 bp, 16 predicted proteins | sample 8958771 | NCBI WGS metagenome assembly JAEEGK01 (sample SAMN16246547, study PRJNA631951) | gut metagenome | biome: gut microbiome; feature: rumen; material: SC-attached | host: Bos | place: Iran: Karaj | collected 2018-10 | reverse complement strand
CTTTAAGACACCCTCGCCTGTTTCCGGCTTAAAGCATTCGGCAAAATCACCTGCAAAAAGCACTGCATCTGCCTGAGAAAAAATCTCGTCCATTTTGTCGAGTACGGAATTACTTGCATGCAAATCGCTTATAACTAAAAGTTTCATTTTATCAGCACTCATTTTATTGCCTCCAGGATTGCTTTTCGCAGTTCATCCATCTGCTGCTTTGTTCCAATTGTAATTCTTACAAAATCTTCTATGCCGGGTGTGTTAAAGTGACGGATTAATAATCCCTGTTTTTTAACACGTTTATAAAGCTCATCTCCGCCAATTCCCTGTTTCTTTGCAAATAAGAAATTAGTCTGGCTCCTTAATACATAAAAGCCGTTTTCTACCAAAAAGTTATAAAAGCTTTCCCTTTCGTCTGCAACTTTTCTTGCGCAGTCAGCATAATAAGCTGGATTTTTACAGGCTGCCGTGCCCGAAACCTGTGCTATTGCATCAAGCGGAAAGTGATTTACACTGTTTTTTACCGTAGTCACTATGTTTACAAGCTCAGGATTTGAAACTATATAACCAAGGCGCTGACCGGCACCGCAAAGGCTTTTCGAAAAAGTTCTGACTATTACAAGGTTATTGAACTCAGAAAGAAGCGGTATGCAGCTTTCGCCGCCAAAATCAACGTAAGCTTCGTCTACAATAAAGATTTCGTTTTTATCGGCTGCAAGAAGCATTTCGCGAACCTGTGCACGGGTAAGACCAAGGCCTGTTGGTGCATTTGGATTTGCAAAGATGATTCCACCATTGTTTTTTGCGGCGTGATTAAGCATTTCCTTTACATTGAGTGTCCAGTCGTCGTTCAGGGGGATACAATCTGAAGGAATATTATAAAAACCGGCGTAAACGGGATAGAAGCTGTACGTAAACTGAGGCATTACAAAACGAGAAGCTGAATCAAAAAAAGCGTAGAACACAAAAGAAAGAACTTCATCGCTTCCGTTGCCGGTATAAATCATGTCTGGCGTTACGGTAAAGGGGATTTTATCCTGTTCGGCAGGCTTTACTTCATCACCATTACAAACTGCACGGCAAAGCACACCGCCAGTTTTATTAAGCATATCTGCAATTGCCGCATGAAGCTCGTTTGAATCCGGGTCCGGGTAAAGTCCCATTTTTTCCGGATGATTCTGCACAAAATCAAGCACAGCCTTTTGAACACTTGGGGCCGGCGGATACGGATTTTCGTTAGCATTAAGTTTTATGTAAACTCTGTCCTTAGGCTGTTCTCCAGGCACATAAGGATGCAGGTTTTTCATTCTCGAAGATGTAAGCATATTTCTACTTTACACTTAAAATGATGAAAAAACAATAGTGCAAAAGCTTTTACCCATTGCTATTACGTCAATTAAAATGTGCAGTTTTTGTACTCAAAAACTGCAAGCGGCGGATATAAAAGTTATAAGATTTAGATAAGCAAAAACCGCCGCTAATACTAGTTAAAATCACATTTATGGTGTAAAATACTTGTATGGGGACATCTTCAAATCTTAGTTCAATAATCAGATATTACGCAGAAAAACAGAATTCACCCTTCATCGACTTTAAGGAATTCAGCATTTGGATAAAAAAGTACGCTGAAAAAAAAGTTGAAGAACAGGCTGAACTTGTAAAATATCTGGGAGATCCTTCTGGAACACTCACTGCAGAGCTTCAGGGCCTTGCAGAAAAACATATTGCCGCTGTAATTGATAATAACAATAAGAAAGTAATTGTTTCCATTGCCTTTTTGTCCCTAAAGTATTCAGAACGATACAAAGAAATTACAAAAGACTTTACAGTACCGTATCTGACTGAGTTTGATTTACCTAAAAAAATCCCGTTTGATATTCTTGAAAGAAAAAAAGCACAGGAATATGTAACTGAATGTATTCAGAATCAGAATACAAAAACACAAACTGTATATTTTCTTGAGTTTTTGCGCGAAGTTCCGGCTATGGTAATTCCATCTTCCGTACCGATTCAAAAGCTTATAGAAATTTCTCAGGCAAAAATTCTGCGTATGATGAGAAAAGAAGATTATCATGACTATCTTCTGAAAAAAATCCGTAGTTCAAATCCTACCAGAGAAATCTCAATCAAACACTTTTTTACAACGTACATCAATCCTGAATATTCAGGTTTTTACGACTTTACAAATGATGATGATTATTACCTCTGGAATCAGCTCTGCTATCTTTTGAGGGTAGATTTTGAAAAGCTTCAGGACCGAACAATCGAAGACTATAACGTACTTCAGTCAATTCAGATTTCGGAAGCCTATAATTCCTACTTAAAAGAACAGATGCAGGTTGCAAAGCGAAGAGAAAATGCACTCAAAGCTCTTAAAACAAACCTTGAGCAGAGTCCTTTCTTCTACTCTTCCAATCAGATTCTTAAGTTCCATGATGAAAGCGGCCGTCTGCTCTATGGCCAGTATTCAGAAGAGGATTTAAAAGAATTTTTGCAGAAAGAAACAACCGATGCAGAAGAAAAAAGACTTCCGGAGCTGCTTGTTTTCAAGGTTGAATCGGGTACAAAATATTATGTTTATAAAGCAAACGTAATTTCGCTTGTTATCCGCCTTTGTAACGAAGCACATGGAACAATTGAAAGCATTCTGATTGATGAATGGTACAGGGCAATGCTTGATTATACAAAGCTCCCTGAAATGAATGATGATGAAAAGTTTGAACAGCGGCTTGAAGCTCTTGTTGAAGAAAAGTCGCCTGTACTTTATTCACTTTTGAATGCCAACTTTATGAGCTTCCTCGCCTACGAAAAATATAATGACGAAGCCCTGCAGACCTTCCAGATTTTTGCTGATGATAAACTTCTCCCATATAACGGACTTCTTATGCTTAAGAGAACAAACATTCTTTCTGAAGCAAAAGCAAAGCTTCCGTTTATTTTCTCATTACCTATTCTTTCCTGGATTATTGGACTCTTCAAAAACAAGAAAAAGGATAAAACAAAAGAAACCGCAGCTGTTGTTGTTAAAAATCCTTTTGATGAAGAAGAATCCGGTTCAGAACACAAACAGGGACAGACAAGGCAACAGTCTCTTGCAGAACAGGCTGTAAAGGTTGCCAAAGAAATGATTCCAGAAGGTTCAACTCTTGACCGCGAATTGAATTACCTGAACAAGCAGTGGAATAAGCTCATCACAAAAGAAGCCAGCATGAATCTTACAGAGGATGTAAACTCTCTTATCCGTGATTATACAAGAAAGGTTTGCCGTACAATTTCTGCATCATCCTTTACAAAAACAAGAATTGAAAACCTTGCAGAAACTCTTGTAAAGACTCCTAACCTTCAGAAAATAGGCGAAGAAAAAGCCCTGAAGGAATACATTGAACTTTACATGCTCCGTCTGGTAAGCAATTCCAGGTAGAAAACGCCTCAAAACATAAAAAAAATCATTTTTTTTCACTTTTTTTAAAAATTTTTCTCAAAAAATGGTCCGAAATCTCAAACTTTTGAGATATTTATAGTATAGGATTTTATCCTATTTTTTTTAGCTCCGGCCGGGCCAAAAACACTATTTAATTATCAGAGGTTGTTTATGAATCAATTGAACTCAATTATTCTTGAAGGGAATCTTGTTGCTAATGCAGAATTGTCTGAACCGACAAAAGGATTCAAAGTATGCAGATTTTCACTGGGTGTAAACCGCTTTACAAAAAGTTTGAACGGTGAATCTATTGATGAGGTTTCTTTTTTTGATGTTGAAGCTTATGGAAAACTGGCAGAAACATGTGAGAAAAATTGCAGCAAGGGACGTGGGGTGCGTGTCGTAGGAAGGCTGAAGCAGAACAGATGGAAAAACAGCGAAGGTAAAAATGTGAGCAGAATTATTATTATTGCTGAACATATTGAGTACAAGCCTAAGTTCGAAAAGAAGGATTTTGCTGATTTACAAAATGAATTACCGGCAGAACTGCCAGATGAAGCACCTGCTGAAACCACACGGGAAACTCCAGTAAAATCACCTAAAAAAAATGATGATACTGTGCTGGAACCTGTTGCCGCAGGAGACACTACATCAGCAAAGGAGGAATCTGTAACTGAAGAAGCCGTTTTCTAATCTGAACAACTTGAACTATTATTAGTTCTTTGTTTTACGGCCCTTACTGTAGCTGGCATTTCCTTTTTTATAGGAACCGCCGGCTGCAGTATTTGGCGTTCTGCCACCAGTTTTTTTACCGGCTCTGGATTGTGCGGTTTGATTTCTACCAGGTGCAGCGGCCTGCTTTTTCCGTTCATTGGCAGCTTTATACTCCTCCATTTGCTGAGGTGAATAAAAACCGTCCTTCCAGTTAAAGCGGGAACTTTCCGGCAACGGTTGACCACGAGACATTGAAGTTGAAATTGCTTTAATCTGGCTGCGGGTAACCTTAGTTTTAGAGAAATCAACAAGTATTCTCTTAAAGCCTGCCTGAGTTATGAAATTAACTTTATCTGTAATTGCAAAAGGTTCTTCCGGCATAACAAACGAACCATCTTTTGTAGAGTTAACCTTAAATACAGATTCTTCCTTGTCGGTAAAGTAAGTAAAATCATAATCCTTAGGAAGCTTGAATCGCATTCGGAACAAAGCAGGATAAGCAAAAACCGGAACAAGAACTCTGCCCCGTACATTCTGCTCAAAAGTATCTTCAAGGTTTCTTCTGGAGTTTTCGTAAGGCATTATAAAGGCATTTACATTCTGATTTTCAAGCCAGGAAACTGCCCAACGGTTGAACGTATAAAGATAAGGTCCGCCAATCATATTTACTGCAAAAGGCTTGAGCATCTGAATGTGTGCAAGATTATTTACAACAAAGTTATTAAAGCCATCTTCAATAAGCTGGGAAAGCTCGTTTTGCAAAGCTTCTTCCTGAGCCGCAGAACAGAACGGATCAAGGGAAATGTAAATCTGCTTTTTTGATACAGGAAGTACTGTTTTATGATTAAGCAAATCGTAAGAGGTTTCGGAATTATACTCTACTATGTATCTTACAGGATTTAAGCCCTGAACAGTAAAGAAGTCTGGAATTGAAGAAACCTGAGCATATACTCCTTCCGGGAAATAAGACAGCTCATTATCTTTTACAGGAGTTACATCCAGAATAGGAAGCAGTTCATCCTTTGGCTGACGTCTGTACCGGCCCAAATCATTCGGCAGAATATGCTGGTAACGCTTTGAACCCGATTTTATCTGAAGCAGATAAACGCTGTCGCCAACAGTAAAGCCTTTTGGAATATCAATCCAGCGTTTTTCATTATCATCAATTTCTACAGTTCTGACTTTATGGCTTTCGCGGCCCGTATCATCTTTTTTATGAAGACGGATTGAATCCCCCGGATCCGGCTCATAGCTGCCACCTTTCAGACAGGCAAGCTGAATTGAAATGCGCTCACCTTCTGCATTCTTTCCAGCCCCACTCTGATTAAGAGCCTCCACCAACTCCTTCGGCGCAGGCTTAGTTGCAGCAATATTTCCAAGGAAAATACCCGTTCCGCCCGCCTGCTCCGGGTTCAATATTTTTTCAGCCGCATTATCAACCCCGTCATCAAAGCTTTTAAAATCATACCAGTATGTTGTTTTTGAGCGCGCAAAGTCCGAAGCAAGCATTCGTTTACCGGCCGCAATCGAACCTTTTTTATCTTCCTGATAATGGTCAATTACATAGCGGTAAGCAGAAACAACACTTCCAACATATTCCGCACTTTTCATTCGTCCTTCAATCTTAAACGAATCTACACCGGCTTTAATCAAATCCGGTATTTTATCAATCAGCTGTAAATCGCATGGAGAAAAATAATACCCCTGTTCTATTCCGCCTGGAACCTCTGCTGTATAAAAACGACGACACGCCTGTGCACACATTCCCCTGTTTGCAGATTTACCGCCAAGGAAGCTTGAAAAAAGACAAAGGCCTGATTCACTTACACAAAGAGCTCCGTGAACAAAAACCTCAAGCTCTGCCTGAGTTTCCTGCTTTATTTTTGCAATTTCACTTAAACCAAGCTCGCGGGCAAGAACTGCACGCTTTACACCGTTTGCCTGAAGCAGCTTAACAGCATTTGCACTTTCTACATTCATCTGGGTAGAAGCATGAAGCTCCAGATTCGGAAAAAACTCCTGTGCCATACGCATAATGGCATAATCCTGAACAATAAGGCCATCCGGCTTTACCTCGTTCAAATATGAAAGGAATCTGTAGAGGCGTTCGGTTTCGCGTTCTTCGCAGACTGTATTTACCGTAACGTAAATCTTTTTTTTCTGTCTGTGGACTGACTCAACGGCGGCTTCAAACTGATTCCAGGCAAAGTTGGTGGTTCTCATTCGGGCGTTAAAGCTTTTGAGACCTAAATATACGGCATCGGCACCTTCACCGATTGCGGCATCGAGAGATTCTATATTTCCCGCGGGGGCTAGTAATTCTACCATAAGATAGAATGTAGCATAAAACAGCGAAATGTACAAATATTATCAGGGCAACCGTATTATAACTAATTTGATTAAAAAATGGCTTCCGGTCGTGATTCACAGGACAAAATCGCGCAATATTGCGCTAGACGCTGCATGTGGTATAGGAACTATTTAACTGCCGCTCCCGCGGCATCCACATATGCAGAGTCTTTTTGCCCTATGCCTCACTCCCTCCCGCCACCTTTTAGGTTAATAAGCTATAATACGGTTGCCCTGCAAACATTACAACACCCCAGGGCTTGCCTCCGCTGAAACCATCCAATCATCTTGGCCAGCGGCAACCGGGTATCCAACTTCATCTCCAGCCAAGACCTTTTGTTGCAAAGCCTGGGCATTCTGGCGGGAGAGAGTTTTGGTAGCGGTGAGGCCGGTGGTGATAAAGGCGTTTTCGATGCTGCCAGATGGATAAATGCTGCAGTCGTCGATAAGCTGGGAATAGGAAATAAAGTTTTTGGTCCATTCTTCAACGTTTTCGGCGCGGTACATAAGTGCATCGAGGATTTTTTCACTGGCACTGTCGCGTACAAAGATTATGTCGGTTTTGTTTCCAAGGGCAGTTGCAGTCTGGTCGGTCCATAAATCTCGTATTTCCGGGCTTGTGTAAGATGAAGTTGCCTCGGAAAGATTTTCTGTTAACTCGCTGATGCATCCGTTGCCTCTGTTGCGAAGATGAACAACAAATACTTCCCCGGCTTTAACTTCTACAGCAGGGAAAGAATACTTTTTTTCTTCTCCATCATAAGCGCTGCAAAGCTCAAGCCCCGCAAGATTTCCGTCCGTTAAAGAAAGAAACTCTATAAACTCGTTTCTATAGATTCCGGCTGCCTTTTCCTGTGAACGCTGGGAACTTATACTTTCACTCTGAATCTCCGTCATAACGATTTTTGCCTGCCTTGCATTAAAACCGGTAAACGGAATACAGAACGTTAAAGAATTACCGTATTCATCCTTTACAACACCATACAGTTCATACTTTTTACCAATCTCTGTACTCTGCTCAAGATTCAGCAATACAACATTTTTTTCTGTATTCACAGAGTTTACAGGAATACTTCCATTCAGCCCCGCCGCAGCAGACAAAGCCGAAGATAAGGTACCGTCCGTGGAATGTTCATCAGAATCTGAAACACCAGGCAGAACAGGCGAAACGACACAACCAGAAAGGCTTACGTTTTCCGAAAAGGTCATTTCAATGGAAGCTTCATCCAGTACTGCAAACCTCTGAAGCAGCGGCGGAGAATAATCTCCTTCGAGTATTTTAATTCCTTCAGTAGTTACCTTACAGCCAACAGGCGACACCGAAAATAAAGTGATTGAAGTAAGGATAAAAGTCTGACACAGAATAACTCCGACTTCTTTAAGCTTTCTTTTCATCACAGCTTTTTCAATAACAGTTTTTTTCATAACAACCTCCAAAAAAAATTGGTATGGATTTAACAAATCCATACCAACTATTCCAGGAGGTTTTATATGTCCACTAAAAACCATTATTAATATAGTCAAAACTTATAGATTTCGGACCATATATTTTATAAAAGTTTTGTTATATTTAATTATTTTATAGCTCCGGCTTCTACCATGTATCTGATTGAAACGCCTGTATCATCTTCAACAGTTTTTTCAACAACAAAGATAAAGTTCTTTTCTGTCTTGTCGCACATAATACGTTCAATCTTATAATTACTTACACCTTTTCTTACAACATCTGGAGAACCAATCTGAGTTCTTGAAATAAGATTACCGTCGCCATCCTTCTTTTCTACCATGATATAGAAAGAAGATTTTACATTCTGACCATAACCTGAAATTGTCGGAACAAGCTGAATGTTATAAGTATTAGGCTTTTCAATATCTGAATGGATAAAATCCTTGAAAACTATTTTATCTGTTCCAGTTTTATTTGCATCATCACAAATATAGAGAACCTTGTCTGGTCCTGCTTTCTGGCAATTCAATTCCTTCATGTGATAAAAGCTTTTTGCTTCGAGAGCCTGGTAAACTTCCTCACCTGTCTTGTCAGCTGTAACAGCAGTTGGCTTCATCTTAAATACACCGCTGTCTACAAAATCATTCTTTGATATTTCTACCTGATAGATTTCTGCCCATCCCTGATATTTTTTATCAGTTCTTCCATACTGTCCGAAAACATAGTATTTTCCATCCTCTGAGAAACCTTTATCTACAAAAGTAGCAACATCACCTGCCGAAAGACAAGCTGCAGAAATCAATAAAAATAAACCCGATAAAACTGTTTTTTTCACTTTGTTCCTCCCGAACTCATCAGTTAAATTATCACTTTTATTTTCGGTTTTTTTCTTTTACACTTTACTATTATTTATCATACCGATACTATTTAGATATGACCGTAAAAACAAGAAATAGACTAAGTCTTGGGCTTTTTTTTATTGCAATCAGTATTTTCACTTTCGATGCCTTAATTTTAGTGTTAAAAATACTTCGTGGTGATTTTGATATTTCTTCATTACCAAACTACGGAATGGGCAGAGGCTTTCTGACTAATTATAATCCTTATTTTGTGATTGCGGCACTTTTTGTTCAGATTCTTTATGTAATTACCACCAGCTTTCTGCTTTTCAGGATTTTTGAAAAAACACAGGCTTCGGATATTGTCTACTTTCATCTTTTTCTTGTTTCCTGCCTTATAGATTCCTTCCGCTTGTGGGTTCCGCTTTTTAATGCGTTTAATTCTTATTCGAACCTGCTTGTTTTTTGTGGAAATGCCGTTGTTTTTGCCAAGCTGCTTATTCCCTTTTCTCTGCTGTTTACTGTTTATATGGGTGATGTTGAAAAGCGTCAGGATATTGAAAAAAACATTTTCATTCTGTTCTGTACGGCTTTTTTCTTTGCCCACTATATTCCATTAAATACTGCAATTACAAAACCAAACTTTTCGGTAGATTACAGTTTTTCTACAATTTTAAATATTACAACTGCAGTAATCATTGTAAGCTGTACAGTACATCTTTTTATTCAGAACTATCATAACAGACGTTCTCAAAAAACTGCGATTGGATATCCACTTCTGTTTGTGGGAATGTCAATTCTGTTTCATTCGGTGTCTATTCTTTACTTTATTATTGCGGTACCGACGTTAACGGTAGGAACTATTCTGTATCTTAAGGGATTGCACAATCAGTACCTTTGGGACGATTAATTTATTTGAACGATTAAATTATTTAAGCGATTAAAATACCTGTGTCAGGAACATGTAAAAAGAACCGATTGCTATAGGAATCATCAGATTATCAAAATCGGCAAGTGGTAAAACTTCTATAATCATGGCAAGGAATGCAACCAGGAGGCTGATTTCTACCCGCTTTGTTACACATAATGTAGAAATAAATACTGCTATAAAACAGGCAAGGCTGCCTTCAAAGGTTTTTCCGCCGGCCTTTGGGATTTTATGCTTACCGCAGATTTTTCCTACAAGGCTTGCAAGTCCATCTCCAAAGGAAAGCGCATAGATTCCAACCTTGGCATAATCAAGGGGTAAAACAAGGGCTGCAAAAAGAATACCAAAAACAAGTGTTATTGGACCAAGCACGATTTTGCCTTCATCACGTTCTCGGGCAGCCGCATTTGTTATCTGAGAAATAAGAGGAACAGGGTGACCTTCCAGCCTTAGAAGTTCACAGAAATAATAAAGAATGACGATTACCATAAAGCCGATAATAACCGGCCAGTAAGCAATTTTTAAAAGAAAAGGTATTGCCGCACTGCACAGGTGAATCAGCTTTCGGAATATTTCTTTTAATAAAACCTTCTTATCTTCAATCATAGCTTTTCTGTATCCGTAAGCGTTTTTGGAATATCAATATAGATTGAAGGCTCAAAGTCTGGAGAAGGATGAGTTACATACTTAATGTTTTCTGCAGCAAGGTTACTTCCTTCAAGTCTGAGCAGAGTTTTCTGATTTCGTGTTAATGCATCCCACGCTCTTACTGACTGCTGGAACTGAACAATAGATTCTGCATTTTTCTGACTGTCGCCTGTTCGCCTTGCAAGACGATGCAGAACTACACCGTAATTGTTTGCGGCATAAAGATAAAGATCAACTAAATCATACTGGTCTGCATTTGTCTGTGGGTAAACACTTCCACCGGCATTCTGTATTTCAAGGTCAAGCTCAGAAATAAGCTGTTCGAAATAACCTTCTGCTGCATAATCATCATTGCGGAGAGCCAGAGTATTTGCCATAGAATATAGAAGATTTCGCTGCTTCTGGTTACCCTCACCTGCCTTCATAAAGGAACCAAGCGCTTCCTGATAATTCTTTTTCTTATAGCTCATATAACCGAGTCGGTAACGGATAGAAGGATTATCGTTTCCAAGCTCAACAGAGTTTTTATAATTTACTGCAGCATTATCATAATCTCCGGCAAGAAGATAATTTATATCTCCCAAATCTGCATAAAGAACTCCAACATCTTTATTTCCCGTAAAGCCGGCATTTTCCTTTTCTGCGGTATAAAGTGTAATTCCCTTTGTATACTGTTCCTGTGCCTGAAGATAATCATTTGTCTTAATGTAATTTTCACCAAGCAGTCTGTAAGAATCAATGAACTTGTAAATATCTCTGTGAGAAAGCTGAGGTGCCTTATTGAACTTATCGATTGCCTTGTTCAAGGTTGGCTCAACATATTTTATTTCGCTTGTATTGATGTAATATTTTGCAAGATTATAAAGAGCAACTGGATTTTCCTGATCCATTTTTACTGCACGCTGAAGCAAAGCTCTCAAACCTTCAATCTGATAACGGAAGCGTTCTTCTGATGGAGATACAGGTCCATACATTTTTTCAAGGAGATAACCGCCAAGCTCTGTCCAGTCTTCTGAACTGAGAGATTTTTCATCGCGTTCAAACATTTTCTGATAACCGATTACCTGCTGTAAATTATCAGAACGGATATAATAACGCATCATTCTTGAAGTATAAAGATTGTTAGGCTTATATAACTGCATGAGGTTCATATACTGGTCTCGTGCGGCATCAAGCTTTTCAGAATCCTGTTTTTCTGTTCCCCACTCCAGGAAAATGTCTCCAAGAAGAAGAAGTCCGTCTGCATCGTTTACGTGATAGTCAAGAACCTGTCTTCTTGTTATTTCTTCTGCCTTTGAATAATTTGCAAGAGGATCAAGCTCCATCTGTGCATATTCAATTCCGGCCTGCTTGTCGTGGTCAAAATAATAAAGAATCTTCATATATATATCTGCTGCACGCTGATACTGTTTATGTTCTTTATATTCCCGTGCATATTTGAAGAACCACTTTTTCTTCATTTTGTATGATGCAGCCTGGTCGAACTTCATCTGAGCCTGTGAGTATTCATCAGACTGGAGCAATGTATAGCCCTGCTTGTAATACTTAGAGGCTTTTGCAGGAATGTAAATGCAGTTCTTTGTAAAGTTGAACAATCCCCAGGAAACAAGAACGGCAAGCAGGAATACGAGTGCGCCCGGCAGGATTTTATTTTTAAGCTGATATTGAATCGATTTCTTATAAGCATCGTACTCTTCTGCTGTTCGGTGTTCATAATCGCGTGGAACAGGAATTGAAGTATCGAGCATTTTTTCAAGCATTGCCGCAATCTGTCGTGCAGGTGCTTTATTCAATATCTTTTCTATGATTTCAAACTCAGCGTCGTCTGTAAACTCGTCCTGAACAATTAAGTCTTCAAAGGCAAGTCGTACATTAAGAGGATATTCGTTGAAGTTCTTTAAGAACTTGGCATACTGTTCGTCTGATAAAGTGTTTGGAGGAAGCTCTCCACCGGAAATACCCTTGCTGAAGTCTGGCACATCAAGCTTTTTACCGGCTGCAGGCTTTGCATCTTTTTTAGGTTCCTGAACTGTTTCTACATCGGAGAAGCCCGGGATTTCAAAATCGCTGCCGTCAAAAGAAAAGTCATCATCACCAGAGCCTGCGCCCGGATTCATTGCGGTGTCTGTATCTGGAATACCAAAATCTACATCTTCCATTCCAGATGTATCAAAGGTTTCTACCGGGCCGCTGTCGTAATCAAAGCCTTCTTCGCCTGAATCTGAACCGGAATCAAAGCCTTCATAATCAGGAACATCGCCACCGGCAGAACCAAAAATATCGCCGAAATTATCTTCACCACTTTCTGTTTCGCCGGCCGGAATGTCATCGAATGGCACTGAAACATCAGGCATTGAGTCTAAATCATCAAGAGAAACAGATTCAAAACCAGAAGATGAAGGTTCACCAAAATCTGAACCAAAATCATCACCAGAACCGGCACCTGAATCTTCTCCAGCTCCGCCGGGAAGTTCTATATCATCAGGATTATACAAGCCTTCAGGGACTGCACCGGAAAGGTTGTCATCGTCAGAAACGTTATCATCACCAGAAAAATCTGTTGAAAAATCATCTGAAAAATCAGAAGAAGGTGCATCAAAATCAGGAAGAGGACCAAGGTCGCCTAAATCTGAAGAATCAAAGCTGTCTGTTTCTGGTAAGTCAAAATCACCGGCAGAAGGAGTTTCAAAATCTAATGGTGCTTCATCCGGTGCATCTTTTATTATGTTTACGCCACCCTCTTCATCTGATGGTTCAAGCTGAACAGGTGCATCAAAATCAAGCGGCATATCAAAATTATCTGGAACAGAAAAATCGTCTTCTTCGGCAGCAGCTGGTGTTACACTTTCAGAACCAAAATCAGAGCTTCCAAAATCCATATCAAAGGATTCTGCAGCTGCTCCTGAAGGTTCATCAAATGACGGTGTTTCAGGGATTTCCGGAATATCAAATGGAGAAGGTTCCGGAGCTGAAGGAGTTTCTTCTGCTGCCGGCTGATTCATTCCAAAAATAGCTTTTAGCTCATCCGGCATATCAAAACCAGCAGATGATTCTGTTGAAGCTGGTATTTGTGGTTCAGGTTCTTTTGCAGCTGGTTGTTGAGGAGCTTTATCTGATTCTGATTTTGTTGCATCAAAAATCTTATCTTCTTCAACTACAACGTTATCAAAATCTGAAAGGTAATCATCGGATTCTGTCTTCGGAGCTTCTTCAAAACCGGCTCCTTCAGAACCGTCAAAGCCGGCACCTGCAAGAAGTGCATCCAGGCCCATATCTGCAACAGAGATTTCCTGAGGTTCTTCCTGCTGAGGAACTTCTTCCTGAACTTCAGGCTCCGGTTCGTCCATAAACATAGACAAATCTGGCATACCAGAATCATCACCGCCAGATTCTGAAGAAAAATCAACTACTGGGGCAAGAAGGGATGATAAATCAGGGCCGCCCTGCTCTACTACTTCTTCACTGGAAGATGAGGTTGAAGCTTTACTGCCGCCACCGGTTATATCAGAAAGGTCATCATCAACTACGGAAGCCTTTTTCTCAAGCGGTACTTCCGGCATTCCAAGAACGAAATCTTCTGCATCGTTATCAACTTTTATAGTTTTTGGAATAGGAACTTTGACAGGCTTTTCACCACGAGAAGCACGAAGCGTAATTTCGTCACCGAGAGACAGGATATCCTTTTCGAATTGTTTAAGTTGACTTAGACCTGGCATACTATTTTAATTTTACCCCACATTTCCCATAAATTACAAGTATACTACTATTCATTTAATCTACGGTAAAAAAAGGGATTGACTTTAACTTTTCTTATATATAAATGCAATTACAACGGTTCGCATTTTTCAAAACTTTAATTATGCAATTGCTAAACTTCATTTCTTTTTTGCCGATAGATGAAATATGAAAAGACGAAGATTTTTCTCGATTGCGGCCACGATGCTTGTGTGGATGGGGGCTGCAGCGGTACAGGGATTCTCTAAAGAGGCGGAAATTATTTATCAGCCGTATGAGCTGGATGTGGCGATTCACAATATTGAAAAGCCGTGTGCACCAGTAATTACCGAAAATTATATTATTTTTACTGCGAGTCCTGAAAACCGTTCTGTGGGAATTGCATTTGATTTTGAAGATTATAAAATCATTCACCCCTTTACAAAGCTTAATCATATTGACGTTGACGGGAACAAAGTACCGCAGCATCTTTTTTACTGTTACGAAAGGCAGCATAAATTAACGCAGATTAAGTACAGGGTGATAATGGACGGTCTTTGGACTACAGATCCGCTGAATCCGAATAAATATTACGACGAAAACATAAATCTTTACTTTTCTGTGGTTGAAGATAAAAAGAGCATTATAAATAACACCGAAATCACAAAATCAGATGCGGTTCGCTTTATTTACAAGGGAAAATCCGGGCTGCAGCTTCATCTGGCAGGAACCTTTACAAACTGGGATCCGTGGATTTATGAGCTTAAAGAAACTTCGGCAGGATTTTATGAACTTTCGCTGCCATTGCCTAAAGGAAAATATTACTACAACTATTATATCGGGCTTACACCTGTTACCGATAATACGAATCCAAGGAAAGAGTATACGGCGGATGGAAGAAGTGTAAGCGTGATAGAGGTAAATTAAGCTTTACTTAAAGCGTTTTGCCAGTTCCTGGAGTTTTTTCATGTCCATGCCTTTAAGGCTGTTGAGGTCCATATCGGCAGGGAGACCACCCATACCACCGAGACCGCCAGCGCCTCCCATCATGCCGGGGTTAATGCCCATCTGGTTCATGAGTTTACCCTGCATGCCTTTGTTGCGGCTGACTTTTTTCATCATAAGCTTTGTTTTTTCAAACTGCTTGAGCAATTTGTTAACTTCGGCAACGGTTGTTCCAGAGCCTTTGGCAATTCTCTTGCGGCGGCTTGGCCCGATTATAAGGTGATTCAAACGTTCCTTGTATGTCATTGACTGAATGATTGCTTCGTTGCGCTTTAAGGCTCCCAAATCCATCTGAGAAGCATCTACGCCGGACATTCCAGGCATCATATCAAGCAGAGACTGCATGTTTCCCATCTTTTTAACAGACTGGAACTGTTCAAGCATATCCTGAAGTGTAAACTCGTTGCGCTGGAGCTTTTTCTGAAGCTTGAGGGCTTCTTCGGCATCAACCGTTTCCTGAGCTTTTTCAACGAGCGAAACAACATCACCCATACCAAGAATACGGCTTGCAATTCGTTCAGGGTGGAAAATCTCAAAATCTTCTGTTTTTTCACCAGTACCAATAAAGAGGATTGGTTTACCGGTAATTGTTTTAAGAGAAAGAGCCGCACCACCACGAGCATCAGAATCAAACTTGGTGAGGATAACGCCTGTAAGTCCAAGCTGCTCATCAAAGGATTTTGCAATTTCCACTGCATTCTGACCGGTCATTGAGTCGGCAACAAGCAGAACTTCAACAGGATCGGTAGCTTTCTTAATTTTTACAAGCTCGGCCATCATCTCTTCATCAATCTGAAGACGACCGGCAGTATCTATAATAATTACATCGTTTCCATTTTTGCGGGCAAAGCTGATTGCATCCTTAGCGTTCTGAACGGCATCCTTATTGTTTTCCTTGTAAACCGGAACACCAATTTTTTCACCAAGCTGACTCAACTGTTCAACAGCGGCAGGACGAACAAGGTCGCAGGCTGCAAGAAGAGGATTTCGGCCTTCTTTTTTAAGGCGGGCAGCAAGCTTGTGGGAAGCAGTTGTTTTACCGGAACCCTGAAGTCCGAGCATAAGGATTACAGACTGTGTATCGGGACCTTTAAGGTGCAAATCCTGCTTTGTATCTCCGAGCATTGCAACCATTTTGTCGTAAACAATTTTGGTAAACTGCTGGCCCGGATTTACGGATTTAAGTACCTTTTCGCCCTTTGCTTCTTCAATCGTAGAGTTTACAAAACGGCGTACAACACGGAGGTTTACATCCGCTTCAAGAAGGGCCATTTTTATTTCTTCAACGGCATCTTCAATATTTTTTTCTGTGATAGTAGATTTTCCACTAAGTTTTCTTACAATTCCGCTGAATGTACTCGTGATTTTTTCAAGCATACCAATTCTCCTGTGTAACTGTCATTTTCGGGCTTGTCCCGAAAATCTTTATTTATCTCATCTTCATGGCAAGAGCCTTCATGTTGTCGCGGCTTACAAGCTGTATAAGGCATTCCTTTGGACTGCATTCCTTGTTCAGCACTTTATAAAGGCTTTCGCAAATAGGCAGTTTAAGGTTTTTCTGCTCTGTAATCTGTTTTACGTACTTACAGGCAACCGCACCTTCCGGCAAGTATCCGACTTTCTTTATGTTAGCAATCAAATCATCAAGATTTTCGAACTTATCGAGCATATCGGTTTTAACAATATCCTGACCAAAACGTCTGTTTCGGCCATATTTTGACTTACAGGTTACGTCCAAATCGCCTACCCCGCTTATTGAAGCAAAAGTCTGAGGATAAGGAGAGCCCATTGCCATACCAATTTTCATCATTTCGCTAACGCCGGCTGCAAGAAGAAGACTTTCTGTATTATCACCAAAGATTTCGCTTGTTTCTGCCATTGCATCGAGCATTCCATAAACGGTTGCGATTACGTTCTTAACTGCGGCACAAATCTGAACACCAATCGGGTCAAAGCTTGCGTAAGGCATAATGCAGCTGGAGGTTCTGAGTAAATCTCGCATTTTTACTGCATTACGGTGATGAAGGCTGGCACTTATAAGACCAGTGATTTTTCCAAGGGCAACTTCCTCTGCGTGGCTCGGGCCGGCAACATAAACAGTGCAGTCCTTGTAGCAGGGTGGCAGTGCTTCTTCCATTGTTTCAAGAATGAGCTTTGGATAATTGCCCGATGAAGGAACAAAGCCCTTTGTAACGGAGCCGATTATTGGAATGCCTTTTTGAATATCCGGTAAGTCCGTGAACTTTTTAATTGTTGATTCAAGGAACAGGGATGGTGTTGCAAGTATGATATAATCTTTTCCTGATGCAGCTGCTCTTATGTCGTTTGTTGCCTTAAGCTTAGTGTCCAGCTTATAACCGGGGAGATACATTTTGTTTTCGTGTTCCGCGTTGATGGAGGCAACAACTTCATCTTCCAGAGCCCACAATTCTACATCATTGCCACCGCGGGCCAAAGCAGTTCCAAGCGCAGTTCCCCATGCTCCACCGCCAATAATGCACACTTTATTCTGTTCCATTAGTACGTACTCCTGTGATAAATCATCTTAAAAAAATGACCTGCTAAGTTGCAGGTCATCATCTTTACTAAGAAAAAACTTCTTAGTACCATCCGTCTTCGCAGTCATTCCAGTCGAAAATCTCGTCTTCTTTGAACCACAAGCTAATTTCACGGGCAGCACTTTCGTCACTGTCGGAAGCGTGGATTATGTTTCTTGAAGTATGAATACAATAATCACCGCGGATAGTTCCTGGTTCTGCTTCTTCTGGTTTTGTTTTTCCTACAAGCTTTCGTGCGATTGTTACACAATTATCAGCCTGTAAAACCATTGCAATTACAGGTCCAGAAATAAGATAGTCAACCAAATCATCAAAGAACGGCTTGTCCTTGTGCTCAGCATAATGAGCTGCGGCTAATTCTCTTGTAGGATGAACCATTTTCAAACCTACAATTTTAAGCCCTTTTTTCTCCAGGCGGCTAATTACTTCGCCCATCAATCGGCGGTTTACAACTCCTGGTTTCAACATTGCAAAACATCTTGTCATAATTCGATTATTATAACGAAACATTTTAATTGTGGCAATGCTAGAGTAAACATCTTAAAACATCTGTAAACAGCATCCCACTCAATGCGTCTTAATCCACTTAATGCGTCTTAATCCACTTAATGCGTCTTAATCCACTCAATGTGCTTCAAGCCCCAGCTGAGCCAGTCGCGGTCATTCATCTGCCACCACAGTCCAATTTCTGCCAGTTTGCCTTCCAGCTCCTCAATCGATTTTTTACCGATGTTTCGCATTTTCGAAATGCTGTCCTTTGACATTGCGGTTAACTCGCTGAGTTTGCCAATGTTCATGCGTGCCATGCAGTTGCAGCATCGTACCGAAAGCTCCAGATTTTTTACATCCATGTCCATAACTTCTTTGATTGTTTTCATAATAACTCCTGTGTTAATTTTTTACCGGCAAGAATTAAGATAATTCCACCTTTCCAATTTGACAAGCCGCTACTCTTCAATAATTAAGATAAATATACTATACCAACCACTATACTCCCCTGCTCCTACTATTGACTTCTGAGTTTTCCGAGCTTATTTTATATCCTATGAAAAGCTTAGCCTTGAAATATATAAAAGAATCCACCTTTACCTCTGTACGAGTTCAGGACCTGATGAACGAAAAACTCTTTCCCACCGAAGAGTTTGAAAATCCAAAAAAAGAAGCCATCTATAACGAAGCCCGCCCCTATCACAAAAACCAGCGCGGACTTATACGAATGTCAAAATATGTTTTTTCCGAAACAGCCGATATAAGGCGAAAGTGCCTTAGCAAACATGGACTTGAACTTTCCTTTTCTGATATCCGCTATGATTACGGACTTGCCGATTCGATTATTATTGATAATGATGTGTTTGCCAAACCTAAGGCTCCAATTATTTCTGATGATAAAAAAACGAAAATCTGGTACGTCAACTTTGCTTCCGAAAAAGCATTCACTGAATGGGGAAGCATGTCCACCAGCCAGGAAGCCTTTATGACAGTAGAAATGCCCCTTCTCCACAAAGCAAGCCTTTACTTGGATAAAGAAGCTACGTTACAATCAAGTCAATCTTCCACAATCTCGCACACCAAGTTTAATTCTTACGTCGTCTTCAAGCCCACAGAAAAATCTGAATTACGTTATCTTCCCAGCCCCCTTCTTTTTGAAAACGTACCTCAATGGGTAAGCATTTTTGGTGGTCAAAAACATAACGTAACATACGACAAAAAAAACAATGTAATTTCAATGATGTCCCCATTTGGCGGCGACGGAACTTACAAGGAGAAAGAAATCCTCTTTCTCTTTCTCACTCTTTTTACAGGATTTGGCGGAATCATAAAACGCGGACAAAAAGACAAATGTCCTTACACAGAAGTTCACACCGGCAACTGGGGCTGCGGCAATATGCGCAATAACAAGGAACTGATTTACCTTGCCCAGATTTATGCAGCAGATCTTTTCGGAATAGATAAGTTAGTCTTTCATAACATAGACAAAAACCTTATGGCAAACGCAATCGAAAAATGGAAGGCTCTTCCAGATAAGCTTTCATTTACTGACATTGTTACAATCTTCACTGATTATAATTTCACATGGCGGGAATAAAAATACAAGGAGGAAGAAACTTGAAAAACACAAACACAATCCATTGGAATGTACTCAACCACATCAACGGTATCTGCGACTCACTCATAAACTGCGAGCTCTCCCCAAGACAAACAAGTCTATATCAGACAACAATTCTTCGTCTGAATGAATACTTCGGTACCTCCGAAACTCAAACCTGGATTCTCTGCTTTGCAATTTACCAGCACTTCAACAACAATTCGCAGATTTACCCTAGCGAGTTCGCAGATTTTCTTTCTGTCAATGTTCTCAAGGTTGCGCAAATGTATAAAGATTTTCTCTATCTAAGAAAACGCAATTTAATTGATTTTACCGACACAAAATCCATCTTCTCAGTAACCTCCCGAGTAATCAAAGCTGTCCTGAACAACCAGAAGCTCTCCTTCAACTGTGGCGAAATCAGTTATTTTGATTTTGTTGCAAAAGCTGCAAACCTTTATGAAAACAATAAGTACACCGAAAACTCCCGCGATGATCTTGTATGCCAGCTGCAATCTCTGGAAGAAGTCAACGAGTCAATTCCTTTTGTTATCCGTAGCCGCAATCTTATTCAGGATGATAAAACACGTTTTATGTTTTATGATATGTGCAACGACAGTCTTTCAGGAATGCCAAGCTATCTTTGTTCTACAATAGAGGATATCTACGAGGATACAGAAAAGTTCATTGTTGCAAAACAATTTCTGGACGAAAAGCATATTCTTGTGACTTCCGGCCTTGTTGAGTTTGTTGAAAAAGGCAACGTGCTTGAATCGAAAGTTTCCCTCACCGAAAAAGGCAAGAAGTTTTTCCTCGATACAGATTACGAACTTTATGCCGCCAAGCTTGATGACAAAATGATAAAAAAGCCCGAAGACATACGCGCAAAAAAACTCTTCTACAGTCAGGATAATCAAAAGCAGATTGAAGAGCTTACAAAAGCACTTTCTCAGTCAAAGTACCTGCAGATTCAAAAGCGGCTTAAAGGACAGGGATTGCCATGCGGAATTGCAGTTTTATTATACGGAGCTGCCGGTTGCGGTAAAACGGAATCTGTTTTTCAAATTGCAAAAAAGACAGGACGTGCAATTGTTCAGGTCGATATTTCCGATACAAAAAGCTGCTGGTTTGGCGAAAGCGAAAAGAAAATCAAAAAGATTTTCACCGACTACAAGGCTCTTTGCACCAAAATCACAAAGGCTCAAAATGGACGCATGCCGATTCTTCTTTTCAATGAGTGCGATGCGGTTTTCAGTAAGCGCAAGGATGTTAACTCTTCAAATACGGCTCAAGTCGAAAACTCAATTCAGAATATCATCCTCGAAGAAATGGAAAATCTCAACGGTATTCTGATAGCCACAACTAACCTGGTAGATAATCTTGATCCTGCCTTTGAACGCCGCTTCCTTTTCAAGATTCATTTTGAAAATCCGTCTGTCGAAGCAAAAAAAGCAATCTGGCGCTACAAGCTCCCCTGGCTCACCTCAGACAAAGCCAGTCAGTTAGCCGAGTCTTACAACCTTTCCGGCGGCGAAATAGACAACATAGTCCGTAAAGCCCAGATGAAAGAAATCGTTAGCGGCACCCGTCCCACCTTTACCGACATCACCGAAATGTGCAAAGTTGAAAAACTAACCACTACTCAAAGCTCCCGAAGGATGGGCTTTGCTGTTTAATTCCAAATACTAACAATCACCCTCTCTTCAGCCTTTCTTCCACTTCATCAATAATCCTATCCGGAGTGCTGGCCCCCGCCGTAATTCCAACGGAAGAAAGCCTGAAAAAGTCATTGGAAATATCAGCCGCAGACTGAATGTGGGCTGCATTTTTACAATACTTTTGCGCAGTCTGATACAACCTTTTTGTATTTGCAGAGTTCTTACCGCCAATTACAAGTACTCCATCAACTTTTTTGCAAAGCTCCAGCAAAGCGGTTTGTCGTTCATTTGTAGCAGGACAGATTGTGTTCATAACTGCAAGGTTTTTGATTCTGGAACGGAGTACCTGTTCTATTTTTGCAAACTCATTTATACTGTAGGTGGTCTGGCTCATTAAAATTACGTTTTTTCCTTCAAACAGAGAAAAGTCCAGATGTTCCGCTT
>JAEEGK010010121.1_pt1 | contig 21803 bp, 8 predicted proteins | sample 8958771 | NCBI WGS metagenome assembly JAEEGK01 (sample SAMN16246547, study PRJNA631951) | gut metagenome | biome: gut microbiome; feature: rumen; material: SC-attached | host: Bos | place: Iran: Karaj | collected 2018-10 | reverse complement strand
TGGTTGATTTTTATACAGTAAATTTTGAAATAATATCTCTTAATGTTATGGTAAGTTATGTGGAAGTAAAAAAGGATGAAAAAGAAGGAAATAAAAAAATGAAAGAAAAAAATGAAATTGAAAAACAAAAAAAGATGCGAGTTGATCAATATATGGAGAAAATGAACGAACTTAATGAATATTTAAATAAAGGTATGATAGAAGATACTTTATATAAAGAAAAAATGGATTTATTAAATGAACATTTTAAAGATGTATTTGAAAATAAAAAAAAAGAAAAAACTAAAATGAAAAAAAGTGAATTCTTAGAATTATTCAAAACTAATGCAAATGAGTTTATTTATTCAAGAAAAAGTAGATTTGAGAAATATTCCAGATTTTCTACTATGCAAGAAATCAAAGATATTATAATTAAATATAATAATGATTTAAAAAATGGATCTTTTAATATTTTATATTATACTTTAGAAAATGAACTAATTAAACCAGATGATGAATCTACATTTATTGATAATGGAATTGGACAACTTGTGATTATTGTTGTTGATATAAAAGATAATGAAGGATTATACACTTTATCTATTTTAGAAAAAAATGAAAACGAATCAGAAGATGAAGAAAAAAAGAATGAAAATAATAATAAAATAAAAGAAAAAAATGAAATACAAAATATAGATCTTATGTCAAAAGAAGAATTAAAAAAAATAAAAGAAAATCAAAGTGAAAAAGAAAAACAAAGAAAACAACAAGAAAAATTGGAGCGTGAAAAAATTGAAAAAATGGAAAAAGAAAAAAAAGAAAAATTGAAAAAAGAAAAAGAAAAAAAGGCTGTCCCCCCCTTTGGTATACCTAATTTTGGAAATACATGCTATTTTAATTCCATTAATCAAATTTTTATTAATTTACCAATTATGCAAGAATTATTCAAGAATGAAAAATTGCAATATTTTATTAATAAAGATAATAAATTTGGTTATAAAGGTAAATTCATTGATGCTTTTATGCCTTTATATGATTTATATCCATCTGAAATCAATGGCTATGCTAAAAATTTGAAATCATTAGCAGGAAAATTAAGAGATACTTTTAATAATCGTGAGCAACAAGATGCCAACGAATATTTAAATTTTGTTTTGGAAGCATTACATGAGGAATTAAATTTAAAATCGGCTAAAAAATATATTATTGAAAAAGATGAAAATTATAAATATAATACTGAAGAAGAATTAGGTAATATAGCATGGGCAAATAATTTAAGAAGAAATGTATCTTTTATTGACTCTATATTTATGTTTCAATTAAAGTCAAATTTAACATGTAAAAGATGTGGAACTAAAAAAGTAAAATTTGAAAATAATTATGTTTTTGATTTACCACTATCTTTATGTAAAATGATTACAGTTGAGATACATTTATATAGATTACCTTTTATATATAAAATTTATTTCGATAAAATTGATAAAAATTTTTCTGATTTTGTAAAATCAGAAGAAAATAAAAATAATAATATTTTGGAAAATTTAAGGAATTATTATACTAATAAATTAAGTTATGAACAAAAATTAGAACATGCTGTACATACATATTTTGAATTTGATTTTGAAAGACAAAAACAATTAGGAGATATAATAAAAGTGATAAGAAACATTAATTTATTGAATTTAGAACCAGAAGATTATGACATTAATATTAATAATCAAGAAATAACCGAATATAAAATAAAACATTTTACTGATTTTATAATATATTTCAAAAATTCAAAAATAGTTAAAAATGATATTGTAATTGATAAATTAGTAGATATGAATGACAAAATTCGATTAAATATTTACGAAGTATTAAATACAAATGGCTATAGTTTAATATATAAAAATCAAAAAGAAAAAAATAAAATAATGTTATTTTCTGATTTAAATTTATTTTCATATAAAATTAAAAGAAAAAAAACAATTGATCCTAAAGAATATGAAAAAATTATTCTAAATGGAAATTATAACAATAATTTCAAAGATGGTAAAACAAATTCAAACAAAAATAAAGACACAAATGAAGAAGATTCACAATCTACCATTTCTTCTTCTTCCATAAATGGAGATACTCCTACAGGACAAAATAATAAAAATGAAAATATGATTAATTTAATCTCATTAAATGATAAAATATTATATTATGAAGAAGAAGTAATCAATAATATTAGTAATGATCAAAAAACAAATAATAAAGTAAAGATATTAACGGAATATTTCATTCCAATAGTTCATTATCGAAGAGATTTACGTCAGGGAAGAGGAAATTTATTCCTTGATTTTTATCATTCAAGTATAAGTGAATTTCCTCAACAATTTATTGTTTTTAATAATAGTAATTATTATCAAATTACTCCGAAATATTTATATGATTATATTTGGGATTATAACTCTTTATATATGAATCATCCGAATAAAAAAAATGATAAATTTTGGTGGAATTTAGACCCTAATTCAAGTAATCATTCAAGAAAATGCTATCCATTTATATTAAGAATAGTCAGAAAAAAAAAGAATTTTAGTTTTTCATATGATTGCGCTAAATGTCAATGGTATAATTTTTGTTTTGGATGTGCTTTATATCCCGATGATGATAAACCTCTTGAAATTAAATCAGATTGTACAATTTTTGTTGATTGGTGTAATTCCTTAATCAAAGAAGAAGTTGAACCTTGCAATTTTAATTTAAAAAGATTTACTAATGAAGAAATAACGCAATGTATTGAATCATCAGCTAAAAATGATAAAAATAAACAATATCAAAGTATTACAGATTGTTTTGAATTCTTTTTTGAAAAAGAATTATTGGAAGATCCATTATCCTGCCGTATATGCGGCGGACCAGAAAATTTTTATAAAAATTATGAAATAAATAAATTACCTTATGTATTGATTTTATCTTTAAAAAGATTTAAATTCAATGAAAACAATGGTTTTAAATTAAGACAATTAATTACTTATCCTTTATATGATTTTACCTTAAAGAATCAAAAATATGATTTATTTGGAGTGGTATATCATTATGGAGGAATAAATTCAGGACATTATATTTGCACCATAAAACGTGAAAATAAATGGATTATGTGTGATGATAGAAGAGTTGAAGAAGTAGATGAAGGAAAAATAATGAATTCTAATGCTTATATATTATTTTATATATCAAAAGAATCCATAAATAATAATAGTTATTATAATTGTATGAAGTCTTTAATGCAACATCTTGTAATAAATAAAGCTACAAAAGAAATCATTATTCATGATAATAATTATTTCCAGGGAGAACCAGTCAATACACCCTATGGAGAAGGATACGTAATGAAAGATTATTTACATGATTTTATAAAAGAACAAAATAATAAAAAAGAAGATATTAAAGAAAAAAATGAAAATAAAAATGAAGAAAATAATGTAATAAATATTAAAAATAAAAATCTTCAATCTTTTTTTAATCAAGATAATAATAATAATATTTTATTAAATGAAAATAATAATAATAATACTAACAATTTAATTAAAAAACCAGAAAAAAAAGAAGAAATTAAAAAAGAAATTACTGAAGAACCAAAAATAAATTCAGAAAATATAAATAATAAACAAATAGATGAATCAAAAGAAAATAATAATAATAAAAAAGAAGAAATAGAAAATAAATTAATTTCTGAAGAAAATAATAAAATAGAAAATAAATCTAATAATAAATCTTCAGATAATAAAACAAATATTTTAAAAGAAAAAAATCTTCCTAATTATAATAAACATGATAAATCAAAATGTATAGAATATTATAAAGAAATAATATTAAATAATCTTCCAGATGTTGATGGAATAGAAACAAATTTATATAAACTTTTTAAAGAAAATAAAATTTCAAAATTTTTAATTCGAAATGAATTTTGGAAAATTTTATTGAATTTTTATCCTAAAAAAATGGAAGATAATAAAAATTTATTAATTAGAGATTATATTCATAAAATATCTGAAAAAAGAAATTTATATAAAATAAAATTAAAAAAATCTCAAAATATAAAACTTTTTTTTCAATCAATTGATATGAAACATTTGATAGGAATAGATGTAGATAGAACAAATCAAGAAGAGCAATTATTTAGAGAAGATTCAATAAAAAAGATTCAAAATAATATTTTATTTTTATGGTCTCAAGAAAATTTTTCATATCGTCAAGGAATGAATGAAATATTAGCAATGTTAATAACAATTTATTATCCTTATTATTTTAAAGTAGAAAAAAAAATAACAAATTTTGATGAAAATATTTTTGAAAAAGAAAATTATTCTCAATTAATTTATGAATTTTTTTATGATGAAGATGAATTTGAATGTGATTTATATTATTTATATTCAAGTATTATGGATAAATTAAAAATATATTATAATGATTTATATCAAGAAGAAAATAAAACTTATTTAATATATAAATGTCATGATATTATATATAATAAATTAAAAATAGTAGATGAACAATTATTTAATTTTTTTCAATCAAATGGAATTGATATTGAAATTATTTTACAAAGATGGATTAAATGTATTTTTAGTAGAGAATTTTTGTTTAATAATGTTATTATAATTTGGGATTATTATTTTATGCAATTAAATAATAATTATAAAACACAATTTTTTGACTTTTTTTGTATTGCAATGTTGGTTAATGTTAAAGAAAAAATTTTGGGAGGTAATCAAAGTGAATGTTTTCAAATATTATTTAAATATCCTCAAATTGAAAATATTTTTAATTTAATTCAAATTGAAAGTAATTTAGAAAAAGAATATAAAAAACGAGAAAAAAGTGACAAAAAATTAAATATAAAAAACTTTTTTTCTGAAAATAAAGAAAAAAATCCTCTTTTTGTAAAAATTGAAGAAAAAAATAATATGAATAGAAATAATATGACTTTAGTTCCTCCTGAAAAACCAAATGAATTAAAAGTTTATGATGATATTAATTTACAAAAAGAAATAAATATTAAACAAAATAAAATAAACGATTTAAAAACAATAAAATTATTATTTGAAAAATATAAAAACAATTTTAACAACGAAGACCAAAAAATTTTTAATGAAACAATCGAACGATTAGAAAAAAATATTTAAATTAGATAATTTTTATATAAATAAATATTAAAAAAAAAATTAATTATTATTTTAATTAATATGAATGTATTTTTATTTTTATTAATAATTATTGTTGTAAATTCATATGTTCTTTTTCCATTTAATATAACAACTTTTAATAACAAACATTATTTAACAATTCCAGTTTCATTTGGAATTCCTGAAGAACAAAAATTTAATTTAGCAATAGACACAAGTTTAGCAAATTCTTGGATAGCACATAAAAATTGTTTTAAATGTAATTTAATTTCAGAAAATTTATATGATGATAAAAAATCTTCAAAATCTAATTTAACTAAATTAAATAATTATTTATATGATGAAGATGGTAATATTAATGGATATATTTCATATGATAGAATTAATTTACATGATTCAATAATTTTTGATAAATTTGGGTTTATTTCTGTTTATGAAATTAATGATTTTTATGATTATATTTATGGAAAATTAGGTTTTGGTTTTAGAGGATTTTACAATGGTTATTTTAATTTATTTGAAATGTTAAAGAAAAATGAGAAGATTAAAAATAGAGTTTTTTCTTTGGATTTTAAAAGTTCGGAAAATGGAATTTTATATTTAGATAATTTTTTTGGAACTGAAACGAATTATTTTTGTAATTTAAGTAATTATGAAAATTTAAATATTATTTATAGACAAGGATGGGTATGTGATTTTAGTCATATTATAATTACGGATTATTTTCCTGTTTTATCTGAAGGAATTGAATTAGTAAGTAAAGTTTTATTTGATACTTCTTATGAGTTTATAAGTGTTCCTTATAAATATTTTTATAATATTAAAGAAAATTTATTTGATGCATATTTTTCTTATAAATGTGATTTAAAAAGAATTAAAAATAATAATATTGAAGAATTTTATTATATTTGTAGAAACGAAGATTTAAATTTTAAAAAATTAAATTTAACATTTGTTATTGATGGTTATGGCTATTCAATAAACATTAAAAATTTTTTTAATTATAATCCTTTAACAAACACATATGAAAGTTTAATTCATTTTATAAAAAATATAGTAATTGATGATGAAACGAATTATTTTAATGATGATGATAAAGAAGAAGAAAATGTTTTTATTTTTGGTTTTCCTTTTATAAAAAATTTTATAACTAGATTTGATTTTGATAATAAATTAGTTGGATTTTTACCAAAAAATTCGAATATAATTGATATGAAATCAAAATGGGAAAAATGGAAAGAAAATTGGTTAAAAACTCAAAAACATCTTGAATATGAAAGAAACATGAAAAAATTATTTATTATTGTTTTAATAATTTCTATAATTTTAGTTTTAATAGTAGGAATTATTTATTTAAGAAGATTAAAAAACAAAAAAAATTTAGATGAAAAAAAACCTTTATTTAAAAATGAAGGAAATAATGAAGAAGTTATTTAATTAAAAAAAAAATATTTAATTTAATTTTTTTTTTATAAATTTTTTTTTATATTTAATTTGTAATAATATTGTAATTTTTAAAAAAAATTAATTTTTAAATTAACTTTAAATGGGAAACAAAGCTCATGGATTTGAAGATTTGCCTGATTCATTTGATGGTAAAATATATATTAAAAATTAATTTATAGTAAATAAATCATTATTTGATAAAATCGCAATTATTGGTAGAGGAGGATTTGGAAAAGTTTGGAGAGTGGTAAATAAAAAATATAAAAAAGAATTTGCAATGAAACAAATGTTAAAAAAAAAAATAATAGATAAACGAAGTGAAGTAGGAATTTTATATGAAAGAGATTTATTATCAAGAATGACACATCCTTTTATAGTTAATATGCATTTTTCTTTTCAAGATATAGATTATTTATATATAATAATGGATTTAATGCTCGGAGGAGATCTACGATATTATTATTGTAAACATCATAAATTTTCCGAAAAAGAATCGAGATTTATTATAGCATGTTTAATATTATCTTTGGAATATATTCATAGTAATAATATTATTCATCGAGATTTAAAACCTGAAAATTTAGTTTTTGAAGAAAATGGTTATTTAAGAATCACTGATTTTGGAATAGCAAAATATATAAAAGATGCATGTGATAAAGATAGTAGTGGTACCCCAGGATATATGGCCCCAGAAATAATGTTAGGAAATGAATATAATTGTTCTTCGGATTATTTTGGTTTAGGTATTATAGCATATGAATTAATGCTTAATAGACGTCCTTATTTTGGAAGAAATAGAAAGGAAATTAAAGAAAAAATTCTTGCTTCACAAATTCAAATTAAACGAAATGAAGTTCCTGAAAATTGGAGTTTTGAAGCAGCTGATTTTGTTAATAAATTAATTCAAAGAAAACCTATAAAAAGGTTGGGATATCATGGTATTCAGGAAATTAAAGCACATCCATGGTTTAAGTATTATAATTGGAAAAATTTGTATTTAAAAAAAGAAATTGCTCCTTTTATTCCTCCTCAAAATACTGATAATTATGATAAAAAATTTTGTAATAATCCTGAAATAATAGGATTAAATACAAAAGAAAGATATGAAAAAATTGTAAGTAGTGAAAAATATAAAATAGCTTTTAATTCATATTTTTATTTTAATAGGTATAATTCAAATATTCGTGGACAAATTGAATCTTTTGTTAATCCACATGATATATATAATATTCTTGAGGAAAAAGAAAAATTAGCTTTTGGAGAACAACAAAAAATTAAATCAAGAAATGCAAAATTAAGAAAAACATTAAGCACAGATGGAAGAAATTTAAGTAAAAATCATAGAAATAGAATGTTAAGTTTAAATGGAATTACAAATTTTAATACGAATGAACCTATTAAATTATCAGTTAATACAAATGAAAATAATAATGATGATAAATTATATGTAAAAAATAATGTTCATCCAATTATTAAATCAAAAAATAATTTAATTAATAATTTGCCTTATAAAAAAGTAAGTGATTTATTAAAACCCGGTCATCATAAATTTAAATCACTTAATGTAAAATATACTCAAGAAATGTAAATATATTTTAAATTATTTTACAATTTATTTTTAATAATAATAATATTATTATAAATAAATGTTATTTATAAATAAAAATTATTCATATTTGAAACTTATATAATCGAGATTTATATAAATTAATTTTATTTAATATAATAATAATAAATAAATTTTTTATTTATTAAATTAATAATATATTTTTTTTTAATTAATAATAAATGTAATTTTTAATAATTTTATAAGTAAAAAATATTTAAAAAAAAATATTTTTAATTTTAAAAGTTTGAAATGGAATTAGAAATTTATTCACATTTAAATAATTTATTAAATGAAAATGATTTGATTAGAAAAGAATCAGAAAATTATTTTATAATAAAAGAAAAAGAAAATTCTTTTAAATTAATTAATGATTTATTATTAATAACTAAAAATGAAAATCAAAATATTAATAATAACATAATTCAAATGATTTATATTTTAATAAAAAATTATCTTTTAAAAGAAAATAATTATTTAAATTATTCAAATGAAAAACAAGAATATTTATTGAATTTTTTATTCAATTTTATAGACACTTCAAATAATGAAAATTCAATTAAACAATGTTGTTTAATAATTTCAACATTAATTTACAATGAATTTGAATATGAAAAAAATAAAACAAAAATTTTAATAAAAATAATAAATAAATTATCATCAAAAAGATTTTTTTCTTATTTATTTATTATTAAAGAATTTTTAGAAAATAATAATGATGATGAAAATAGATTAATTGATATTAATATAGTTGATAAATTATTAAATAAAATATTTGAGATATTTAAAAATAGAAATGAATTTAATGATGATATTTCAATTATAATTTTAGATTTATTATTTGATTTAATTTCATATTTAAAATTTAGTTTTTTGATTAATACTAAAGAGATTTTAAATAAATTATTTGATAATATTTTTATTGAAAAAAAATATATGAATAAAAATTTAAAAATTATTTATGAAATTATTGATTTATTTCATTTAAATATTGCTGAATATTTTTTAATAATTTTTAATTATTTAATTAGTGTGAATGATAATTTTGTTTTAGAAATTTTTTATTTAATTATTAGAAAAGAAATTGAAAATAAAACAAATATTACAAATATTTTAAAAAATAATATTAATTTATTTTTAAATTATTTAGATAATTTAAAATATGATGAAAATAAAGATTTTGAAATTTTTAATGAAGAAAATTTTAATGATAAAAAAATAATTTTATATTTATTAAAATATTTAAATGATAATTTTTTATATTTAAAATACATAGAAAATAATTTTAATAATATTGATGAAAATAAACAAATAAATTCAATTTTATTATTAAATATTTTAATTGAAAATGAAGAATTAACAAAAAATTTTTTAAAAAATAATATTAAAAATATTTTCAATAAAATAAAATTAAATAATTTTTATTCAATAAAAAATTTTATTTTAAGTTATGTTTTAGTTAAAATTTCTTTTATTAATATTAAATTATTTGATGTTGTTTTTATTAATGATAATATGCCTAAAATAATTGAAATAATAATTAATGAAAATTATGAAATTAATTTTCGAATTAATTTTTGTTTTTTACTAAAAAATATTATTTTATATTTTAAAGAAAGAATAATAAATAATTTTTTATATAAATTTATTGATGAAATTATAAAAAATAAAAATAAAAATATTTCATTTTGTTTAACAAATTTATTACAAATTAGTTTTGAATATTTAAATGATGTTTCACTTGAATTATTTTTAAATAAAATTTTAACTTTTAATGAAAATATTATTAATAATAATAATAATTATAATAAAGAATATTTTGAAGAAATTATTGAAAATTTATCTTTTTTAATTTGCCAAATTTTTAATCAATTGATTAATATTATAAAAATTGAAAATTGTAAAAAAATTTATTATTTAATTATGAAAAATTTTAAATTTCTTGGAAAATATTATGAATCTGGATTATTAACTTTATTAAATATTATTATTTTATTAAATGATGAAGATGATGTTAATTTTGATGAGTTTTTTAATTCTATGAGTATTATTTTATATAATGCATTAGATTATAGTAAAAATATAATAAATTTATTTTTATTATTAATTTCGAATTTATTATTTATAAAAAGTAAATTAATATATAAATATATTAATAATGTTAAAAATTCTTTAGAAAAAATTGATAATATTAGTGATTATGATATTAATATTAAAAAAAAGGTTAAATCTATATTAAATGATATTAATAATATAAATAATAATTAACATTTTGTATATTTATAAATCAATTATTATAATATTTATTTTAATAATTATTAAAATATATAAATTAAAATTTTCTATTTTTTTTTATTATAATTTATAATTAATTTTAAAATAACATTCAATTATTTATAGAATATAATAATATTTAAAATAATAATTTATATAATTAAATATATTATAATAAAGAATCAATAATTTTATTAATTTTTGAAACATATTCATTATTAGAATCATTATTATAAATTTTATTTTTATTTTTCTTTAAAATAAAAAAATTATTATTATTATTAAAATTATTCTTATTAAGTTTATTATTAATTTTTTTGCTTTTAACACTCATTTTATCATCTTCAATAATTTTATCTAAATCCATTAATTCATTACTTTCAGTAGATAAATGTTTATTATAAAAATCAAAATTATCCATAATATTTTTACAATATTCTGAAGCTTTATATCTTGAACTTAATTTATATGATTTTTTTAAATTATTATTATATTCAACATTAGGTTCATCTTTTTTAATTTTACTATTTATAAAAAAATTTTTAGTTACTTTATTAGAATAAATTTCCATTTTTTTTCTTTTTTCTTTATTTAAATACCATTCTTTTGAACCAATTTCACTTCCTAATCCACCTAAATAAACTGGAGATAATGCTTTATATTCTTTTAATGTATGTGGAATGTATGAAATACTTTTATTTAATTTTAATGAATTTAAGTTGTTTTTTATAATTTCTAATTGATTATTGTTATTATCATTATTATAATTATTGTTGATATTATAATTATTATTATTATTATTATTGTTGATATTAATATTATTATTATAATTATTTGATTTTATATTTAATGCTGATGAATTGTTATGTTTTTTATTTAATTGTAAATTGTTGTTTATTATGTAAGAACCTGTGTTTTTTATTGAATTATAATTATTATTATTATTTGATTGGATGAAATAATTTTTGTAATTCATTTGTTATTATATTTTAAAATTATAATTATTTTATATTATTATAAAATTTCAATTTTTATTTTAATAATTAATTAATTAAATTAATTAATAATTTTTATAAAAAATAATTTTTTTTAAAAATTATTTCAATTTTATTTAATAAATTATTTCGAGCTTTACTTTATTAATAACTTATTTAGATTTTATTAATATTATTTAATAAATTAAAAAAAATAAATAAAAAAGATTTCTAACATTTGAAAAATAATAATTTTATAATTATTTTCTAAAAAATCATCATAAATAATTTCTATTTATTTTGATTAAAAACAAATTTTTTAATATAAATATATATCAATTAAATTTTTATATATAAAAAATGGTAGAAAACGAAGAAAACCAAATAGCAGTTTTAAATAATCCTAAATTACCAAACAATTTATCATATATCACTAACACAAAAGATGTATATGTTAATCTTTTTAAAATAACATTAAAAAAAAATCTTACATTATACGAATACCCTTTTAAAATAACTCCAGAAATTGACAAAGCAAACGAACTATTAAAAAACAAAATTTTTAAAAGAGGATATAAAAAATTTAGAGCAGTTTATGACGAATGTTTTCAATCAGGAGATTTTATTTACTCAATGAAGGAAGTTAAAGAACAAAATAGCTTTAAAGTAACTTTATATATGGGAGAAAAATACGAATATACTGTGGATGTTTTACCTTTTCAACAACAAACTGTAATTGATTTAACTAAAATTGAAAATGATCCTAAAACTAAACAATCTATTGAACTTATGATTAAAGATATTCTTCATAGCAATCCAAATTTAGATTTTTATAGAAACTTATTTGTTAATCATAAAGATAAAAAAACAATATCTGTAGATAAAATACAAGTTAATTTTTATCCTGGTTTTACTACGAGTTTCATGCTTACTGAAAAAGGTTCGTTTTTAAATGTTACATTAAAAAATAAAATTCTTTCAACAGAAACTATTTTAGATTATTTAAATAACGAACGTTACAAAGATCCAAAAAATCATAAACGAATAAAAGAAAATTTAATTGGAAGATCATTTAAAGTTTCATATGCAAAAAGAAATTATATTATAAATGATATAACTTTTGAAAAAACAGTTAGAACAACAGAATTTAAATATGATGGAAAAAATATATCTTTATTTAATTATTATAAAAAAGCATATAATATAGAAATTAAAAATTTAGACCAACCGTTAATAATTGTTATTAGAAAAGATCCTCAAGATAATGAAACTAGTTTATATTTTGTGCCTGAATTATGTCATTTAGGAGGTTTAGATGATTCAGCAATAAAAAACGGAAAATTCATGAAAGAACTTGCTATGTATACAAAATTAATACCTGCTGAAAGAGTTAAAAAAACAAATCAATTTCTTGATTTATTAGAAAGCTCAGAAAAAAAAACCGGAAAAGATGGAAAATTACTATCATCTGCAAAAGATAAAACTGAATATTATGGATTTGATATACAACCTGTAAAAGAAAATTTCACTGCATGTTATATGGAACAACCTATGTTATTAGCAGGTAAAAATAAACCTATTAAAATGAATGAAAAAGTATTCCAAATATTAAATCCTATTCAAATGAAAGATTGGATATTTTTATATGAAAAACACAATTATAACGACGCTGAAAACTTTTGGAACAATTTACTAAAAGCATCAAAAGGATATGGAATTAAAATAAGCGAACCTGAATGGGTAGAAATGAATGATAGATCTAATAATTTTAGAGATTGGACAGAAACAGTAAATGAATATATGCAAAAATATAAATATCAATTTGTTTTATTTTTCTTAGATCGAAATGATAAAATATATAAAGATTTGAAAAAACATTCATTATCAGAAAAAGGTTATATATCTCAAGTTGTAAAAGTATTTTCAATTAGAAAAAACACTTTAAGCGTATGTAGTAAAATATTAATTCAATTGAATAATAAATTAGGTGGTGAGACATATAGAGTCGATTTTAAGAAAACTATAAATAAACTTAATATTATGGCAGTAGGAGTTGATAGTAGTCATGTACCAGGAATGAGAACAGGTGTTGGAATGTGTGCAACAATAAATAACATTTTCACTGAAATGTATAATAGTGAACAAATAATAGACGAAAAAAAAAATAAGGAACAATTACAATATTGTGTATCGAAATTTTTAGAAGATGCTGTTAAAGTATATGTAAAAAAAGTAGGTTCGATAGATGGAATAGTTATATATCGTCAAGGTGTCTCTTTACAACAAAAAGAATTTCTTGAAGAAGAAGAAAAACAAATTGATTTATTCTGTAAAAAAAATAAAATTAGGTATTATTATATATTAGTAAATACAAAGAGTACATATAAATTTTTCGAAACGGATAAAAATCAAACTAAATTTGCAAATCCTGCTCCAGGATTTTTAATGTTTAAAGAAGTTACTAATCCTAATCTATTTGAATTTTATATGCAACCTCAACAAGTCACAGGAGGATCTGCTACACCTACTTGTTATAATGTTCATTGTGGTGATTTAAATCAACCTGAAATGATTATGTATTTAACTTATGGTTTATGTCAAATGTATGCCAATTGGCAAGGACCTGTTAGAATACCTAATGTTCTTAAAAACGCGGAAAAATTGAGCAAAATGACAGCGAAATATACGAGAAGTAATTTACATCAAAATTTAATTCTAGGGCAAAGCTATTTATAAACTCAAAAGCAAAATAAATATCAAATTAACAATATTTTTATTATTAATTATTATTTTAATTATATTTAATTTAATATTTATTATATAATTATATAGTGTTAATTAATATGTATATAAAATTTATAAACTTTTTTGTTTGTTTGTTTTAAAATTTAATTTTGAATATTAATAAATTTGATATGAAATTTTGTTTAATTTTTATTTTCGTACTAATTATAAAAAAATATCATTTTTTAATATTAAAATTTGGGTTAATAATTATAATTTTTTATTAAAAAAATAATTAAATTTAAATATTTAAAATTATTTTTTTTTAATAGAAAAAATTTTAAATAAAATTTATATAAAAATATTTATATAAATTAAAAAATTAATTATTTTATTTTAATTTATTCATTAATATTTTTTCATTTTGTTTTAATTGAGAAGATAAATTTTTAGTTTCAATTAATTTATTTTCTACTTCATTTAATTTTAAATCTAATTCTTGTTTAAGTAAATTAATTTCATTTTCTCTTTGATTACAAATATTTAATCTTTCATTTAATTCTCTTAATTTATTATTAATTTCATAATTTGTTTTATCACATTCATTAGATAAAATATTTAATTCATTTTTTTTCTTTACAATTTCTTGATCTAAAAAATCTAAAGTTGCATATTTTTGATTTTCTTCTAAAGGCTCATTATTACATCTTGAAGAATATGAATAAGTAAAACAATTATTATTATTATTATTGTTATTATTAGAATTTCTTAAATTATAATTATTATTATTGTCATTAATATAATTATTATTAAAATTATTATTATTATTCATATTATTATAATTATTATTATTATAATCTGGAATATTAAACTGAGAATAATTTTTATCATTATTATAATTTTCTTGAGAATTAATATAATTATTTAATTTATTATTATTATTATTATAATTATTTTTTATAATATTATCATTTTTATTTTTTTCATAATTATTTATATATTCATATTTATTTTTTAATTCATCTTCATTAATAAGTAATTTATTTTCTCTATCTAAAATATTTTTTTCTTTAATTTTAACTTCATTTTCTCTTTCATTAAGATTTTCTTTTAATTCTTTTAATTTATTTGCTTCATTTTTTAATTCTTCGCTTTTAATATTAACATAATTTTGAAATTCATTATAATTATCTTTTAATTTATATTCATTTTCAATGACCATTTTTTCATAATTTTTAATTTCATTTTCTTTATCAACTAATTTTTTTTCTTTTTTTAATAATTTTTTACGAAAATCATATAAACAATGATAAACATATTTTAATTTATTTTTTTTAATATTTAAATTTTTATAATCATTATTTAAATCATTTTTATCTTTATTAATTTTTTCTTCGTTTATTTTTAAATCGTTTATAATTTTATTTAAATTTTCTTCTTTATTAAAAATGTTTTCTAAATGTGGACAAATAATTGATAAAATATCGTTTTTGTCTTTTTGATAATTTTCGTTTGAAATGTATGTTAAATTGTTGTTTAAATTATTGTTTGTGTTTGATAATGTTGTATTTAAAGAATATAAATTTGGATTGAATGATTGACAAATTGGTTTCATTATTATTTTAAATTAATGTTAAATAATATTTAATAAATAAAATAAATAATAAATATTTATATTGGATTTTTTCAAATTTTTTTTTTAAAAAAAAATTTTTTTTAAATATAAAATTTAATTATAAATTCTTTGAATAAAAAAATATAATTATTTATTTTATAATCAATTTTAATAATAATAAAATTCAATTATTTTTTCTTTAAATTTATATTTTTAAATTTTAATAGTTAATGTTCAATTTTTTAATATGTTTAATATTAATAAATATTTTAAAAAGTGAAAAATATAAAATTTCAGTAATTATTCCCATTTATCGTGCAAGAAGATATTTAAGAGAATGTATGACAAGTATCATAAATCAAACATTAAAAGAAATTCAAATAATATGTATTAATGATCAATCACCAGATTCTTCTTTATTTATTTTAGAAGAATTTGCTAAAAAAGATAAAAGAATTTTAATAAAAAATATTAAACATTCTGGAATTTCTAGTGCAAGAAATGAAGGTTTAAAATATGTTGAAGGTGAATATTTAGGTTTTATGGACGATGATGATTTTATTGACCCTGAACAATATGAAAAAATGTATGAATATGCAAAAAAAGATGACTGTGATTTTGTTGGTTTTGGTGATGAGAGATTTAATGAAGGAATAAATCAATTAAAATATAATAATATTGTTAAACTTAATTATTCAAATTCGAATGTAAATACAACGAAATATTTTAAAAATTATAAAAATGAAATTTGGAATAAAATTTATAAAACAAAAATAATAAAAGAAAATGGAATAAAATTTTTTCCAATTGGAGCAGAAGATTTACATTTTAATTTACAATTTTATCCTTTTGTTAAAAGACACAAATTTATTAATACTAAAAGTTATTATTATAGACTTAAAAAAAGAATTTTATATAATAGAAGACATTATTTATTTAATAAAAGTGAAATTTTTTTTAATAGTTTAAATGAATTTTATCATAAAATTGAATTAGATAAAAAAGATCCAATTTTATTTCTTCATTTATTTTTTTCTGCCTATGAAAATTTGTATTATGCTGAAGATTTGAAATTGAATATTAAATATTTAAAAATATTTTTTAATGTTCTTGAAAAATCGGAAATTTTTAATAAAAATAATATTGAAAAAATGCCCAAAGATAATATTGAATTTTATCATTATATTTTTAATGCATATAATGAAAAGAAAAAAGAAGATTTATAATATAATTTTATTTTTCTATTTATTATTTATTTAATTTTAATATTAATATTATAAAATATTTTTATAATTTTTTTATTGAAAAATAAAATAAAATAATAAATGTTTCAAGAAGAAAATAATTATAATAATGAAAATTTTATGAATAATAATTATGATAATAATTATAATAATAATAATAATTACATTCAAAATAGAACATATAGTCCTAATCCTTATTATAATAATAATAATAATTATAAAAGAAATAATACTTATAATAATAATAATATAAATTTTAATCCTAATCAATTTAATGATAATTATAATAATAATTACAATAATAATAATTATAATAATAATTATAATAATAATAATTATAATAATAATAATTACAATAATAATTATAATCATAATAATAATTACAATAATAATTATAATCAAAATAATAATTGCAATAATAACAATTATAATTATAATGATTATAATAATAATAATGAAAATTATAATAATAACTATAATAATAATAATAATTATAATAACGACCAATATTATAACAATAACAACAATTACAATAATAATAATTATAATAATAATATCAATGAAGATTTTTTAAACACTCCAAATTTTTATAACAAATACAACAATCATATTAATAACATTCAAATTCCAAACGTTAATAAAGATCTTAATTCCATAGTACGCTCTAAATTAAAATCTCGTGGAATATCATTTCGTTCTTCTCCAGCTTATAATAATTTAGTTAAATTAGAAGCAGAAAGAAAAAAAATATTAAATGAAAATTTTCAAAATCAAATTTCTTTAAGAAAATCAACTAAATTAGAAGAATTAAGACAAAAGCAATTAGAAGATCAAAAATATTTAAATGATATGGAAAATATGTTTCCTTTTGGTAGAGCTGGAGGGGGTGCTCCAATTAGAGATAAAAATGGACAAGTTGTTACTACAAGAAGAGCTTTAATTAGTGATCCTAAATATAATTTAATGAATATTAATGTTGATGATGATTATTATGATGTTTGGAATAAAAATAAAAAATATGGATTAATGAAATTTAAAAATGAATCGTATAGAAGAAATAGATTTAATAATAATTTTAATAATAATTTTAATAATAATTACAATAATAATTATAATAATAATTTTAACAATAATTATAATAATAATTTTAATAATAATAATAATTACAATGATTTTAATTATAATAATAATTATAATTTAAGAAGAAACGCAAGTGCTCGAATGGTAGGTAATAATATAATAAATAATAATAATAATAATATTGATAGAGATTATCGACCAAGCAGCACAAATCCAAAAAATTTAAATAATATTCCTTCATTAAATAATAGTATCAATAATAATAATAATAATAATTTAAATCGAACTTATGGATTCAATAAAAATTATGATAGAAATATGATAATAGATGAATCTATTGATAATTCGAATTTTTTAAATAGCATTAAAGTTTATGATGAATTTCCAGTTGAAATGAGCAATAGCAATTTTAATAATAATAATAATAATATTAATAATAATGAAAATGATATTATTAAAAAAGAATCATATAAAAACGAATTATTAAAACAAATGATAGAAAATGAAAAGAAAAAATATAACGAATTAAAATTAAAAGAAGAAAATAAAAAAGAAGAAGAAAGATTAAAAAAAGAAAACATTGAATTACAAGAAGAATTTATAAAAGAACATTCAAAAGTTGAGCAATTAGAAAATAATAATAATAATAATAATATTAATTACGAAAATAGTAATAATAATAATAATAACATAAACGCGGAAAATTTAATATTAAATTTAACTCAACAAGAAAATAAAAGTAGAATTGAATTGCAAGAACAAATTTTAAAATTAAGAGAAATAATGAATAATAATCAAAATAGTTTATTTACAATGATTAATTCATTAAAAAAAGACACTGAAAAATCAAATTTACAAAGATTCGAAGCTTTACAAGAAATAGAAAAAATAAAAGGCGATTTAGAACGACAAAAATTAGATGAAGAAATGAGAAGAAAATATGTGTATAATGTAATAAATGATGATAATAATGGTAATAGAGGATTTGAATATATAGATATTAATTTTCCGATTAGTAAAAAAGGGTATTATGAAGATATGAGAAATAAAATAGATAATAATAATAATAATAAAGGTGAATTTAAAGGAAATAGTCGATATTTTGATGCTGATGATAATAGAGCAATTCCGGTTTTTGATGATAATGTGATTTTGAAGGAAAATGTTAATGATAATAATAATAATAATGAATTTAATATTAATAATAATATTAATAATAATTATAATAATAATAATAATGAAACTAATGATAATAATAATAATAATAATGAAATTGAAACAAATGGAACTGAAATTAGAAATATTTATAATAAAAATATGGAGAGATTAAAAAATTTGGATAATATTGAAAATAAAAATTATAATACTATTGAAAGTAATGATTTTACTAATGATTATATTAATAATAATAATAATTATAAAAAATATAATGATTTTAATAATTATTATACAAATTAAATTAAAAAAATTTTTTTTGTTGAAAATATAGATAATATATTAATAAAAAATATATTAAATTTATTAATTATATATTTATATATTTATATTTTAATTAAAATAACAATTTGGATAAATTTTTAATTTGTTATTGTTATTAAAAAAATTATAAAAATAATTATTATTATTATTATAATTTAAATATTTTTTTTGATTTGTATTTTTTATACTATCATAACTAAAACATCTATTTATATTATTATTATAATTATAATTATTATTATAATTATTAAAATTATTATTATTATTATTATTATATTCATTAGTATTAGTATAATAATTATAAATATATTGATTATTATTATTTCTTTTTTTAATTCTTTTATTGACAATATTATAAGTAATTTTTTTATTATTATTTATAGAAGGAGAAATATAAAAATTATTATTATTTTCTTCTGTTTCAATATTATTATTATTAATATTATTTTGATTTAAATAATAATTTTCATTATTAAAAACGTATTTATAATTTAAAGGTGCATGTGTATTAAATTGTGAATTTTCATTATTATTATTATAATTATTATTATTATTATAATTTGTATTATAATTTATATTAAAAAAATTATTATTAATATTATTATTATTATTTCTACTTGTTATTCTTCTTTCATATGTGATTGGATTAAAATAACGAGTTGAATTTGTTTTTAATTTTTTTTTTGTATTTAACATAAAATTTATTAATTTTTGATTAGTTTTATTATATTCATTAATTGATTCTGATAATTTATTATTATTATTATTATTATTATTAAAATTTTTTTGTTGAATATTTTTATTATTAATGTTTATGTTTGAATTTGATTTATTTGTTGAGTAATTATTAAATGAAGAATAATTATAAATTAATTTTTTATCATTATTTAAATTAAATAAATTTTCATTATTATTAGTTTTATTATTATTATTATTATTTTTATTATTATTATTAAAGATTTTTTTTACTGAACTGCTTTTATAATAAAAAATATTTTTATCATTTGATGATTTAAAAGATTTATTTGAATCACTATTATTATTTTTAATATTGTTTTTATTATTGATTTTGTTATAATATAAATTAAAATTATTTTTATTAATTTTATTATTATTATTATTATTATTTTCAGTGTTTCCAAACGTTTCAAATAATTGAGGAATATTATCATTATTATTATCTTTAATATTATAATTAATAAATTCTGGTTCATTTATTATGTTATTATTATTATTATTATTATAATTTTCTTTGATTTTATTATTATTATTATTATAGTTATTTTTATGTTTTTTTGTTGTATCTAATTTAATATTGTATATTTCATCATCATTTGTATTTCTATAAATTATTTTATTATTATTATTATTATCATTTAAAAATTCTGTTTCGTTTATTATATTACTTTCAGTATTATTGTTATTGTTATTTATAGTACTTAATTCATTAATGTTATTATTTTCTTCTTCGTTTTCATTATTAAAAAAATAGTTGTTTTTATTATTTTTTGTTTCTTCGTAAATTTTTTCATTTTCAATATCTTTTATACTTTCATTTAGGAAATCCATTTTATTTATTTTTTCATTGACATAATTTTCATTATTTATATTATTATTGTTATTAATATTATAATTATTTTTATGTTCTTTGTAATTATTTAATTCATTATTAAAATTTTCTTCGTCTGTTATTGTTCTCATTATTTCATTATTATTATTATTATTATCATTATTATTATCATTATTATTTTTATAATTATTATTATTATCATAATTATTATTATTATCATAGTTATTATAATTATTTGATTTATTATTATAATTATTATTAGTATTATTATAATTATTATTTTTATATTTATTTTTATAATTTTTTTTTTCGAACATTTTAACTGGATCATCTATTATTGTTACGCCCTTTTTCGCAATATTATTTTGAAATTTATTTAAATTATCAAAATTGAGAAAATTAAAAAGATATGAATGTCCATCTTTAAGAAATATTTCATATCCAATTCGCTTTAATAAAAATCGTCTTATAATTATTTCTTTTATATCTTTATAATATATTATTTTTGTTTTAAATTCCATTTTTATTTGTTTTACATCCTCTAAAGCATATATAAAATACATAGGGTCATTTTGAGTTTTTTCTAAAATCGATTCATAAACACTTATAAAAAATAAGAAAGAATCTTTTAAATACAATTTTCCAAAAACACA
>JAEEGK010010120.1_pt1 | contig 21803 bp, 14 predicted proteins | sample 8958771 | NCBI WGS metagenome assembly JAEEGK01 (sample SAMN16246547, study PRJNA631951) | gut metagenome | biome: gut microbiome; feature: rumen; material: SC-attached | host: Bos | place: Iran: Karaj | collected 2018-10 | reverse complement strand
GACGGCCTGAAACAGGTCAAGGGAACAAACGGGCAGTATACTGCCAAATGTCCGGCGCATGATGACCACCGGAACAGTCTCTCCGTTACAGAAGGAGAGGACGGGAGAATCCTGCTGCACTGCCACGCAGGATGCACCCCGGAGACAATTCTGGCAGCGATGCATCTCGACATGAAGGATCTTTATCCTTCAAAGGAAGAGAGAAACGCTGCAAAGACAGGCAGAAGTGAAAAAGGCAGTGTGACAGAGGAGTATGTCTACTATGACAGCGACAGCACACCGATCCTCAAAAAGCTCCGTCTACAGTTCCATGATCGCAAGGAGTTCCGCTGGCAGCATTTTGACGGCTGCCGCTGGCGATACGGGCGTAACGGAATTGATCCTCCTCTGTACAATCAGAATGCGATGGCGAATGACGGCCAGATCTTTGTTGTGGAAGGGGAAAAGGACGTCCTGACCATGAAAAGGATGGGGTTAACGGCAGTGTCGCTGGCAGACGGAGCTTCCAGCCGCTGGCGGGAGGAATACGGACCGCTGTTTCATGGGAAGGAGGTTTTCATCCTCCCCGACAACGATGCACCGGGCTGGAAGTATGCTTCTATGCTGGCAGAAAACATTTACCGTTTTACAGATCATATAAAAATACTGGATCTGAAGCGGAAATGGGAGGACATCCCGGATAAGGGGGATATCTCGGATGTGGCAGTGACTGTCGGAGATCAGGAGGCAATACTCGGTATTGCCTGGCTGGCAGATCATACGGAAGGCTGGCAGCCGCAGCCGATACCGGGGTCCCGCTACAGCGCGGTCAGTGCGGATAGTTTCGGGGAGGACAATACCCGTTTCATCTGGTATCCTTTTATTCCGGCGGGTGATTATACTGTGCTCATGGCAGAGGGCGGCGCAGGCAAGACAATGTTCTGCTGCGGGATTGCGGCTTCCATCAGCCGCGGGGAACAGCTTCCCGGTGATACCTTCAATGCAGTTCCTGCAGAGGGAAATGTCCTCTTCATAACCGCGGAGGACAGGGGTGAGCTGCTCAAAAAGCGCCTGCAGCTGTCCGGCGCAATACTGTCCCGCATCTTTATTCTAGACTGTATGGCCAGCGAAGGTCTGAATTTCTGCGACAGAATGGACAGGTTTCTTGAACTGGTAAAAGAAGTAAAACCCTGTCTGGTAATCATCGACCCCTGGCACGCTTTTCTTGGGGCGGGAGTCGATATCAACCGCGTCAATGCCCTGCGCCCGGTGCTTCAGAAGCTGGCAAATGTTGCCAAGGTATGTGAATGCGGCATGATTCTGATTTCTCACGTCAACAAACGGGCACAGGGAGAGAATGCTAACAACGCGGCAATCGGCTCAGCCGACCTGATCAATGCATCCCGCTCAGCCATGAAGGTTGTCCGCTGCGATGAACCGGGCAAAAAGGATCTGCGGGTGGTGGTGCATACCAAGAGTAACTATGCGCCGGAAGGAAAGTCCATTCTCTACAACATAACGAACGGTGGAGGCGTCCGTTGGGCCGGCTTCAGCGATATCAGCCGCAGTGTGCTCGAAGCATCCTCACGTGTTCATCTGACGCCGTTTGAATATCTGGAAAACAGACAGAATGAGGAAGAAGAAAAAGACGCTCTGGCTGATGCTATCCGCAAGCTTGCAAGAGAAGGGGAGACGGTGAACATCAGTTACAGGGAGATGGAAGAAAAGTTCGGAGACACGATCTTCGGTTCCGCCCAGCCGAAAAAGATACTCGACAGTCTGATCGGTCCGCTTTCCCGGGAAGGGATAATCCTGAAGACCGGAAAGAGTGTAAAGTATCAGAAACGGGCCTGCAACGGCTTTTCCGTCACAAGGAAAGCTTTTGAAACAGATCCTGATTCCGTTGCCTGAAACAGTATCCGGCTGCCGTCAAAAAACGACAGCCGGATTACCAATTCTATAGCGGTCGATGGTTTTTTGATTACACAGAAATCATCGACTTTATCGACTTCAACGACCAAGCGGCACTTTGTTTTATACTTTTTCCTTGTGAACAGGGCAGGTCGACGCTATAATAAAAAAGAATAATTTGAACTTTTTACCTGAGTGTGGAGTCAAAATGCCGGTGGAGGGTATTCAGAATGAACTATCAGGATATCAATGCAGCTACGATTGACCGCTGGATCGAGCAAGGCTGGGAATGGGGAAAACCGATCGACCATGAAACCTATCTTCGCGCGCTGCATGGGGAATGGGACGTTTTGCTGACGCCCCTGAAACCTGTGCCTCATGAATGGTTTGGCAACTTAAAAGGAAAGAAGGTTCTCGGCCTTGCAAGCGGCGGAGGGCAGCAGATGCCGGTGCTTGCGGCTTGCGGCGCGATCTGCACGGTGCTCGATTATTCCGATGCGCAGCTGAACAGCGAACGGCTCGTTTCCGAACGCGAGGGATACCCGATCGAGATCGTCAAGGCGGACATGACAAAGCCGCTGCCGTTTTCGGACGCGTCCTTCGATCTGATCTTTCATCCGGTATCGAACTGCTACGTTCACGAGGTCAAGCCGATTTTCAAAGAGTGCTTTCGCGTGCTGAAGCCCGGCGGCGCGCTGCTTTCGGGGCTCGACAACGGGATCAATTTCCTGTTCGACGGCGAGGACGAGACGACGGTCGTGAACAGCCTTCCGTTCGATCCGCTGAAAAATCCGGAACAGATGGAACAGCTTATGCGCGGCGACCTTGCCGTGGAGTTTTCGCACACCGCGGAGGAGCAGATCGGCGGACAGCTCGAAGCGGGCTTCATCCTCACGCATCTCTATGAGGATACGAACGGCGAGGGACGGCTGCACGAGCTGCACATCCCGTCGTTTTTTGCGACCCGCGCAAGAAAGCCCGGGATCGACGAAGCGTGCATCGCGGCGTTTTGGCGGGATGTGCTCGATCAGGACCGGGAAGCGCTGCCGAAATGGTTCACGCCGGACGCCGAGGTGTTCTGGCACTGTACGAACGAGCGCTTCACCGCGGACGAATTTATCCGCGTAAACTGCGCGTATCCCGGCGCGTGGGACGGCGAGATCGAACGGATCGAGCCGACCGCAAACGGCTTTGTGACCGCGGTGCGGGTGTTTTCAAGAACCGGTGAGACCGTGTGCCGCGTTACAAGCTTCTTCACGCTGCAGAACGATCGGATCAAACGGCTCGACGAATACTGGGCGGACGACGGACCCGCTCCTGACTGGCGTAAAAGCATGCGCATCGGCAGGCCGATCCGCTGACAGGCATATAAGAAAAGCGCCGCAGACGCGGCGCTTTTTTCTATTTGAGTTGATCGGTACGGCAGAGAATGTAATCGGTCGAAACGTCATAATAATCGGCAAGCCGTACAAGATGCCGAATCGGCAGTTCGCTTGCACCGCGCTCATAACGTGCATACATCGTCTGCGACGTGCCGAGCATTTCGGCGATTTCCGTTTGCGTCTTGTCGTGATCCTCTCTGAGATCCCGTATGCGCTTACGATAGTTCATGTCCATAAGGCCTCCGATGTTTTTTTCAGCATACACCAGTAAATATGTTTACTATTGACATTAGTAAATATATTTACTATAATTAAATAGAACAGTATTCTGTGATTGCTAAATCGTGATTTTGATGAGCAGAGAACTGTTACAATAATAAGCGAAAGGGAGCAAAACATGAAAAACTCTTGTAAAATCAGAAAAGCGGGAATTGCATTCTTCTTGATTGTAATTCTTCTTGTCGCGGCTATCGGTATTATGAACTTCGGTTGCTTCAGCAGTTCAGGCAGCTACGGAAAGACATATAACGCGAATGATGCGGATAAAAACCATGACGGAAACATTTCGGGAAAAGAGTTTCAGGACCTGGTCGGGGATTATTTAGACGATCACGGATATTGATTCGCAGAAAAGCAGAGACCAAAGGCGTGGAAACAAAGAATGCAGGACTCGTCCAAATGGAATAAGATGGGGGAAACAGTATGGCTTTGATGAAATGTCCGGATTGCGGCAGAGAGGTATCTGATCGAGCGAAAAGCTGTCCGTTCTGCGGTTGTCCGATCGGTCCCGGTGCAAATGGAACCCTGCGAGTGGTATTTAATACGTTCCTCAAACTGATTGGCAATTGTAGCGTAACGGTTTCATTTGAAGGTCAAACAGCGCGTTTGACCAGGGGGTACTATAAGGACTTTGTTGTTCCCGCAGATGGGAAAAAGCATATCGCGAAACTATCGTGTCAAAAATACGGTTCTTTGTTCGGAGACGCCGAGTTCACGGTTGAACTCAATTCCGGAGAAAGCAAAAAGGTGTCGATTGTGTATAATGACGGGAATTTTCTGAATAAATGGGAATACCGTGAAGAGATGTTCGTTACACGGTAATGAAACCCTCATAATCAAGGCAGAATCCCAAAGTGCAAAAAGGGGCTGTTCAGAAACTCGTTTCTGAACAGCCCCAATGAATTTTCGCTTCGTTCCGTGAATTGTCCAAAGGACATGAATTGACGGCACAGCCGTCATGAAGGTTGGTTTTCCGGATGGAAAACCTTCCTAAATGACAACAAAGTTGTCAATTCATGCCGAAGGCAATTCATGGCGCAGCCAATTCATACAGCCATGCTGCAATTCATAGGGGATGGTAAGAAATGCAAAACACTTTCTTAACATCCCTGTTTTGTACCTTTGGGATTATCGCACGGTAAGCCCGTTTTCGTCCGCGTCAAGCGTCAGCGTCGTGCCCTCGGCGGGGGATTCGCGGATGATGTACCGCGCAAGCAGCGATTCCGCGTGCGACTGGATAAACCGCTTCAAAGGCCTTGCGCCGAATTGCGGGTCGGAGCCGTTTTCGACGATGTACGCCTTCGCCGCATCCGTGACTTCGAGGTCGTAGCTTCTCGACGCAAGCCGCTTTTCGAGGTCCTTGAACAGCAGCTCGACGATGTTTTTGAGGTTCTCGCCGGTGAGCGGCTTAAAGAACGCGATCTCGTCAAGACGGTTGATGAACTCGGGACGGAAGTGCGTCTTCAGCTCGTTGCGTACCCAATCCTCAACGCCGGGCTTCAAACGTCCTTCGGCGTCCATGCCCTCCAAGAGCGTATCGGAACCGATGTTCGAGGTCAGAATGATGATCGTGTTCTTGAAATCGACCGTGCGACCCTGTCCGTCGGTGATCCTGCCGTCGTCGAGCACCTGCAGCAGCACGTTCAGTACATCCGGATGCGCCTTTTCGACCTCGTCGAACAGAACCACCGCATACGGCTTTCTGCGCACCGCTTCGGTGAGCTGACCGCCTTCGTCGTAGCCGACGTAGCCCGGAGGCGCTCCGACAAGCCGCGACACGGAGTATTGCTCCATGTATTCGCTCATGTCGATGCGCACCATATTGCGCTCGCTGTCGAACAGCGCTTCGGCAAGCGCTTTGCAGAGTTCCGTCTTGCCGACGCCGGTGGGTCCGAGGAACAGGAACGAGCCGATCGGGCGGTTCGGGTTCTGAATGCCCGCGCGGGAACGAAGGATCGCGTCGCACACGCGCTGCACCGCGTCATCCTGCCCGACAATGCGCTGATGCAAAACCTCGTCGAGATGCAGGAGCTTCTTGCGTTCGCTTTCGAGGAGCTTCGAGACCGGGATGCCGGTCCAGCGCGCGACGATTTCTGCGATCTCCTCCTCGGTGACGTGATCGCGCAGGAGCGTGTTCTCGCGGGTCGCGTTCTTCGCTTCGGCGTCCGCAAGCTCCTTCTGCAGCTGCGGAAGCTTTCCGTATTTCAATTCCGCCGCCTTGTTGAGATCGTAGGCGTTTTCCGCCGCGGTGATCTCATTGCTGACGGTCTCGATCTGTTCACGCAGGCTTTGCACCTTGCTGATCTCAACCTTTTCCGCTTCCCATTTCGCCTTCATGGCGTTGAACGCGTCGCGCTGTTCAGAAAGCTGCTTTTCGATCTCTTCAAGATGTGCCTTGGACTTCGGATCGTCGTCCTGCTTTAAGGACGTTTCCTCGATCTCCAGCTGCATGATGCGGCGCATCTTTTCGTCCATCTCACTCGGCATCGAGTTCATCTCGGTCTTAATGAGCGCGCACGCCTCGTCCACAAGGTCGATCGCCTTGTCGGGCAGGAACCGGTCGGAGATGTAGCGATCGGAAAGCGTTGCCGCCGCGATCAGCGCCGCGTCGTGGATCTTCACGCCGTGGAAGACCTCGTAGCGCTCCTCAAGCCCGCGGAGGATCGAGATCGTATCCTCAACGGAAGGCTCTTCAACCATGACCGGCTGGAACCGGCGCTCCAGAGCCGCGTCCTTTTCGATGTACTTGCGGTATTCGTCGAGCGTCGTTGCGCCGATGCAGTGCAGCTCGCCGCGCGCGAGCATCGGCTTTAAGAGATTGCCCGCGTCCATTGCGCCTTCGGTCTTGCCCGCGCCGACGATGGTGTGCAGCTCGTCGATGAAAAGGATGATCTTGCCGTCGCTCTTCTTGATCTCTTCGAGGACCGCCTTCAAGCGCTCCTCAAATTCGCCGCGGTACTTTGCGCCTGCGACCAAAGCGCCCATGTCGAGGGAGAACAGGCTCCGGTCCTTGAGGTTATCCGGCACGTCGCCGCGCACGATGCGCAGCGCAAGCCCTTCGACGATCGCCGTCTTGCCGACGCCGGGTTCGCCGATCAGACACGGATTGTTTTTTGTTTTGCGGGAGAGGATGCGGATCACGCTGCGGATCTCGTTGTCACGCCCGATAACCGGGTCCAGCTTATGCGCTTTCGCAAGCTCCACAAGGTCCTGCCCGTACTTTTTCAGCACGTCGTAGGTGCCTTCCGGGTTGTCGGTATTGACCTGCCGGTTTCCACGCACCGCCTTCAGCGCCGCAAGGTACGCGTCCTTGGTGATATGAAACTCCCGGAAGAGCTTTTTGATCGTTTCGTCCGGCTTTTCGAGAAGCCCGAGCATTAGGTGCTCAACGGACACATACGCGTCGCCCATGCGCTTCGCGGCAGCGTCCGCTTCCGTGATCGCGCGGGAGATCGTCGGCGCAGCGTAGCTCTGCTGCGTATCGCCCGAGTAGGTGAGAAGCGCGCCGATCGCGCGGTCGACCGCGGCGCGAAGCCCGGCGACGTCCACCTGCATCGAGCTCAGAAGCTGCGCGTTGAGGTCGTCGCTTTCGTCGATCAGCGCTTTCAGAAGATGTGCCTGCTCCACCTGCGTGTTGCGGTTCGCCTCCGCGAACTGCTGCGCGCTTTGGATCGCTTCCAGGGATTTTTGTGTGAATCGGTTTGCATTCATATGCGTCGCCTCCTATTCATAACGGCATTCGCCGTTTCTGTCGGTTTAGCACTCTCAACCTCCGAGTGCTAAACATATCATAGCACAGTTGACGCAAAATGCAATACATCTCAGAATGAGTTTGCTTTCGTGTCACAATTCTTTCAAAATGCCGTACGGATTCGGGAAAAAACTGCGGCACGAGGGAGCGGATCGGGCGGCGTTCCGCCCGGTTTCAGCGAATCTTATCCGGCTCGACCAGCGAATACACGAGCCGCTTGTTGTAGCAGAACTGCCTGCGCAGCAGCTCGTATCGCTCCGAAAAACCGGAATAGCGCCGGGGATCCTTGCGCCATGGGGGATCGGTCGGATCGACGACGGTCGTATTGACCAGACAGTTCGGCACGAGCTCCTTGAATGTTTCGATCTGCTCCTTCGGAATGCCGGGATTGCGGGAGATCCAAAGCCGTTCGAGCTCCGTGAGCCCGTAGAGCGGCGTGATATCGGTGATCTGATTCATGCACAGATTCAGATGCTTGAGATGCTTGCAGTTCGCAAGCGGCGAAATATCCGTTACGGATCCGTGGAACAGCTCGGCATATTCAAGGTTCGGGCAGTTCGCGAACGCGGACAGGTCCGTCGGCTGATAGATCGCAAGGATTACGACCTCCAGCTCCGGCATGTAGGCGATAAAGTACGGATTTTGGATCTGATTGTGTCCGAGATCGAGATACTTGACCTCGTTGCAGTAGATCAGCTGATGCACGTTGTCGTCCGTCAGCATCGTTTTATTGTTGTACAGATTCAGCCGCAGCATCTTGGAATCGCTTCGGAAGTCATACGCGCCGAGATGGATCATCCACGCGATCTTCGGCGAGGGGAACGCGGCGCGCAGCTCCGCCATCTCCTCGTCGGACAGTCCGCAATCCTCCATCTCCAGAAGTCTGACGTTCCGAAGCTTCGGCAGCACCGAAAGAAGCTCGTCCTTGCGGTCCTCAAGCGGGATATTGCTGAAGCTCACAACATCGTCGGTCAAAGAAAACGTGCGGTCGAACACGGTGACCGTCAGATGCACGCGCAGATCCTCGCGGACCGCCTGCAGCACGCCGGCGTCGTCGATCGTCCAGTCGGAGGAGCCGTCGGCGCGGTCCAGCTCGACGTCCGCAACGTTCGGCAGCGCGGAGATCGCATCTTTAAGCTCGCCGGAAAGGGTGGGAGAGACCTCCGAAAGATCCAGTGCCGCCACGTCCGGGGAAAGGTTCATGCCCGCGACCGATACGGTATATGTAAGCGCCGCGTCCGGCAGCGCTGCGCACATTCCGCTTGCCTCCGCAGCCGTCATCGGCTCTTCCACGGTGAGTTCTTTCAGGTTCGGCAGGTACGCGAGCACGGAGGGATCCGGCACGCGCGGCAAAGTCAGACGCTCGGCGTCCGGCGAAACGGCTTCGTCGCCGATCAGAACCGCGTAAACGACCTGCACGTCCGGATGCGCGTCCCGGTAGGCAAGGATCGCGTCATAACAGACGCTGCCGGTCACGTCGAGGGTCTGAAGCCCCTCCAGCTGTTCGATCAGCGCAAAATCCTCCGCGTCCACTACAGCGCGCAGCGTGCCGTTTTCCGGCAGAACGCCCTTGACTGCGATCGGCGTGGGCTCCGGCGTAGGGACCGGCGTCGGCGCTTCGGTTTGAGGGACGGGGACGCCGGACGTTTGTTCCGTACCGGCGCAGCCCGCGGCGGCAAGCAGCAGGCAGAGCATGAACAGCATGGCATAAAAACGGATTCGCATCAAAAAAGACCCCCGTTCAGGTTTTTTCACAGTATACCATAAACCGACCAAAAACAACAGGCTTCTTTTGACAGAATCGAACCGTCCGGATCGTCTCAGAAACGGAGGGACCGCATCTATCGCGCCGCAGACAAGATCGCTTTTGCCGATTTTACAACTCTGTTACAACTCGGTGACACTTCTGTGACGTTTTGGACGCATTTCGATGCTATTCTCATCTTGATAAACAGAATGGGGGAACGCTGCCATGAAACGAATCTTTGTTTTACTGCTTGCGGTCTTGTTGCTCCTTGCCTGCGTGCCGACGCCGGAGAAGGAATTTGTAACGCACAAGGACACGGACGAAATGCTTGCGAAGGCAGCGGAGCCCGTCGAGGATGCGGTGGGCTTTGCGGGCGGCACGGGACCGACCGGAGCGCTTTCCGAAGCGCCGCATATCCGGGAGCGCTACGAGATCCCGGAGAGGCTCAACGAGACCGTCACCGAAGCCGACGGGCATTTTACCGTGAACATCGACGCGATCGTTGAGGTCCCGGACACTGCCGCGATCCCGATCATCCGGGTCGAGCGCGGCACGTTTACGCAGGAAGAGGTCACGCGCCTGTTCCGTGCGCTGACCGAAGGAAGAACGCTATACCACGACAGCCGGCAGATGACAAAATCGCAGATCGCGGAGGCGATCGCGCAGCTCGAAAGCGAACTGAACGATCCGGCACTGCGCGCCGAGCTCAATGCAGAGGATCTTTCAATGATCCCGGAGTGGATCGCGGATCTGAAGGAACGGTGGCAGACCGCGCCGGATGAGCTGAACGAAGACGTCTGCGACGGCACGATCGGCGTGATGCCGCTCGAGGACGACGGGAAAACCTACACGCGCTACGGCTTCCAGGCAGTCTCGCGCGACGAGCAGCCGAGGATCATTTTTCATCTGACGATTCCGGGACAGGAGGAGATCATGAGCCACCGGCTGGAGGACACGCTGTTGACTTACATGAACTCGCGCTCACTTTTGACCGGCGGCGAGGGCGACGGCGATCTGCATACCCCGAAGATTGCGATCGCTGATCCGCAGAATCCCGCGGAGCTTGCAGAGTATTCCTTTATCACCTATACGCCCGCGCAGGCGATGGCGGACACGGACACATTTTTTGCCGCCGCCGGGTTTCCGGAGATCCGCGCGGATTCGGTCATCTGCTATCCGGACGCCAAGAGCGGGCAATGCGGATATCGCGTCAACTGCGTGCACGCAGTCGCAGGCGTTTTCGGTTCGTATCTCGGGCACATGCGGTCCGGCGGGATCAGCGTTGACGTTTCCGGCTTTGCGCCGCGATGGATGTACGAGGTGATCTCCGTCTGCATCGACGAGCAGGGCGTATATGAACTGTCGTGGTATGCGCCGCTTGCCGTAAAGGAAACCGTGCTGGAGCAAACGAACCTGCTGCCGTTCGACGAGATTCTGGAACGGTTCAAAAAGCAGATCTGGATCGAGGAAAAGCCGTGGCTGATCCTGGACGAATCGCTGGTGGTCGAATCGGATTATCCGTCCGATATGCGCGTGAAGATCACGCGCGTTAAGCTTGGATTGCAGCGCGTCATGGAAAAGAACAAGTTTGATTCGGGGCTTCTGGTTCCGGTCTGGAATTTCTACGGCACGGCGGTTACCACACGCACGAACGTCAAAACGCGGGAAACGTATGAGGAATCGCATCACAACTATGCGAGCGATTCGCCGCTTCTGTCGATCAACGCGATCGACGGCAGCATTATCGACCTGAACAAAGGATATTGAGGTGAGAAAATGAAACGCATGATTTTGATCTTATCGGTGCTTGCGCTGCTTTGTGCCTGCGTGCCCACGCCGACGGAGGACTTTGTGCCGCAAAAGGATACGGTCGCCATGCTTGAAATGGCGAAGACCACGCCTGCGCCCGAAGAGGACACGGTCGGTTGGATGCAGACCGACGGCGACGGGTATACCGCGCTGCCCCTGCCGTCGCTTCGCGAACGGTATCAGATCCCGGAGGCGTATCGGTATCACGCCGATCTTGCGGAGGGGCATTTTGTCCTGAACGTCGACGCAAAGGTGCTGGTACCGGACGTTTCGGAGATCCCGATCGTGCGCGTCGAACGGAGCGGTTTCGATCCGGCGTTCATCCGCACCCTGTTTCAGAACCTGTGCGGCGATGCGGAGTTCTATTATCTCGACCGCACCTATACCAAGACGCAGATCGCCGAGCGCATCAAATACCTTTCGGAAAACATTTCGGACGAGCAGGCGTACAGCCGTGAGCACGGCGCGGAAAGCCTTGCCGACGTCAAGGCGGAGATCGAACGGCTGAAAGCAAGCTATGCCGACGCGCCGGATTCCATCGAGCCGGTCCGCTGTTACGGCGAACAGCAGACGGTGGCGCACAACTATGTGACAAACGGCGCAAACGGACCGGTTTCTCACGAATCCACCTCCCTGGGCATCGAGGCGTATACGAAGGCGATGGACCGCTGGTTCGTTTTGCTGAACACGGACCCGGATTCTCCGTTGGGAAGCAGGAAGGGTGCGTATCTGATATACGGAAAAAGCAAGAGCCGCCCGGATGAGATCGAGTGTTTCCCGGTTCCCGACACATATCAAAACGACAGCTACACGCCGCAGCAGGCGAAAGCGGACGTCGAAGCGTTCCTCAAACAGAACGGAATGGACGACTTTGCGGTCTGGTCGGTCCTGTACGCGCCGGATAAGGTCCAGGAACAGCCGGACGATCCGATGTATTGGGTGAAATGCGTTCGCACGGTCAACGGCGTGAATACGTCGTTCATGTGGGGGCAAACGTGGGACTCGACGGATATCTGGGGCCCGACATGGGAGTATGAAACCTTGTCGTTCTGGATGGACCGCGACGGCATTGTCGGCATGGACTGGCATGCGCCGATACAAGTGTGCGACACGGTCGTGGAGAACGCAAATCTGCTGCCGTTCGACAGGATCATGGAGATTTATCTCAAAATGGTCAATACAAAATACGCCGCCGCAATGAACATCACCGAGCCGGACCTGAAGTATGGCGCAACGACGCAGAATCAATACGACATCGACCGCATCGAGCTTACATTGCAGCGCATTCAGGAGCCGAACGAATGGGACAGCGCGCTGCTCGTGCCGGTGTGGAACTTCTACGGCGTCAACACGCGCACCGAGGTCGAGGACTATATCGAAACGACCGAAAGCACCTATCCGTATGAGCCCATGCTCTCGATCAACGCGATCGACGGCACGGTGATCGACGTGCGGAAAGGATATTGAGCGCCGCGGCTGCGCAATGATATCCGCGCTGCACGCGGGTGATATATCCCTGCGGGATGTGATATGTGCCCTGCGGGCACGTTCAGGAAGATTCTCCTTGCGGAGAATCGGAATTGATACCACCTCATCACCGCCTGCGGCGAAGCTTCCCCTCAAGGGGAAGCCTCCATATAAGCCTTCCACCTATGGGATTCGCGCGCATTCTTGCCCTCCCTGTGCAAGGGAGGGTGTCGAGGAACGAGCCGGGAGGGTTGTCGATGAATTGGCTGCGCCGTGAATTGACCTGCGGACATGAATTGCGGCAAAGCCGCATGTTTTACAACTTGGTTACAACTTATATGTTACACTACACTTGAGGAGGGGCATATGGCACGAATTTTGGTGATTGAGGATGAATACGCGATCAACGATCTCGTTGCGCTGAACCTCGGCATGGTGGGGCACACGGTCGTGCAGGCGTTCACCGGAAAGGAAGCGCTTTCGATCGCGGAGCGCACGCCGCTCGATCTGCTGATTCTCGACGTGATGCTGCCGGACACGAACGGCTTTTCGGTATACGAAAAGCTCAAGGGCACGCCGGCGATCTTTCTGACCGCGCTCGGCGAGACGGCGGACAAGGTCAAGGGCTTCGAGCGCGGCGCAGACGACTATATCGTGAAGCCGTTTGAAATGACGGAGCTTTTGCTGCGCGTCGAGGCGGTTCTGCGCCGCACGCATAAGAGCGAAAGACGCTATCAGATCGACGATCTTGTGATCGACTTCGAGGCAAAGACGGTGACGAAGGGCGGCGAGCCGGTCGATCTGACGTTGCAGGAATACGCGCTTTTAGAGGTGCTGATCAAAAACCGCAACATTGCGCTGTCGCGGCAGCGGCTGATGCGCGAGGCGTGGGACGTCTCGTTCCTCGGCGAATCGCGCACGATTGACGTACATGTGCAGCGGCTTCGGAAAAAGCTCGGTCTGGAGGACCGGATCAAAACGATCTACCGGCTCGGATACCGGTTTGAGGAGGGGCTGTGAAGCTTCGGCAAAAAAGTTATCTGCTGACCGTCCTGCTGATGGCGGGCGTGCTGTATATCAGCACGCTGGTTTTGCTGCTGTCAAACGTCCGCGCATCGTTCCGCTCGACCGAATCGCGTGCGCTCGGCGAGGAAAAGGCGCTTGCGCTGGCGATCGACGGCATGTTCGGAACCGTTCCGGCGGAGAACCGCGCCGTATACGCGCGCGGCTTTGCGCTCTACGACAGCGGCGGCGCGACGTTCGAACTCGGACAAGGCGGTGAAACGTGGGTCGCGACCGAGCCGGTCCCGCCCGCGGTCGAGCCGGGCAGGGAGCGTTGGGTAAGTCAAAACGGACGCACCGTGCTTGCGATCTCGGATACGCTTTCGGACGGCGTGTGGCTGCATTTCGGGCTGGACGTGACGGATGAAATGCACCGGATGACGCGGCAGGCGATCGGCTCCCTGCTGATCTGCACGCTTCTGACCGCGGGCATCACCGCGGCGCTGTATGTCATGCAGGAGCGCGTCAATCGCCCGGTCGAACGGCTTGCGCACGAGCTCCGGACGCCGCTGACGGTCATCCGCGGCTACGGAGAGCTATTGGAACGCGCAAAGCTAACGCCGGAGCAGCAACACACGGCGGCAAGCTACATCGTCTCGGAGAGCGAACGGCTCGGCGAGATCTCGCAAAAGCTTCTGACCATGGCCGACGCGCGAAAGAACGTGTTCCGGCCGGAGCGCGTGAAGCTTGCTGAGCTTGCGGCACATTTGAAGGCGACCTATCCGACGCTCGAAACGGAAATCAAATGGGACGCGGTCACCGCCGATCGCGCGCTGCTTCTGAGTATGCTCGGAAACCTCATCGGAAACGCGGTGAAGGCGTCGGCGCCCGGCGCGCCCGTGAAGCTCAGGGCGACGCCCGGCGTGATCGAGATCGTCGACACGGGCGCGGGCATGACGCCGGAGCAGCTGAAGTATGTCAACGATCCGTCGCACGCAAAGAACCCGAGTGTGCGCAGCGGGCTCGGCGTGCCGCTTTGCCATGAGATCGCCGCCCTGCACGGCGCAACTTTGCATTTTGCCTCCGAACCCGGCAAAGGTACGACGGCCTCGGTGCTTTTTACAAGTTAGATACAACTTTGTGAGGACTCCGTTACAAGTTCCGTGATAGGATGGGGCCGTAGAAAGGAGGCAGAAAGCCATGAAAACATTCTTAACAAAACACAAGGTGCTTCTGATCGCGCTCTCCGGAGTCCTGTGCCTCGGCGTCCTGTCGGGGCTGGTGCTGACCGGCGTGATCAATTTCTCCAAGGAGGGCAAAACCTTTGCGACCGTTGCGGAAGCGAATGAGAACCAGAACGAACCGGCGTCCGCGGAGAACGGATACGCGGAGAAACTGACGAACCCCGCCCCCACACCGTCGCCCGTCCCGGAGGAAACAAAGCTTTCACCGGACATGATCAGAAGCATCACTGAAGATGTGCAGCGTCGCAGACAGTATGTGATCCCTGTTCGGACAGGCAACTGTCCCGCAGAGAACCTGATGCTCTGGGACGCATCGAGACCGAGTCAGGAGCAGGAGAATCTTGCAAAAGATGCGGCAAAGCAATTTACGGAGCTGGTCTTTGAACAGTCGTACGAAACGCTGACGGGCTATCCGCTTGAAGATGCGAGCGTGGTCGTATATACCGACAAGGACGGAGACCGCGATACCGTTCTCCGCGTGACCGATCCTGCGGGAAACTATATCGTATCGTTTTCCGAGACGACTTGGAAGGTGCTCTGCGCCGACCTGCTGACATACCCGAAAACGGTCACGATCGACCGCGAAAAGGACGCGCTGCGGCTTGCGGAAAAGCTCGGCTACAAATCCGCGGTGCTGTATCGCGATAACAACAATCAATGGATGCACGAAGGCGTCTATATGCTCACGACCGACACGGACGAATGCCTTGCGTTCTCCTACTGCGGCGATCAGCTCTGGCAGTTCGCGGTCTATCCGAGTCAGCATGCGATGCTCGAATGCGAATACTTCCTTGCGGACATTCAGATGGATTATGAGATGCCCGCGTACCCGAGAAACTTTGTGCAAGCGGAAGCGCCCGCGTTCGGAGCGGATCAGATGGTGAACGACAGAACGATCACCTCGCTGCTGTATCGTCTGTACAATCAGCTTTCGGGAGAGGAAACCAAAAAACAGGAAAACTTCGGAGCGATCTTCTACCGCGACGAAAGCGGCGCGCGCGAGGACTGCTGGGTGATCACCGGCGATCAATTTGAAATGACGGTATCCGCGTATTCGCGCGACGTGATCCGGCTGGACTGCGCCGTCCCGTGCAAGGATCTTTTAGCGATCCCGTATGAGAAGATGGGCGGTGCGGAATACGAAGCGGTTGCAAAGCTGATCGGCGAAAACCTGTTTGCGGCGCTTGGCACGTATGACGGCGACACGCACGGCAAGGCGGTGAAAAACGTCGACGTGAACGCGGTTGCGGATTATCATTACTGTACGATGGACGTTTGGCTCGAGGACGGCACGGTCTACGAGCTCGGCTTCGAGGACGGTGTGCTGAAATATGCGGAGCATTACGCGAACGATGATTTCTTCTGGGTCGGCATCAACACCGGCTGGGTCGCGGACACGGTCTACGTGAACGCCGCGACAGGCAAGCAGTACGTGCCCGAATACCGCGACTGGGACGGCGATCTGCATGTGAAGCCGCGTCCGGAAAACTGAACAAAGGGATCCAAAAAGGGCGTTGAGAAATCTCTCAACGCCCTTTTGTAATATACTCTGATGCAAATGGTCTGATTATTCGTGCCGCAGTGCTTCGATCGGGTCGAGGCGCGCCGCGCGGTAGGCGGGGATCGCGCCGAACGCCATGCCGATCACGAACGAGAACACGACGGTCGCAAGCACGATGATCCAGCTGATGAAGATCGGTACGCCCGACATGGACGAAATGGCGTAGGCAAGCGCGATGCCGACCAGTACGCCGAGAATGCCGCCGAGACAGGTCAGAACGCCCGCTTCGATCAGAAACTGCGCCGAAATGCGCCGTCTGCGCGCGCCGAGCGCTTTTTTGAGACCGATCTCCGGCGTGCGCTCGGTGACCGACACCAGCATGATGTTCATCACGCCGATGCCGCCGACGATCAGGGAGATGCCCGCGACCAGGATGAGCTGGCGGTTTGTGGCGCTCGAAAGCTCCTGCAGGTTCTTCGCCTGTTCCAGAAGGTCCTCGCTCTGATAGCGGACCTCCGGGTTCTCCTGCGCGATCGTGCTGTTCAGGATCTCTTCGGCTTTCCTGCCCGCCGTCGTCATGGAATCGGTGTTCACGGCGCGGATCACAAGCGACAGCGGCTCGTCATAGCGGAAGAGCACCGGCCAGGTGGAGAACGGGATCAGAACGCTGCCGCCGGTCGACTGGTTATAGGTGAAATACTCGTTGAGGGTGTTCACCTTTGGACGGAAGGACGAAGCGCGGGTGAATTCTCCGATCACAACGTACGGCTCCCCGTTGATGTCGATCGTCTGTCCGACCGGGTTTTCGTCCGAAAACAGCGCGGCGGAAACCGTCTCGTCGATCATGGCGACCTTGCGGAAGTTCACGCAGTCGCTTTCGGTCAGACTGCGTCCCGCGCGGATGACGTAGCCGTAAACGTCCGGATACGACGGATCTATGCCGTAGACCGTGCCGGAGGGGAGCGCGCTGCCGCTGCTGCGGATCTGTCCGTAGCCGTCGCGCTGCGCGTAGTATGCGGCGCTCGCGATCTCGGGGACCGCGCGGATCTCGTTCAGGATCTCGTCCGTCAGAGGCGTGATGTACTGCGGAACGTTCGACCATGCGCTTTCAAACGGATAGTCGCCCTGGTACAGCCGCACGGTCACGACGTTTGAGCCGGAGCCGACGAGGTTCTCCTTGATCTGCTCGTTCGTGCCCATGATCGTGGAGGAGATCGCAATGATGCTGGCAATGCCGATGATGATGCCGAGCATGGTCAGCGCGCTGCGGAGCTTGTGGGAGCGAATGCCGTCAAAGGCTTCGCGGAAGTTTTCCAACATCGTCCGAACCTCCTTACCAGCCGCCGTAGAACATGCCGTCCTTCGCGTCCTCGACCGGACTGCCTTCCTTGCAGTTCTTGTCGTACGGGAACGCAATGCGGTCCTCCGGGGTGATGTGGGAGCCGATCAGCTCGATATATTCGTTGATGCGGTTGCCGGTTTTGACGGCGTACCGTTCGAGAATATCGCCGTTTGCGGCATACACATAGGTCGTGCCGTCGATCTCGCGCAAAAACGCCTCGTGCAGATAGATCATGCCCTGCTCATAGAGCGAGGAGAAGTCCGAAAACTCGATGTATTCGCCGACGCCGGGCACAACGTCGCCGATGATGTCCAATACCAGAAGGTAGCCTGAGGAGTTGGGATTGCCGCTGCTGGAATAGTTGGTGCTGACCGGCACCGTACCGACCTTCGATACCCGTGCGGTCACATTGGCCTGCATCTGATACGAGAAGCCCGTGAGCTCCGTGCCGACCGGATACTTGGAAAGCTCATCCTCGCCGACGATGACGCTGATGTGCAGTCCGGTCCCGCCGAGGATCTCCACGATCACCTCGCCGTTCTCGGCGTCATCCGGCTGCTTGACCTGCGTGACCGTGCCGTTGATCTCGGCGTACTGGATGCCGTCCAGTCCGCTGCGCTCCGCTTTTTCGATATCGAGCAGGAGCTGACGGTAGCTGATCTCATCCTGGCGGATGCTCGCCGCGAGTTTTTCGGCGTGCTCCTCGCGCTCCGTCTTCGTCATATGCGCGTATTCGTCGTACGGCGTGGGGGTCGGCGTGACCTTCGGCTTCGGCGTCGGGGTGCGCGGTCTCGGCGTCGGCGTACGCGGTCTCGGCGTCGGGGTGCGCGTCGGTCTCGGCGTCGGCGTGCGCGTGGGTCTCGGCGTCGGGGTACGCGTCGGGGTCGGCGACGGCGTGGGAGACGCGGTCGGCGTTTCGCTCGGGTCCGCGGTCGGCGTCTCGCTCGGATCCGCGGTCGGGGTCTCGCTCGGGTCCGCGGTCGGCGTTTCGCTCGGGTCTGCGGTCGGCGTCTCGCTCGGGTCCGCAGTCGGCGTCTCGCTCGGTTCCGCGGTCGGGGTCTCGCTCGGCTCCGCAGTCGGCGTTTCGCTCGGCTCCGCGGTCGGCGTTTCGGTCGGGGAGGGCTGTACAGCCGTGGTAAAGGAGTATGTGCCGTCCGGCAGGAACACGAGGTTGACCGTAAAGATGTCCGCCTTGAGCGTGACATACCGGCTTGTTCCGAGCTCCTTTGCCTGTTCGCTCTGCGCAAGCAGGAAGCTGTTCGGAACGGTCGTGCCGGACGTATAGGAATAGACGATCGGGTCCGACGCGGTGCCGGTACCGCCGATCGGCGGGTCAAAGGGATACTCGCTGCCCGGCGAAGCCGACGGCGCTGCGGAGGGCGCGGGAACGGCGCTGCCCTCGACCGTGACCGAGAAGGAGACCGCTTTTGCGGGCGTGACCGAAAGCAGGATCTTCGCCTGCGGCTGCATGATACGCGCAAACACGGCTGCGGCGTGCTCCTCGGAAAGCCCGAACAGCGTCTGCAGGAAGGCGTAGGTCACGGCGTCCCCGGCGCCGATTTCGTACACATAGGGATCGGCTTCGGTGCCGGAGCCGCTGACAGGCGTTTCAAGTCCGCTTCGCAGACCGGCGGCAAGCAGCCCGATGCGGGCGCGCTGCGAGCTCGCCGTGGAGGAAGGCGCCGGCGTCAGGATCGGATCCGGATACTCCTTCTGCGCGTATTTTTTATATTCGAGATACTCGGAAAGAAGCTTGTTTTCGAGCTTTGCAAGCTCGACCTGGCTTTGCTCGAAGGAAAGCTGCGAGCGAGTCGCATCGTACCGGAGCACAGGATCGCCGACGGAAACGACGTCGCCCTGACTGACCAGAAGCTCGAGCACGGTCCGGTCGCTGCTCTTGGTGATGACCTGCGAGACGTCCGAGGTCACGACTCCGTACAGATAGGATTGATTCGGCATATAGGACAGCATCCAGTTCATGGCGGGGTAGACCTCGCAGGGACTGGGCTTCCTGAGCTTGACGTATGCAAACACGCTGCCGCCGATCAGAGCGACGGAAAGCACGCAGATGAGGATGATCTTCAAAGTCTTCTTCATTTTCATTGTGCATCGCCTCCCGTGAGAACGCCGTCATAGATGTGGATCATGAGGTCCGCGCGTTTCGCCACCGCAAGTTCGTGCGTGATCATAATGATGGACATGCCGCGTTCGTGCAGCCTGTCAAAAATGTCCATGATCTGCTGGCCGGACCTGGAATCGAGCGCGCCGGTCGGTTCGTCGGCAAGCAGAAGCTTCGGCCGTGTGCAGATCGCTCTTGCGATCGCCACGCGCTGACACTGTCCGCCGGAGAGCTGTGTGGGATAGAACTCCATGCGGTCTTCGAGACCGACTTCTTTGAGCGCGGCCTCGGCGCGCGCGCGGCGCTCCTTTTTCGGAACGTTTCCGTACAGCAGCGGAAGCGCGACGTTTTCCCATGCGCGGCGCTGCGGCAGCAGATGGAACGACTGGAACACGAAGCCGATCTTTTCGTTGCGGATCCGCGCCATCTGCGCATCGGACGCCTCGCTGTTGTCGGCGTCCTCGAAATAATAGACGCCTTTGGTGGGCGTATCGAGGTAGCCCAGAATGTTCATCAGCGTCGACTTGCCCGAGCCGGAGGGACCCATGATCGCGTAATACGAGCCTTCCTCCATCTCGAAATTGACGTCGTGCAGGACCGGAACGGGATGATCGGCGGTGCCGTATGTTTTTTCGATGTGTTCAAGGCGGATCAGCATATCAGCCTCCGAACCCGCTGTCGTCCGGATCGTCCGGATCGTCCGGATCGCCCGGATCGTCCGAATCGCCCGGAACCTGCGGAATGTACGGATCGTCGTCTTCGATCGTATCCCAGCCGCCGTTCTGCGCGCCGCCGGGTGCGGTCATAACGCCCTGTCCGCCGTTTCCGGCGGGATCGGTGAACGCGGTCTCCGTGGCAAGCATGCCCGCGCGGACCGTCGCGTCCGGGAACGCGATGCGGTCGCGAAGCGTGAGCCCGCTCGAGACCTCATAGCATTCGGTCTCTTCGTCGTATGTGACGACCGTGATGTTGCGCTTCTCGATACGGCCGTTCGAATCGACCGCCCAGACGAAGTAGTAGTCGTCCTCCTCAAACAGGAAGGACGCGGGCAGCATCAGACCGCGGTCCGCTTCCGGATCCGTGTTGAGGTCGATGATCACATGCTGTCCGATCAGAAGTCCGTCGATGCTTTCCGGCTCGACATAGAAGGCGTACCGGCTGGCGCGTTCGCCGCCGCCGTCGTAGTAAACCGCGCCCTGCGTCGTTTCGGGCGTGTCGGTATTGATGCGGTAGATCTTGCCGCGGCAGACGGTATCGTTCACGCGCGAGCGGATCAGAACGGGCATGCCGGTATAGAGCGTGAAGACCGTCTGCTCGTCGACGACGCCCTTGACGCAGAACGCCGTACCGGCGATGATCGAGATATACGCGCTGCTTTCGCCGGACCCGTAGCCGAACGGATCGTACCCGCCGGAGTTGTCGCGCACGGAGCGGACCGTGCCGGTCACGGGGGAGTAGACTTCGCTCGCGTCGATCAGCGCCTGCATTTCGTCCGCTTTGCTGCGCTTGTCGTCCAGATCGTATTCCGCCTTGCGGATATCCAGCTCGACCGTCTGAATGTCGAGCTCAATCTCATAGCGCTCGTCCTCCTTTGCCTTGGACAGCTTCTTTTTCAGCGATTCCAGCTGCTCGCGGTAGGTCCGGATGTTGTTCTCCGTGCCGGAGATGTCGATCAGCATCTGCGCGTGCTGCAGCTCCATGTCCTCGATATCGTAGCAGAACAGCGAATCGCCCTTGTTCACCTTCGAGCCTGCCGTGACGAAGCATTCCTTCACGGTCATGTTGTTCGCGGGATTGATCTCGATGACGTCCTTCGCCTCGACGATGCCGTTGTACCGGGAATAGATGCCGACGTTTCCCATGCCGACGATCGACGAAACAGACTGAACAAAGACAGTCTCTTCATTGCCCGCCGTATTCTGCTGATAAATATAATACGCACCGCCGCCGAGCAAAGCCAGCACCAGAAGGATCGTGATGATCCGTACCCAACCGCTGCGTTTTTTCTCCATAGAACACCTCATGATAAAAACTTATCTACAATAATACCACATATCATTCGTTTGCGGTGCACTTTTTTTAATTTTTTGTAAAAAATTTTACATAAAAGAAAAAGTCCCGGCGAACCGTCGGGACGAAGCGTGTTTTGATATGCCATCATACAAGCGTTAGCACCTTACTGAGGCAGGTTGCTGTGCGGTCATCAAGCTTGTCTCTCGCGCACTCTCGATGGCGACTTGAGTATAGCACCGCCGCGGTAAAAATGCAAA
>JAEEGK010010114.1_pt1 | contig 21810 bp, 20 predicted proteins | sample 8958771 | NCBI WGS metagenome assembly JAEEGK01 (sample SAMN16246547, study PRJNA631951) | gut metagenome | biome: gut microbiome; feature: rumen; material: SC-attached | host: Bos | place: Iran: Karaj | collected 2018-10 | reverse complement strand
TTATTGATTCGTATTTACGAATTTGTTATAGATAATTCATCAGGCCTTCAATTCCTTCGGTCTTATAAATTTCTTTATAAAAGCCCACTTCATCTTTAATTAAATCATCCATCAAACGCATTCCAAGTAACTCCACAGGAGCCTTATCGTCTGTAAGGATATAGTCGCCAGCTTTAAGTGGAGTGATATTATCGGCGACCTTTTTCATCATATATTTCAAATCATGATCATTTTCAGATTCAAAACCCCTGTTGAAATTGGCAAGCATCTCAGGATTGTTAGATGCAAAAAGCTCACGGTTGGTATTTCCCAACACATCTGAGGTATATACGGTGTTAAATACACTTGCAATGGTGTCAGCCAGGTAGTCGTTGATATTACCCTTGGCATTGCTTCGCATATTCATATTTACCACCATTACACCATTTTCCTTTAGATGGTCCTTTACCATAGTAAAAAATTCTACCGAGGACATCTGAAATGGAATAGTAATATCCTGATAAGCATCTACCATAATCACATCGTACTTTTCGTCCACAGCATTTAAATAGGCACGACCATCGTAGGTTACAACATCTATATCATCAGAAAAATCAAAGTACTCACCTGCTAAGTGTGTGATTTTGTCATCGATTTCTACGCCGGTGATATTTAAATTTTCAAAGTATCTGTTGGACTGGGTGGCAAAAGTGCCGGTGCCATTACCAAGAATTAGCAAATCCAGTTTATCCTTGTTTTTAACATCAGCCATATATAGGGATGCCATGGCGGTGTCGTAGTACATGCCAGTTGGGCCCTTTTCTTTCATATAAACCGATTGAGTTCCAAACAGCACATTTGTAGACAAAACAACTGCTGTATCGTCCTCATGCACCTGGAGATAATTGTAGATAGATTCGCCTTCGTAAGCCAAGTTATTTTGCCAAAATGCAAAGCTGTTGTCATGGCCAAGAAAGCAGAAGGCTACAAATAAAACGATGCTAACAGGAACCCTCTTGGCCTTGGAAAAATTTATCTTGGAGCTTACGAAATATATAATGCAAAGAATCAGCAAAATCCCAGCAAATATAAGGAACGTTACGCTGGTGCCGACGGCAGGGATACTAATAAATGTAGGAACAAAAGTACCGATGATGCTACCAATGGTGTTGCTGGCATTTAGCTTTCCAACAACACTGCCGCTATCGTCCAAACTATCAACTGAAAATTTAACCAACGAAGGAGTGACAGTTCCAAGTAAAAATAACGGATATACGAATATTATCATACAGGCTGCAAAGGCTGCGATTGTTAAAAAGCCAGTGCTCACAGTAAATATCAATAGGGCGGAAATGCCTATAATTAAATATTTACCAACAACAGGAATAGCGGCAATCCAAAGAGCAGCGATGATTATTCGCTTGTAAAGCTTGTCGGGATTGGGATCCTTGTCCGCCATTTTTCCTCCGTATAAATTTCCCAATGCCATAGCAATCATGATTGTTCCGATGATGATGGTCCAAACAATCTGAGATGAACTAAAATAAGGAGCCAGCAATCTACTGGCTCCAAGTTCAACCGCCATAACAGACATTCCTGCAAAAAATTCTGTAAGATACAAATAAAGTTTGTTTTTTAGTATAGGTCGTTCCATGCCAAGCATCCCCCATAGTGTTCAAATTTTAAAATTATTGAGCTAATTATAACACTACAGATTGTATTTATCGACTGGATTATGATACAATTCGGTTGTGTGCAATTATTGATAATGATTATGAAAAATAAAATAGGAGGGTAAGAGTAATGACAGAAAAGGAAGCGATTTTTCAGAGACATTCGGTGCGTAATTACACTGACAAAGCAATAGAGCCAGAGAAGGTTTCGCAGATTGAAGAAAAGGTGGCACAGCTAAATGCAGAGGGCAATCTTCACCTTCAGTTTGTTGCAGATGCAGGTGGCACATATAATAAATTAATCTACAAGGCAACTGGTCTTGCCTCAGCACCAAGCATTATTGCATGCGTTGGAAAGGATGCCGATGACCTTGACGAGCGAGTAGGCTACTATGGAGAAAAGCTGGTGCTTTTCCTTCAGCAGTTGGGTCTTAATACATGCTGGACTGGAACATACAATAAAAAGCAATTTCCAATTTCGGTTGGAGAAGACGAGCGAGTAGTTCTTGTTATCGCCGTAGGCTATGGTCAGACTCAGGGCAAGACACGTAAGTCAAAAAGTGCTGAGCAGGTAACTGCAGGAAAGGCTCAAAAGCCGGACTGGTTTAATTCAGGTGTTGAACTGGCCCTCTTGGCGCCAACTGCTCTTAACCAGCAGAAGTTTACAATAAAATTAAATGATGATGACTCTGTAGAAATCGTTGAAAATGGAGGCATTCTCAGCAAGGTGGACTTAGGTATAGTTAAGTGTCATTTTGAAATCGGAGCAGAAAGAACAATTTAATCTGTCCCTTAAAAATTAAATAATTTTGCCGCTTTTAAAGTGGTCAGAAATAATATAGCATCATATCCAACACAAGGAGGGATATGGTGCTATGTTTAGTTTAGATTACTTTAAAAAGATTGATATGCACTCCCACATAGGTGCCTGGGGAAACCCGTTTAATTTTAGCGGGGACATCAATCTGATTTTAGATTTGATGGAAAAGTTTAACATTGAAAAGACGTTGCTTTGTCCATCAGATTCAAGTAAAAATCACGAGATGCTTGAAGCTTATAAAGTGGCCAAGGACAAGATTGTGCCAATTGTCTGGGTGGACTGCACCAAGGGGCAGCAGGCCTACGATGAGCTGGAACATCTCATAAGGGATGAAGGCTGCAGGGGAGCGAAAATTCAATCATTATTTGATGGATATGCAGCAGACTCACCTATAGTTGATCCGGTTGCTGAGATTTGTGAAAAATACAATGTACCATTTTTTGTCCATTCGGGACATGAGCCATTTTCGTTGCCATGGCAAATAGGACTTTTAGCAGAGCGACATCCCAAATGTAAATTTGCAATGCTTCACATGGGACATGGACATGGCATATATGTTGAGGCGGCTCAAACAATTGCAAAGAGATACAAAAATATCTGGCTGGAAACATCAGGCACGTCAATGACTGCACAGATTTATAACGCATACAAAACAGTGGGGAATGAAAGAGTTATGTTTGGTTTGGATACACCTTTTCATGCACCGGAGGTGGAGATACAAAAAGTGTTGTCCTGCCCATTAAAGGAAGCAGATTACGAAAACATTTTTTATAACAATGCGAAAAACTTTATGGGCACTTTACTAGATTAGGAGGATTTGATATGAAAAAGGATAATTACGTTACAGAATCAAAGGTAAGAGGATACAGTCAAAGAGATATTGCAATCGAAGGAATGCTGATAGCACTTGTTTTTCTTGGTACCTTTTATTTCAAAATACCAACAGCCTTTGGCTATACACACCTGGGGGATTGCATGATAATTTTAGCTACCTGCCTTCTTGGAACTAAACGAGGAGTTATCGCAGGGGCTCTTGGGGCTGGCTTGGCTGATTTAATCGGAGGATATGTGGTATGGGTCATTCCTACAATGATTATTAAGTCAGCCTGGGGTTTGGTCATGGGGTTGGTTGCCTTTAAAATTTTAAAGAACTCCAGAATTAACCTTTGGGTTGGAGCAATAATAGGAGGGTTGATTCACATTTTGCTTTATACATTAATAAAGATTCCTATGTTTGGTCTCACATACGCGTTGGCAACCTTATTTACCTTATCTATACAGACTCTGAGCGGGGTGGTTTTGGGAAATATCATCTATTCAACCATCAAAAGCAAGCTTGGGTTAGCTCTTAGGCATTCTTAAAAAGGGGTAGAAGATTACAAAAATTTATGGCATAATATGTCCGATTTATTTGTTATGCGAGGGATATATGAAAGATAATATTGTTTTAATCGGAATGCCGGGAGTGGGTAAGAGTACTTTGGGAGTTGTTCTTGCAAAAGAATTGGGGTACGAATTCGTAGATGCGGATTTGCTTATTCAAAAGCGTGAGAACCGTCTGCTTAAAGAAATCATTGCAGACAAAGGTGTTGAAGGTTTCATGCAGGTGGAAAACGATGTAAATGCCAGCATCCAGGCTTCAAAAACAATAATTGCCACAGGTGGAAGTGTTATTTATGGCAAGGAAGCAATGGAGCATCTCAAGGAAATCGGAACGATCCTTTATTTGAAATTGGATTTTGCTACACTGGATAGCCGTCTTGGAAGCCTTAAGGGTAGAGGCGTAGTCTTGAAGGATGGGCAGGATTTGAAGGCTCTTTACGAAGAACGTGTGCCATTATATGAAAAGTACGCAGACGTAATCGTAGATGAGGCGGGCCTTGACCTTGAGGAAACTTTAAAGAGCGTACTGGATAAATTATCATAGGTTTTACTTGAGCGATTTAATATAGTTAAAGTTATAATTTGCCAATAAAGAAAGAAGCTGTCTTAATTAAGATAGCTTCTTTCGCTTTTATAGTCTTATATCATATTTTATCGTTCAGATACTTTTTGATATCTGGTTTTAACCAGCCATTTCTGGTCGATTATTTTAACCTCATCCCCGAAGGCAATGTGTAAGCGGACAGATGAAGGCTGCTTTTCAATTTCTTTAACTGTACCCTCACCAAACTTAGGGTGAGTCACAACATCTCCAACCTCGTATTGAACCTTGGAATTTTCAATATTTTTGTACATGCGCTGAGTGCGATAGGTATCAAGCAGCTGTACCTGCTTGTGGTCCACTGTAGGACGAGTAAGGACTGAATCGTAATCCACCTTTTTCAGGCTTTGACCCTCCACGTAGTAGTCAGCAGGAATGGCGCCAATAAGTGAGCAGCAGTATTTCCAGGCACTGCCGTGTACACCAGGCGGCCAATTGTATTCATCAGGAATCACTAAATGGTGAGCCATATAGTGAGCATATTCGTGTTTGTAAAGGTTGATTCGCTCTGGCTTTGAAAGCTGCTCGTTCAAGCAAAAACCAATGAAAAATAATGAGAACTGGAATTGCTCTTCATTATCGTAGGATGCAGGAAGGTAAGAACCAAGGGCCTTTTCATCCATTCCAAATGTAATTGGTAGTTGAGCTCCGCGAAGTCCCAGCTTGTGATCCAAAACCGAATATAGAGCGGTAATCTCTGCACGAAGAATAGGTTCCTCGTCGTGCAATAATTTAAGCATATCTTTTTTTGTCATTTAAAAACTCCTAATATTTGAAATTTCCGCATCACAGTATAGCAACTGAATTCTTAAAAAACAATAAAAATAATGATTATTTTTATAAAATACCTTCTACAACAATTATTAACATGCTGTATGGGAAAATATTTTTTTAAATATATAGATTTTATAAAGCACACTGTTAGTATAGTAGAATGAAAATGCCGCTAAGAAAATAATATGTCAGTTAATTATCATATGAGATAAATAATTGTATAAGAAATTATTGTCAATATATGTCAATTAGTGTATAATAAGTTCGATTCGTGGCATAATCCTGTATTACAAGTAAATGGGTGAAATTCTACGAATTACACATAATACGTATCGTGGAGGGAAAAATATTGCTAGAAAAAAAAGTTTCGTTGAAAACAATGGTGGAAGAACTCAAACTGAAATCATTGATAGAAGTAGATTATGCGGAAAGAGCGATAACTAGTCAAGATATTAATCGTCCGGGTATTCAGTTGACAGGGTTTTTTGACCATTATGAATCCAACAGAGTACAAATATTAGGCCATGTTGAAAACGAATATTTAAAGCAGACTGGTGAAGAAACTAGACGTAAAGTATATGAGAAACTTTTGGTACCAACTGTACCTTGTATAGTTTTTTGTAGAAATATGGAGCCTGATAGCTTGTTTAAGGAGGTTGCTATTAAAAATAATGTCCCGGTTTTTTCTGTCGAAACAGTTACAACAGAATTTATGAGTGTAATAATTCGTTGGTTGAGTGAAAATTTTGCGCCGGAAGTGACAATACATGGCTGTCTGGTAGATGTGTCAGGCGTAGGCATATTGATTCGTGGAGAAAGTGGTATAGGAAAGAGTGAAGCAGTTCTTGAATTGATTAGACGTGGTCATAGGTTGGTGGCTGACGATGCAGTGGAAATACGTAAAGTAAGCAGTGAATTATTGGTAGGTAAAGCTACGGATGTAACAAAGGATTACATCGAAATTAGGGGGATAGGTATCGTTGATATTAAAAGTTTATATGGATTTGAGGCAATAAAGGAATCGCAAAATATTGATGTAGTTGTAACTTTGGAAGAATGGGGAAAAGAAAAGGAGTATGACAGGCTTGGAATGGAGGAAAAATATACTGAAATTTTAGGCAACCAAGTACCACATTATAAGATACCTGTTAGACCTGGGCGAAATCTTGCTGTAATATTGGAAGCTGTTGCTGTTAATTATAGGCAGAGAAGGACAGGCTATAATGCGGTTGAGAATTTTTTAATGCGAAGTCATCTTAAATAATGGGAAGGTAATTAATTACTATATAAAATTTTCAAGGAAGGAGGAGGCGTGTTAATGGAAAAGAAAATTATGGAACAGCCTAGTGTGACGGGGGTTGAAGCCGCAGCATGCATTGCAAATGTAGCTGCAGCCATAGCTGTATTCGGTGAAGCAACAGGACCAGCTATAGCTGCAGCGGGTGCTGTGTGCAATATTGTTGCAGTAGTTCCACTACTAGGAGCAGGATCAGTAATTGCTTAATAGCATAGTTTTAGGAAAGTAGGATTTGGCCAATCCTACTTTTTTATCTATAAAACTAATTATAGGAGAAGGAGAAAGTAAAGTGTATTATATATTACCAAAAAATAGTTTTTTGAAAGATAAACCAAATGAAAAGATGCTTTCGGTTGTTATCAACGGTATTAGGAGTAATTTAGTTATAAACGAAACGGCTTACGATATTCTAAAATATTGTGATGGAAAATGGTCATTAGATAATATATGTGAAGAGTTATCCCAAATATATTTAAATCCTGAAGAAATTATTAAGAAATACATTGAGAATAGTATAAAAAGTGGATTAATTAAGCCTATAGATGAATTTAGAAAAGAAGACTCTGCAACCATAAAGGGAAGTACTGAATTTTTTTTCCCCGATATATTAATTTGGGAAATTACAAACAATTGTCCTTTACTATGTAAACATTGTTATTTAGGGGAAAAAGAGAATGTATATTTTGATAGAGAAGGAATCGATAAGATAATATCGCTTATTAAAAATACGGGAGTAACAACTGTGCAGTTGACAGGTGGAGAAATATTTACGCACCCTAATATAGAATATATAGTCGAAAAATTAAATGAGCTCGATATTATATTATCGCTATCAACTAGCGGCTATATTTTGAATGATAAGGTTAGAAATGTCATTAAAAGTTTACATGCGAATGCAACTGTAAGAATAAGTATTGATGGAAATAAAGAATATCATGATGCGAATCGGGGAAAGCGAGACTCATATGATAAAGCTATGAAGTTTATTGAGTTTGTGAGAGAAAGTAATATCTCTGTTCAAATTGGAACAGTTATCATTAATCAGAGCGAAGATATGATTGAAACTTTAATAAAAAATTCTCGCGATAGAGGTGTATCTTTGCATAGTTTTTCTGTTGTACTAGAAGAGGGAAATGCTATCAAGAATAATCAGAAGAGCAAAATAAAAAATATGCAGTTACAGCGTAAATTAGTTGAGTGGAGTGAAAAGTTTAATAATGAAGTATATAAAATTCAAACTTCCCATAAAGATGGACAGAGAAATTGTGGTTGTGGGTATAAATTGATAAGAATAAAGCCTGATTATACAATTACTCCTTGCCCTATGATCGAAAATTCAATAGGAAATTTAATATCCGAAGAATATGAATCAATTATGAAAAGGGGTTCTGATATATTTGCAAATATATATTCACCCATGAATTGTAATAAAAATAATTGTAAAGACTGTTATGATCAGGAGGAATGTGGGGAATGCATTGCTCTAGCACTTGCGAATAATAAGAAAACAGAAAAGAAATGTTCTTGGATAAATTCAAATAAAAAAATAGAGGATTTTATAGCCCAGTGAGTATTGAGTTTAAACAACAGATAATTGAATCGACTATAAATAGAACTGACGAGGGTTTTTTACATGACACGAAGTTGGTTTGTGGAAGGCGTGTAGAAAAGGGAAAGTTCATAAAAATAGAAACAACTACTTTTATGGATTATGACCATCTAGAATTATTTATATATTTAGTTGAGCATATGAGTATACAGAATATACTTAACTATGTTTTTAAAAGGCTTGAAAAATATAAGTGTTGCGTTTTTTTTAAGCAGCATAGTGAAAAGGTATTGATAAATGGAGTGATTGATAATAGAGAATACGGGTATATAAAAATAGTAGGTAGAGATAATTATGATAATACATATTTTAAAGAAATACCAGTATTTTTAGATGACTTACCAGATGATATTTATAGAAGATTAGAGCCGGCTATAGAGGATATTCTTAAGGAATTAAGGCAGGAAAAGCTATACATAGGAAGCAAGGAATTAAAAAGTAAATTAGTGGTGTTTTCGCCACAGGCAACAGGATATTTTATTCATGAAGTTGTTGGCCATATGCTGGAAGAGGATGTCTATGAGTTTAGTAGGAACTTTATTCATAATTGTTTAAATGTAGATTTGTCAGTTGTGGATGATGCAAAAGGGTATGAAAAATTGATTGGGACTGGAAAAATAGATGATTGTGGAGCCATTATTAAACGACTTAGGTTAATAGAAGCGGGTAAAGTAAAAAATATTATTGATCAGAATAATAATATGGCAGGAGTTGCAAGGCGTTCTGATTATAGATCAAAAGCATTATCGAGAATGAGATGCACATTTGTTGAGCCTTGTTCGAAAAATACCCAAGAAAGTTATTTGCAACAAAATAGAAATGTTATTTTAGTAGACAACATTTATTCTGGGAACGCTTCATTTGTGGACGGTCGTTTTTCTCTTGGGGGTACAGCTAAAATTATTGAGCGTGGCGAGAAAAAAGAATCAATTAATAATTTGATTATTAATTCTTCAATAAAGGAATACTTGAAAAAAATTGTTGACATAGGTGGCGACATAGCAATTTTTGGTACAGAATGTAATAAAATTGGAGAAATAGTGAGGGTTGGCGTTGGTGGGCCCAGTATTTTATTCGAAGGTGTGAACTTGTGTGGAGATTTTTATGGGTATGAAGAATAATGTATTTCAAGCGTTGGACAAAGCTAGTATAAGAGAATATAAATATTACAATAATCACACCGAAAGGAAGCGTTTCTCGCTAAAATACGGAGTGGAGGAATATGAAGAAGAAAAAGCTAATGAAATTGTTTTGGGGTTTAATTGGGAAAACTCAGAAAAGGGAATGACATTATTATCCGAAGAATTATATTTGTCGGGAGGATTGGTAAAATATCTAAAAAATAGTTTAGGAAAAACAAATAATAATTTTGATTTTCATTCCTTAGAAAATAATAGCAATAGTTTTGCTACATCTGAGGATGATTTCAATAAAAAAGTAAACTATATAAAGAAAGTAGTAGATAATGCAAACATTGTTATTGATCGAGAAAAGAAAACATTTCAATGTATTTCAGATTGTGCGAGCGAAATAAAAGAACAAGCAATATATAGAATAATTTATTATGATTTAGATAATAATGATTTTAAAAATGTAGTAATAAATAATGAAATAGAATGGAATGAGTTTTGCTTAAAGATTAAGAAATAGAAAATAGGTATAAATTGATATTGACCCAATCGAGTGAATTGAGCCTATAAGCAAATACTTTTCTAGATGTTTGTGAGATAACAAACATTCTGCAAAGGTATTTTGCTTTATAGGCTTTTTTAGGATAATCTAAGTTCTTGAGGGTTTGCCAAAGTTGTTGAGGGTCTTTCATGAGGGGCTACTAGTTTTAAGCAGCTACTTGTTGAGGGTTCTTCGTGAGGGGCTGGTTTGAGGGGCAAACTTGAGGGTATAACATGAGGGTCTGGCGAAAGCCAGACCCCATTTTCATATCAGAAGTCATCATCTTCGTAATACGTTACTGGATTGTAGTCAGTAACACCGTTTAGAACAGGTGTCCTTCGGGTGGCAAAGAGAAACCTGTTTCTGAAATGTTCAAAGTTCCTGAAGCCTCTACCGAGACGACGTAGATCTTTTACTTTTCTGTTTATAGATTCAATCGGACCATTCGATAATCTACTATCATACATGCCTCCTGGCCCTAATTTTTGAACCATAACAAATGAGTTAATGATAGAGTCTTTGTGCTTTTCAAGAAGGGAAGCAAACTCTCTAAATATTTCATATCTTGATTCACTATAGAGCTTTATAAGCTCATCAATTTCATGGCGAGCGGCCATAGGATTTCCTGCGTTACGTGAATTAAATTTAATATATAGTTCCTTCAAATCCCTGAAGTCTTTTAGCTTAGGATCTAGTCTAAAAAGGGAATTTTCATAATCGTATGTGTTCATCAGGCAACGGAAATGCGAATCCATTCTTGGATCTGAATGATACCGAATAGAAGACTGATTTGCCAAGATAAGCCAGCGATACTTTTGAAGTAAATATACTTCATCTGAAATGGGAATAATGATTTCTCTGCCAGCTTCTAGAGAAAGAGCTTCTTGTCTTTCTCGATCGCGCTGACGATATTTTCTCAGAAGTTGACGAAGATAGTTTTCAATGTTTCTAGTAATCCATTGAATGACATGAAAAGAATCTACAACGGATACAGCGTTTGGAAAGTATTTACCTACATACGCAATGTAAGGATTATACATATCAGAAATGAGATACTTTACTTCAGCTCGTTCTTCTTTTGGAATTGCAGCAAAGTAAGGTTCGGTGACGTTTGTTCTACGACTTCTCAGTAAATCAATTGGATCTCCAGTATGAAAGTCCTGGATGACAAGCGCATATTTACAATCATCATCCATTTCCACATGAACTTCGTCAATGCAAATGGCGTCAGTAAGTGGAAGTCTGTCTAGTTTTACATACCTATCAAACACCTCATGAACGTAGGCGTCAGAAACATGGAAGCGATTAGCGATAGCTACGGATGTGGCCATCAAATCTTTGTATGCCTCAACAATTAACATATCAGAAGCATTAGTAGTACGGCGATTCTTATTAACGAATCTGAAAGATTCGCTTAAATCATATCTGCATTCAGGATTAGTACATCTCCAACGACGCTGTTTTAGAAGGAGAATGAGTGTGTAATTGTCTTGCAGAATTGGATGATTTATTCTGCGTTCTTTAACACCTCTAGAGTGCATTTTGAAACCACATGTAGGACAGAAATGAGCTACAGGAGCTGTTTCGAGAGTGATTGTTTTGGTTTGCCCTTGAATATCGATATCACTGATAAAAATATCTGTATCTTCAAGGTCTAGTAAATCTGTGATACTATTCATATATATATCCTCCTTTTGTAATTGTTCATCCAAAAACAATCATAAGAAAAGAAGGATAGAAGGACAATGAGAGCCTTCAAAAAAAGGAAAACCTAGCTAGCCAGACGTTGTCTGACCAACTAGGTTTTTTATTTTTATAGGCTAAACCCTCACGAAGAACCCTCAAACTAGCCCCTCATGAAAGCCCCTCTTAACATACCCTCAAGTTACACCCTCAAAAAGAGTGACCCTCAACAAGTTTGATTACCCCTTTTTTATTAACGATTCAACATTATTTAATAATCGAAGAAATAATGATATTTTTGTTAAAAAAGCTGTCATTTGTTTGACATAAGAAAGTATGAGATTTAGTATGAAAATATAAAAAGGGAAGTTTGCAGTTTTGGGAGTTTTTGCATGAGAAAAGCCATTAGCAAATCAAAGTTCATATTGTCACTTTCATTAGTGCTTTGTATGGCGGTTGCAATTGTTGGAACCTCTGTCTTTGTGTCTGCAAAAGGCAAGAGCAACAAGGCAAGCTTTGCAGAGGGAGATGATATTGCCTTTGGTACATTGGATGGCCATATTATCAACTGGACTATCTTGTCCTACGATGATTCTACCAAGGTGGCTCTTATCGTGTCTCGTTCCACTCTAGCATCTGCATCAATAACTTCCTATAGAGAAGCCATTGATGCCAACTATAAGGCAAACGGAACCAAAGCAGGTTACGTCAAGTGGGCAGAAAGCTACTGGCGCGGTTGGCTTAACAAGACATTTTACGAGGGAAGCTTCACTCCGGATGAAAGAGCCAAGATTCAAAAGACTGACCTTTCTGTGGAAAGTAGCAAGGAAAGTTTGATGAACTTTTATCACGACACAACCCTTGATGCAGATTATGTTAATCATCAGAGAAAGAACTCTCTGAACCAAAATATTTACAATACCCAGGTGGCTACCTCGGATTACATTTTCTTCCTGTCGACGGATGAATTTACCGCTCATAAGGATACTATTAAGTACGAGCAGCCTATACCTTATTCTTGGCCACTTAGGACCAATTCTTATGATGATCCGGCCTTTGGCCTTTACGTTAACGAGGGCACCAAGCTCATCGAAAAGAGATATTATTACACTGGTACAGGTATTCGCCCAGCCATGTATATAAAGCTTGATAAGTCTGACGAGGAAAAGAAGGCAGAGGACGAAAAGAATGGACAGAGTAGTGCAAACAATAACTCTTCCAACAGTAATAATGGTGCAAGCAACAGCGCCAATAACAACAACAATAATGGGGCCAATAACTCCAATACAAATAATAACAACGCAAACAATAACAACTCGAATAACAATACAAATAATACAAATAGCAACACAAATAATAATGCCAATAATGCCAACGGCAATAACAACAATGCCAACGCCAACGGAAATAATGGCACAGGTAATGCCAATGGCAATAACGGCACAAACAATAATAATGGTGGAAATAACGCAAATGCGAATTCGGCAAATGGCCAAAATGCTAATCAAAATGCTGGCCAGGCCACAAGAACCGCTGCTGTTAAAAAGCCTTCCAAAACAAGGAGCTATGCAAACAATGGTACCCAGATAGGAAGCATCATGTTACCATATGATTCTTCTTACGATGTGGGAAGCGGAGCAACTGCTCAAGTGGCAATAGATTTAGAATATCTTAATTTTACTGACAAGCAGTATACGGTGACTTACAAATCTTCAGATGCTAACGTATTTACGGTAGATTCTAATGGATATATCACAGGAGTTGGCAGAGGAACCGCCACCCTGGATGTCAGGATGACGAAATCTAACGGCAAAATTTATTCAATGAGCTGTCGAATAGATGTGACTTAAGGAGGATAATTAATTATGTACTTTAGATACGGATATGGTTATGACTGGACTATAATTTTAGTTATTATCGGTGCAGTAATCAGCGGAATTGCAGCGTTGAACGTGAGGGGAACCTTCAATAAATTCAACAAAATCAAGTCAATGCGCGGGCTTACATCCAATCAGGTTGCAGAGCATATGCTGCATGCAGCAGGTATTTATGATGTGAGAATCGAGCGTGTTCGCGGCAACCTTACAGATCATTACTCACCAAACGAAAAGGTCCTTAGGCTTTCAGATTCTGTTTATGGCAGGACAACCATAGCGGCCATAGGAGTTGCTGCCCACGAGTGTGGACATGCCATTCAGCATCAGGAAAATTACGGACCACTCAAGCTTAGAAGTATGTCAGTGCCACTTGCAACCATTGGTTCATGGGTATCATGGCCAGTTGTTATCTTAGGTCTTTTCCTTGGAATGACACCACTTGCAAAGCTTGGTATTTTCCTATTTACCTTTGTGGTATTTTTCCAGCTTATTACTTTGCCGGTTGAGTTTGATGCCAGCTCTAGAGCTCTCAAGATTCTTGAGCAGGATAGAATTTTAGATGACATGGAGCATCAGGGGGCAACAAAGGTGCTTAAGGCAGCAGCCCTCACATATGTGGCAGCTTTATTTACAACAATTCTGCAGTTGATTCGTCTGATTTACATTGTAAACGGAAGAAGCCGAGACTAGCATGAATTACCTTAAGAATATTGTTAGGGTAACAGAATATGTAGCTTTGCAGCCTGACTATCCCAAAGGGACACTGGTTCTTACGGATAGCCAGGCTGTTATTGATGAATGTATTAATCGTGGCCAGCCGGTGGCAGCCTTTGAACATGATGGCATCACCGATTTGAAGTGCGATAATATATTGATAGATGTGGATGATGTGGACGACTATGTATTTGAACGCATCTACCGCAGATGTATTGGCGTTCCTTGGGATATAGCAGAAACTCCCCGCACCACCATTCGAGAGTTTTCAATGGAGGATTTGGATGATTTGGTGGAGCTTTACCAGCTGCCGGGGATGACCGATTACATGGAGCCTCTTTTCGAATACGAGGAGGAACGTAAATACGAAGAGAACTATATAGAATATATATATAAGCTCTACGGTTTTGGAATGTGGTTGATTCATGACAAAACTACGGGTAAACTAATAGGAAGAGCAGGCATCGAAGTCCGTGAGACATGCGATAGGGAAAATCAGGCGGAGCTTGGCTTTTGCATTGCATCAACTCATTGGAGACAGGGCTTAGCCTACGAGGTCTGCCAAAAAGTTATTCAGATAGCAAAGGATGATTTTGGACTGGATAGTCTTATTGCCCGATGCGATCCTGAAAACAAGGCCAGCCGTATGCTTCTTAAAAAGCTTGGCTTTGAATTGATCGGTCACGAGGCCGACGGGGATTGTAGATATTTAAGGGAGTGTTTTTAGATGGATTTAAAAGATTATCAACATGAAGTAGTAGTTACCGATGCGGGCTTGCCTTTCAAGCTTTTTTCATTTGAGGGGGCAAACGGCAATTATGTTCGTGACAAGCACTGGCATCGTTCAATTGAAATATTTGCGGTATGGGAAGGTAGATTGGAATTTACCTTACATGACAAGAAGCGTCCCCTTTCAAACGGCGAGTTTGTCATTGTAAATAGTAATGAGGTACACAGCATTTCTGCACCTGAGCCAAACAGGACAGTGGTGCTTCAGATACCTCAGGATACCTTTGCGGAATATTTTACAGATGAGCAGTTTATCTGGTTTTCCCACGGTGACCGAGAGACCGACCATCGAGTGTTTACTCTTTTGCAGGAAATGTATTTGATTTACACCAAGGGTGAAGAGGGCAACAAGTTACAGGTGCTTAGCCTTTACTACGAGTTGCTTTACATCCTTGTTACCAAGTATCGAAAGTTTAACGTTAACGAGGAAATACTTAAGAACAATAAGCAGTTGAAAAAGCTCTCAAGCATTACCCGCTACATGAAGGACCACTATGCGGATCCACTTTCACTTGAGTCAATGGCAGAGCAATTCAACTACTCACCTTCATATCTTTCAAGAATGTTCCAAAGATATGCAGGTATCAATTTTAAGGATTATTTGCTGGGCATCAGATTGGAGCACGCAGTCAGAGAATTGGAGGAGACAGGAGGCCAGATTGTGGACATAGCCCTTGGCAACGGATTTCCAAACTCCAAGGCATTCTCCAATGCATTCCGCGACAAGTACGGAGTATTACCTAGCGAATACCGAAAAAACAACTAATGAAGTCTTCCCCTTGGGGAATGAGGATAAACGGATATCCTAAACTAAGGCTTCCCTCTGAGGGGGAAGCATATGATGAGGGGCAAAAACAATATGGCAAAAAAACTCTATGCAGTGAGAATAGGTAGAACACCAGGTATCTACACCACATGGGACGAAGCAAAAGCTCAGGTTGATGGCTTTACAGGAGCCAGATACAAGGGCTTTACTTCTATGGCCGAAGCAGAGGCTTTTATGAAAGGAACTGATGCTCCAAAGGTGGAGTCAGCTACCCAGACCTCTTTATTTGATATGGTTGATTCTGCAAGCAAAAGTGATGCAGTTCAGACGGATATAGTATCCCCATCCCAGGCTCTTATTAACCTTAGAAACGTTAAGGCTGGTGGGAAAAATGGAATCAGTATCCAGTCAGCCCAGGTCCTTGCTGCATGTCAGGAAAAATCAAAGCTTTTAGAGGATGCCTTTGAGGCAGCCTACAGCAATCCCGTTGATGTGGCAGAGTTTGCCGGTCGAGATGATGTGCAAAAATTGATGGCTAAATACGCAATGGACTTTTCGGATAGCAGCTGCTTTGATGCAGCAAAAGATTTTGATGCCATTGCTTTTGTGGACGGCGGTGGCGACAAGGTGGGAGCCAATTTCGAAAGCACAAGGATTGTTTTTGGTGCAGTTATTTTCGATAGCAAAGCAAAAGAGATTTCTTTCTATAGATATGTCCTTGAAAAGGGTACAGATTTTGACTGGCTCTTTAGGGCATCAAATGTAGCAGGAGAGGAATTGGCAGCCCTGCTTTCCATGTATATATGTAAGAAAAAGGGCCTTGGCAGTCTGGCTGTTTATCAGGACAACAATTTGCCAGCGAAATATTATTCAGGGGCATTTAAAGCGATTCACAACATGGATGATGTAGCCCTTATGTATTTCATAAACAAGGGTATCGAGTATCTGGAAAATGACCTTGCAATCAATTTTATCTACGTGCCATCAGAGCATGCAGCAAGTGCCAATAAGGCCAAGATGCAAAAGGGTAAGCAGGTTTATCAGGCTCAAAATATTGCCAGATTATCTTTTGAGAATGCGCTTTTCTTTAACGGAATCTCAGACAGATTGGCGGATTATAATATAGTTTAGATATATCGTTGTAGCAAAGACAAGCTGGTTTTTTCGGACAGGATTTGCTGAGTGGACAGGATAGAACTTTGTTGTACCGAAAGTTTTTTTTCCAAAAATTGAGTTCGATAATCTCTTGGAAGTACGCCGTATTGTTTTATGAAGCCGTTATTTAAATACTTGGGATCGGAAAATCCACAAGTCACACTTATATCAATTAAGGGAAGGTTCGTAGTCAATAAAAGACTGCGGGCCTTTTCGCATCTTAATTTCATTAAATACTGCTGAAAAGTAATATGAAAATTCTCAGTAAAAAAATGAGAAATATGAGTATCAGTTACGTTTTCCATCTTAGCCAAATCTGAAAGATATATTTTCCCTTGATAGTTTTTATCGATATATTCAACTATACGCTTCATTCGGTGGGCCTTAGTCTGATTGTTCAAATAATCCTGGCTACTTACAATTTTATACGGAATATAGTCGAGTAGCTCAGAAAAAAGCAGACTCAAAATGCCATTACATCTAAGGGCAAAGCCTTTTTCCCGGTTGAAATAATGCATGGCAAATTCAATAAATTTTTCTCGAATAGAATTATATGAAGGGGAGTCTGATTTGCTAATGATTGGGGTTTCTAAAAAATCTATGTTTTTCATCATTGGGAAAATGTTTTTAAAAAATGATGGATTTACTTGAATAAACAAAATAGGTGCATTCATAGTTGATGAAAGTTCGTGAAGTACAAAAGGATTTAGGCAGATAATATCCCCCTTTGTAAGCTTGTAAGATTTATTATCTACTGTCACCAACAATTCCCCATACAAAACAAGAGCAAGCTCATACTCCGCGTGAAGATGAGGCGTGCGATACTTTAGTACATTTATAAATGCTTTAAAATTTGCAGTTTTCTCTGTTATTATTTCAAATTCGTTCATGGTCTTGTGTTCAATAAACAATCGCAAGATTGTCGGTTAGTTATAACAAACTTCATTATTTATGATTGTACTATATGTCATAAAATGAAGTCAAAGCTTTAATACAGGAGGAAAAAGAATGAGCGAATTTTTTAAAGACATTCCTGAGATAAAGTTCGAAGGAAAAGACAGTACAAATCCTTTTGCATTTAAATACTATGATGCAAAAAGAGTAATAATGGGAAAGACCATGGAGGAACATCTTCCATTTGCGATGGCGTGGTGGCACAACCTCTGCGCAGCAGGCGTAGACATGTTTGGTCAGGCTACGGCAGATAAATCCTTTGGTCAGACTATCGGCACAATGGAACATGCTAAGGCAAAAGTAGATGCCGGATTTGAATTTATGAAAAAGCTTGGCATAAAGTATTTTTGCTTCCATGATGTTGATCTTGTTCCAGAAGCAGATGATATTAATGAAACTAATCGTAGATTAGATGAAATCACTGATTATATTTTGGAGAAAATGAAGGGCACTGAAATAAAGTGTCTATGGGGCACAGCAAATATGTTTGGAAACCCAAGATTCATGAATGGTGCCGGTAGCACAAACTCTGCAGACGTATTTTGTTTTGCAGCGGCTCAGGTTAAAAAAGCTTTGGATATTACGGTAAAGCTGGGTGGTAGAGGATATGTATTTTGGGGTGGCCGTGAGGGCTACGAGACTCTTCTCAATACGGACATGAAATTTGAGCAGGAAAATATTGCAAACTTGATGCATATGGCTGTCGAGTACGGGCGAAGCATTGGATTTAAGGGAGATTTCTATATTGAACCAAAACCAAAGGAGCCTATGAAGCACCAGTATGATTTTGATGCTGCAACAGCAATTGGTTTTTTGCGACAGTATGGTCTTGATAAAGACTTCAAAATGAATATTGAAGCGAATCATGCTACACTTGCCGGTCACTCATTCCAGCATGAACTTAGAGTAAGTGCAATTAACGGAATGCTAGGCTCTGTTGATGCAAACCAGGGGGATCCTTTGCTTGGCTGGGATACAGATGAATTCCCTTGCAATGTTTATGATTCTACAATGGCAATGTATGAAATACTTAAAGCAGGTGGTCTTACAGGTGGATTCAATTTTGATTCCAAAAACAGACGTCCAAGTTACACATATGAAGACATGTTCCACGCATTCATTTTAGGTATGGATACATTTGCCTTAGGCTTAATTAAAGCAGCAGAAATGATTGAGGATGGAAGAATCGACAACTTCATCAAAGAACGTTATTCAAGCTATAACGATGGCATTGGTAAAAAGATTAGAGATAAGAAAACATCACTCATAGAATGCGCAGATTATGCTTACAATCTTAAAAAGCCAAACCTTCCAGGTTCAGGTCGTCAGGAATATCTTGAAGGAGTTTTAAACAATATTATATTGAAATAATAAAATAAAATAGTTAAATAACCTTCTATTATTTTTACGAGATGACAAAAATTTGACATCACACAGTAAAGTTTTAAAAGTCTCTGGCAGGATTATTTTGATAATATTTATCATATCAAAACGAACTGACAGAGACTCTTGCTTTATCTTAGATATAGATTTAGTAATAGGAAGTTTTTGTTTTTAATTCATGTAATGTAAAAGGAGGTTATTTTAATTATGACTAACATGCCAAATGTAAAAATTGGTGTAGTAGCAGTTTCTCGTGACTGCTTCCCAGAAAGCTTATCAGTTGACAGAAGAAAGGCCCTTATCGAGGCTTATACAAAGAAATACGGCAGCGAGCACATCTATGAGTGCCCTGTATGTATCGTAGAGAGTGAGATTCACATGGTTCAGGCTCTTGAGGATATCAAGAAGGCAGGATGTAACGCACTTTGCGTTTACCTTGGAAACTTCGGTCCAGAAATTTCTGAGACACTTCTTGCAAAGCATTTTGATGGTCCTAAGATGTTCTGTGCAGCAGCTGAGGAGTCAGGCAACAGCCTTCTCGACGGTAGAGGTGATGCTTACTGTGGTATGCTTAACGCATCTTACAACTTACAGCTTCGCAATGTTAAGGCTTACATCCCTGAGTATCCAGTAGGTGATGCTGAGGATTGTGCAGATATGATTCATGAGTTCGAGCCAATCGCTCGTGCTGTAATCGCACTTTCAGATCTTAAGATTATCAGCTTTGGTCCTAGACCAATGAACTTCCTTGCTTGTAATGCACCAATCAAGCAGCTTTATAACCTTGGTGTTGAAATCGAGGAGAACTCAGAGCTTGATCTTTTCGAAGCATTCAACAAGCACGAAGGCGACTCACGTATTCCAGAGGTAGTTGCTGATATGGAGAAGGAGCTTGGCGCTGGTAACAAGAAGCCAGAGGTTCTTGCTAAGCTTGCTCAGTATGAGCTTACACTTAAGGATTGGGTTCGCGATCACAAGGGATATCGTAAATACGTAGCAATCGCTGGCAAGTGCTGGCCTGCATTCCAGACACAGTTTGGATTCGTTCCTTGCTATGTTAACTCACGTCTTACTGGTGAAGGAATCCCTGTATCATGCGAGGTTGATATCTATGGATGTCTTTCAGAGTTTATCGGTACAGTTGTATCAGACGATATCGTAACACTTCTCGATATCAACAACTCAGTACCTAAGGATATGTACAACGAGGAAATCAAGGGTAAGACAGATTACACACTTGAGGATACATTCATGGGCTTCCACTGCGGAAATACATGCTCTAAGAAGCTTGCGTTCTGTGAGATGAAGTACCAGAAGATTATGGCTCGTGCACTTCCTATCGAGGTTACAAACGGAACACTTGAAGGCGATATCGCTCCTGGCGACATCACATTCTTCAGACTTCAGTCTACAGCTGACAACAAGCTTCGCGCTTATATCGCTCAGGGTGAAGTACTTGACGTTCGTACAAAGTCATTCGGTTCAATCGGTGTATTTGCTATTCCAGAAATGGGACGCTTCTATCGCCACTGGTTAATCGAAAAGGGATTCCCACATCACGGTGCTGTTGCATTCGGTCACTTCGGAAAGTCACTCTTTGAGGTATTTAAGTACATCGGAGTAGATGTTGACGAAATCGGATACAACCAGCCTGCAGGTGTAAGATATCCTACAGAGAATCCATGGAAATAGCATATATAAAATCAACTAGCTTGCTAGTATGATTTTATATTGCCACAGCGCACCCCTCTTCCCCACAGGGGATTATAATGGGTGCGCTTTCCCGTCTTGTGGAGTTGAATAAAAAAGGAGAATTATTATGTATTATATTGGAGTAGATCTTGGTACATCCGCTGTAAAGCTCCTTCTTATGGAAGGCAACGGCGCTATCAAGAAAATCGTTTCAAAAGAATATGGCCTTAGCTTTCCACATCCAGGTTGGTCTGAGCAGAGCCCAGCTGATTGGTGGACACAGGTTGTAGCAGGTATCAAGGAGCTCACATCAGAGGTTGATAAGAGCCAGGTAGCTGGTATTTCTTTCGGCGGTCAGATGCATGGTCTTGTTACACTTGATGCAGATGATAATGTTATTCGTCCAGCAATTCTTTGGAATGATGGACGTACAGGCAAAGAGACAGATTATCTCAACACTGTAATTGGTAAAGACAAGCTTTCTAATTACACAGCTAATATTGCATTCGCAGGTTTCACTGCTCCAAAGATTCTTTGGATGCAGGAGAACGAGCCAGAGCTTTGGGCAAAGGTTGCAAAGATTATGCTTCCTAAGGATTATATTGCTTATAAGCTTTCAGGTTCATTCTGCACAGATTATTCTGATGCCAGCGGTATGCTTTTACTTGATGTAAAGAACAGATGCTGGAGCAAGGAAATGATGGATATTTGCCATGTTTCAGAGTCTCAGCTTCCAAAGCTTTACGAGAGTTACGAAGTAGTTGGAAACATCAAGCCAGAGGTTGCTTCTGAGCTTGGATTCACTAACGATGTTAAGATTATTGCTGGTGCAGGTGACAACGCAGCTGCAGCAGTTGGTACAGGTACAGTTGGAGAGGGTAAGTGCAATCTTTCAATTGGTACATCAGGTACAATCTTTATCTCTAGCAAGAACTTTACTGTTGATGCAGCAAATGCTCTTCATTCATTTGACCATGCCGATGGTGGTTA
>JAEEGK010010111.1_pt1 | contig 21812 bp, 18 predicted proteins | sample 8958771 | NCBI WGS metagenome assembly JAEEGK01 (sample SAMN16246547, study PRJNA631951) | gut metagenome | biome: gut microbiome; feature: rumen; material: SC-attached | host: Bos | place: Iran: Karaj | collected 2018-10 | reverse complement strand
GGGTCGGGCTTTCCGGGGGTACGCTATCGCTCCCGTGCTTTGCTCCTTGTTGCGTCGTCATTTGGCCTCAGAGAGAGCCAAGAGCCGCCGCAATAATACGCAAAGCACCAAGCCCCTCCAATCCCTTGCGCGTTCCCCGCGCTTAAGCATCAACGAATTGGTAACTCTTTCTCCGCTCCAAAGCTTTTACTCTGGCTTTTACCGATGGGAAGGCATTTTAGCTCTACCATCCCAACCCTTAGAGGTGTTCCGCCCCCAGCGAAGCGTTTGTCTTGTGGCCGTCAGTGCTACGGGCTACCATTCCGCTACGGCCACGGTTCGTGCCTCTCTGTGGCCTACGCTACATTAACGCCTCTCCGCGCTGCCGACCCCTGCGCCTGCTCGCATCGCTTAGGTGGCTCCACATCGTGTTCATCCCTTGCCGACGCACAAGCCTAAGCTGCTGGCAATAGCCGCTACGGTCACCCACGGGCGTTGCCCTCGCAAACGAACTCCCTCAGCCATTGCCAGGGTGCCGCGGCCTGACGACTACCTTTCGCTCCGTCGGGCAGACGACGACTCCGCAAGCTCCGTTGTCGTCTGCTCGCTCCGCTTTCAGTCCGTCGTCAGGTCGCTGGCTTTATCACCGCCTCAATGCTTTGTGATGAGAAAAAGATACACCCGCCGCAGTCGGTCGCCCGTCACCCGCCCAAAAACGCCTGTGGGTTCCTCTCCGCGGCCAATGCCAGCAGCCGCACCCCGTATAAGGTCCCTGAGCCTGCGGTCGCTGAACCTGTCGAAGCGTCGAAAGGCTGACCAGACGTAAGCACGATAGCACGTTAGTACAAATAACGAATCGCTTTACATACAACAAAACTAATGCATGAAACTTGGTTATAGTTTTTCCATTTTCATTAAAGAGATTCCTTGTCGGATTTCCTCTTCGCGTCTTCCTTGCTCCATTGCCATACCCACATGAACATGCCTTACGATTTGCTTCTTGTCAATGAAAAATTCAGTTGGACTACCCGTAAGATTGGTCCGTAAGGCGTCGTCTTGGTCAATGATGAACAGGTTGTTATATTTGTCATGAAGACTCTTGGCGTATTCCAATGTTTCTTCTGGTGTGGAATCTTCTGCCAATTCAATAAGACAAAGAATATCAATGTCTTTCAACTCATCCTTCAAATTGAGTATGGCATTGGGAAACTCTTTTTCAACCTCTTCCTTACCAAAGCCACAGTGCGAGTTGGAGAAAACCAATATGGTTTCCCTTTTGAGCCATTCCTTGAGTTTCAAGGTTTTCCCGTCAAGGTCTTTAATCGTAATATCAGGAATTTCCCTTCCCATTGTGTTTTTGTACCAATCCATCATGATTTTCTGGCCGAGTTCTTGGCCTTCTTTTTCGGTAAGACTGGTAACATCCTTGTAATACTTTTCGTAATCTACAGGAATGATATAGTTGTCCGACCTGTTGCACGATACAAAGGCAAGTAAGATGAGAATGGTAATAAGGAATTTCTTCATGCTATTGAAAATTTGCCCGCAAAAATACAACTTTTCCCAATCCATACAAAACATAGAGTAACTCCCAACAACTCTAAACTCTCAACTGACACAAGCCGCCGCTGTCACGGTTTTTGCAATGCCTGGGCTTCAACCTCGCCTCCCCAAAGCTGGTCGGTAATGCCGCCGTTCAGGGTGCTCGTCCTCGTTCCTGCGGGCGAACACTCTGCCCGTCGACAACACCGCCCAGCCCACGCGACGGCCAGCCTTTACTTCTCAATCGCCCTGGGCAAGAGTCGTTTCCCCCTCTAAGAGGGGGTGGCCGCAGGCCGGGGGAGTCACTGCAACCTTATTCGACAATTCGTTAGTACGAATAACGTTAGCACGTTAGCACGAAATAACTCCTAACTACAAACTCCCAACTCCTAACTGAAGAAAACGACACATGCCCAGTGCGGCCACATCAGGCATGTAGGCGGCTCGCCTGCAAAAAAGCCTCATGAAAGGCCGTCGCGCCCTACCCACAAGCTCAGGCTCTAACCGGGCAAAAACACCGCGCCAGCGGCTGCCTCAACTTCTCGCTTTAAGCTTCAACAGTAGGAAAGGTATTTGCTGACAACCTGCTCTACGGCTTCATAATTACCGCTGACACCACCAGCAAAAGAAGAAGGTCTTATCAGATCCTTCAATGGATAAGTGTCATCAGTCATGGTGATTTCATCAATTGGACTGATGGTGAACTCCAGCGTTTCAGGATTGATCTGCAACGCATAATTGGAGTACTGCTTGTTGATCACACTCTTGTTGATGTCATCAAAAATGCACCTGATGTAGTCGTAGAAATCATTGATGCTGACGAAGCCTAAGGAATCTCTTTTGGGGACAAACATGGTTCTGAAAGTTTGGATGGCAAAGGTACACATTTTTACCGAACAAAACACTGAATCACCCAACGCACAGCCTACCTAATTCAGCAGGAGGGGGAAATTGGTGTTCCCTGCGTCGCCGCTTCTTGCGCCTGCCTTGGTGTGCGCAAGGCTATAACGAGCGCCAATAGAAAAAAATGCTGAACTCCTCCGTCGTGCGCTTTTTTCTGTTGGCGGCCTTGCGCAACACCGCCGCTTCCTTCGTCTGTCCCGCGACACTCGCTCCGCAAGCTCCGCTGGCGCGGCTCCAGACGAGCGTCTTCGGCTCCAAGACCAGCCGCTTTCGTGGCTCCTTGCTCGCTCGGGGCTTTCTTGTCGCCCCCCGAACCCCCAAGCGGTTCTCGTGCCTCGCATCTTTTTAGCGGGGGTCGCCGCGCCCCTTTAGTTTTGCGCCCCTGCTTGCGCGTCCGCCCGGCGATTCCCTTTGTGGAGCGCTAAAGCGCATCTTGTTTCGCCCCCTCATCGTTGCCACCCCTTCCCGCAATGGCCATACTGGTGCCTGCCGCTGCTGGGGTCGCCGCCGCAAAAGGCACGCCCGCCGCCGCTTGCGATTGAAACGCTGCGCGGACACCTGTCGGGCGGGTCGGCCGCGCTGGCGCGACGGGGCGCAGGGTTTCCCACTCAAATGTGGGGTATAGGCTCGGTTTTCCCTTTCTGGCGTGAGTGTCAAACGCCCCTATAGCCGCAGGCGCTTTTCCCCCTCCTGCTGACCCAACGCACTCCATGCCACCGTCACCCCCGTCCACCACCCCGAAATGCAGGTCAGGTCGGTCGCTCAGCAAGCTTCGCTCCCTATACCTCCACGTCCCCAACCGCCACCCTAAAGTTCAAACCAGGTCGCTCCGCTAACGCTTCGCTCTGGCCAACCACCATCAATCCCCACCTACCACCCTATTTTGAGTATTTAGACAGTGCAGTCGCTACGCTCCTGAGTACCGCCACGTCCCCAACCACCAGCCCTTATTTGAGAGTTCGGGAAGGTGTCGCTCCGCAAAGCTCCGCTCCGTACCACCGTCGTCCCCACCGCCGCCCTGAATTATCCATTAAAACAAAACCGCCACAAAGGTAATCCTCTGCGGCAGTATGTCTCTGTTTGTGACCTTGACGTTTATTTTCTTATCAAAACCCAACGACCAGAACTCGTGTTGCCCTCGCGAATCAACACTCCTTTCTTCTGCATGGCAGCAATGTCACGTCTGATAGTACGAAGATCTACTGACAAAACTAGTGACATTTTCTTGCCTGAAATAAAGGCATCATCATCTATCAAATCACATATTTTCTTCTGTCTTTCAGTTAATTGTACTGGTGACAAACTGGTGACATTACTGGTGACATTCTTCCTTCCACTGATGACATCATAACCTCGTTGGAAGGTCACCAGCGTACCGCCACAATGTGTTTTTACCGTCGGCATAGGCAACCCGACTTTCTCAAATCCGTCATGGATTTTCTTGTAGCCTCGTCCCCAAGTATCGATAAAACCCGCCTTGAACATAGTGTCGGCAATGTTACGGTTGCGGGGCTTCGACGAATGCTTGCCATAAAGCACTGTTTCATCATAACCCTCCGGCAATTCTCCTTCGTTCCAAATTTCCACATGGTCATTGTAGACATGCATCTGAATGTCTGGCCCTGTGTAATCTTTATGCGCGATCGAGTTGTATAGTATCTCTCTCAGTGCCTCTACTGGCACCTCCAGTTCCTCTTTACGTTGCATACCGTCAAAGCGCACAGGAGAAGTCAGATACTTGGCTTTCAGCACATCCACCACACGGTCGGCCATCTGTATGATATTGCCCTCAATCACATCCTGAATGAGCAAGTCGGCCTCATCAACACCGAAGCGGCCAATCTTGAATCTTACACTGGTGAAGAATTTCAACGGGTCTTTGCCGAAGAGCAACAATGCAGCATTCTTCAAATGGCCATTCCCATCCAAGAGGTGCAAGCTGGTAAGCACATCCTTGATAGAGGCATTGCGTTCGTCTTCAGGTATACGATTGGCATCTATACCCTTATGCAGGAAATAATTGATGGCCTCTCGGTCAATGTCATCTAATGTCGCTTTGTCATTGGTGACGTCATCCCAAGACTTACCCATCTTCTTTAGAACGAACTGCTGGAGCGCAGTACCATTCAGTTCCTGCATCGTGGCACCTGAACGGTAGTAGTATTTGCCCTTGAAACTGATAGGCACGTTGCTCGGGTTAACAATCAACTCGATATATTCCAGGCCATTCTGCTCATAGAGATTCACATCTACCACCAAGCCCATGTAATTGACAATCTTATTAGGAATGTCTTCCAGTAGCTTTTTTGAGTTTTCCAGCCCAATCACCTCGTGGTTATCGTCCACGCCAAAGTACATCACGGCTCCTTGTGCATTCGCAAAGCCGCAAATCCACTTCAGAAATTCATCCTTCCATTCGCTCTTGAACTCCACGTTCTGGCACTCCTTCGGTTTTATCTTGCTCATGTCAATTCAATTTGAAACCGTGCAAAGGTACAAATTTTCCTGCATCCCCGGGTACGGTGCCTAAAAAAGCCAAGCCCCTAAATAAACTACGCCCCCCTAACGCGGGTCTCCGTTTGCCGTTAAGGTACTTGCTTTTTTAGCCACCTCGTGTCCCCCTCTGTGAGGGGGTGTCCGAAGGACGGGGGAGTCTAAGTCTCATCTGTCCTATTCGTCCTATTCAAACAGAAAAGCCCTACACTGTCATGGCGAGGGCTTCCCCAAAAAATGAAAAAAATGTATGTAGTGATGATGACTCACCTTGTGGTCCGATAGGCAGTCCCGAAGTCCCGCAGTCTCGTGTCCCGCGTCATCTTAGCTCGAAGTGGCACTTATCGACGAAAGTCTTCCAATGACCACCCCAGACGATTTCTGTGCCCTGGTCGCTGGCCACCTGAAACATCAGGTCGGCCAGTTCCTCGAACCTGGACCAATCCACCAATTTACGATTCATCGTCAGCGGGTACAAGTCCACAGCCTTCCCGATGAGGTGTTTGGAACTCATCGTCCGTGACTTGCCCTGCCGGACATACTCGCGCTGCTTCTCTACCGTTCGCAGACCTTCCGACACGTTGAACGGGAACTTGCACCGTGCAGCGCATTCAATCACGACAGCCTTCAGGCGCTCATCCACGCCCTCCAGTCTCTCCAATGATAACTTGCTTAATTCCATATTTAGCTCTCCTCTAATTTGTTCCGTCCCTTTTCCCCCTTTGAAAGGGGGTGCCGCAAAGCGGCGGGGGATTCATTCCTCATTCCGCATTCATCATTCCTAATTCCTAATTCCTATACGCATCTCGCTCGTACTTGCTCATCCTTCGCCATTCCCAAGGGGGAACGGCTCGGTCATCACACCAGAGGCCACGACCATCCAACTTCGCCTCAGCTTCCAGCTGAGCATAGCGCGAATTTCTGTCGTACTCCTTGTAATGCCAGGCTAAGCCCTCTTTCAGCAGCTCCTCGGCGATATCTGCGCCGTCCAAATAGGCCGTCGCAATCCATCGACCGTATGAGTCGCGCTGCTTCAGCTTCAGGCCTACGGCCTTCCCGCTGATGAGCCACTGCAAGTGCAGCGAGGCCACATCACCGTAGAACTGCCCTCGCTCAGGCGCATCGATGCCGCTGATGCGCACAGTTACCTTCGTCAGCTCATACGCCCACGGATTAACACCGGGGTTGTAGGCCTCCTTGGTGTTCACTGTCATTTTTCCTTCGAAAGTGTCGCCGTCGATGACGCAGCACACCTTCAGGAACACTTTGACGCTGTCACTTCCCGAAAGGCATCCAGTTACACTCGCCGCCATGCGGCTCCCGCCTGTCGGCGGTCTGCTTTCTGTCATCTCGCGGCAGCTGCAAGAAAGCATAAGACAGGCAACTGCCAGCATTAAAAATTTCTTCATAATCTGATTGTTTTTAGAAACACTGCAAAGATATTACAAAAAATCGTCAAGCGAAACTGTCAAATCGCGTCAAAATCAATCAGGAAGTTTCGGAAAATCAAATTTTTAGGCTCTTTCCCTTATCTTTGCCCTGCCGTCACCGAAATAGGCGTTCTCGCCGCAGTCCAAAAACAATATAAAGATTATGATCTGCCGCATCTCTCCTGTTGGTGATGACACCACGACAACAGCTGCAGTCCTGTCGTCATTGCGGGCTTGACCCGCAATCTCATTAACTAAATGTTTAACCCCTTAAAACAAGTAAAGATTATGGGTAAAATTAAACAAGGAATCCTCGGTGGATTCAAAGGAAAAGTTGGCACCGTAATCGGTGCCTCATGGAACGGCATCGCCTACATGCGAGGCCTGCCTCAATCCACAAAAGACCGCAAGTCCGCTGCACAATTGGTGCAGCGTGAACTCTTCAGGGAAGTCCAGGATCTCGTTGGCCAGTTGAGCCACGAGCAACTGGTCTTCTTGTTCCCTAACTCGGCCAAGGGCATGTCCCGCCGTAACCTTCTGGTGAAGCAGCTGTCCGCTGACCCGCTCATCGCTGAAGGCGTGAAACATGCCGACCTGGCCGACATCACTTCGCTGGGAAACGCGCCTACGGCTGACCTTCCCGATGTGGACATCACTGCCACCCGTTCCAACATCATCATTTCATGGGATGCCGAGAACGACTGGCGCGCTCAGCACGGCGACGAGTACCCGACCATCTGTATCTTCAATGTCACGCAGAAGAAGATCTTCCTCGTGCATTCCAGTGTGACGGTCGGCGTATCCGGCTCGCAGTCCTTCAGCCTCAACAATGATGCCTTCGGCATTGGCTCGGATGAGTATAGCGGCTTCATGCTAAGCACAGGCTCCAAAATCCGTCTCGTCGGCTTTGGCACCTTGGCCGTAACCAAAAGACCAGCCCGCCAGCGTCGCAACCCTCGCACGGGCAAATAACCAATTAATTATGTTACGCCATGAGCATCTATGAATGGGCATCGTTGCTGCTGGCACCGATTACGGGTGTCGCTTCCTGGCTCGCCGCTACGCGGCTGCGCCAGAACCGCACCATCCGTGAGATGCAGCAGACCATCCTCAACCTGGTCGAGGAAAACAAGCGCGTCTATTCTGAGCTGACCGAAGCCCGACGGGAAATCGTCGGGCTATCGGCCCAGGTCGCACAGCTCAACCTCGAAAACGCTGAGCTGAAGCAATTGATTGAAAACCTGTAAGGCCATGAAGACGCGAATCCTTGTTTTCCTCCTGATGTTGACGGTGACGATGGTCTTGTGCGCCTGTGACGCGAAGCGCCGCGCTCAGCGTCGCATCCGTCGCATAACGGAACGCTGTCCCGAGCTGGTGACCGTCCAGGCGCATCCCATCGACACCTTTATAGAATTGCCACCCGTGGCCGATTCTGCCGTGATGCCCCTTGCTCCGCTGCTTGACGGCCAAGCCGTCAAGATCCAGACGGAGCAGGGCACTTTCACGGCCACGGCCACCGACGACAGCCTCACAGTCACCTACGAGGCCGAGCAAGAGCCAGTCCACTACGAAGACACCTTGCACTATTCGCAAGTCGTCATCGAGGATCCTCCGCCAGCCGAGAAGAAAAAGCCTCCCGCATTTCTGTGGTTTCTTCTCGGCATGGTGGTCGTCCTGCTGGCCATCATTATCACTGCAATCATAATTGTGATCAAAATGGTAAAGGTTTCCTGATGGGAACCTTTCCTTTATATATATGCTCGGCGCTCGATGGTGTGTGTAGTGGCTCTGTCATAGTGAAATGTTCATCCGATGCCGGCCAAAGGTTGCGGGGTCAGGTGTCGCATCTTTTAGGAAGCTCATTGGCCGCAACCTTTGTCCGTCCTCGGCTAAGATTTTGGTCGCGTTTTCCCGCTCGGTCTATGTCGCAAAGCACCGGCAATGAAAACGATTCGGATGGGCTGCCTGCCTGCCAAAGGCTGCGGAGGTCGCTCGTCCCCGTTGGGGAAGCTTCTTGGCCGCAGCCTTTGTCAGTCAGTCAGGCTCCAGCTTGGCGAAAGGAGGGGAGAAGGAGCAACAGGGCGCAATCGTCTCAAAAAGCGTTGCGGGTAGAAAAAAAGTCGTATATTTGCCACCGCTCAGTAGACATGAGCAACTTATATTTGCGTGAAAGTCGCCCTTTCGGGGGCGACTTTTTTTTGAATTTTTATAAAAAGCGTGTCCTTTTTGGCAGGGGAGTTACAAAAAAGTATAAGAAAACGATAGGAGCTTTTTCGAAAAAGCGTGTCCTTTTTGTGTCCTGTTTTTGAAAATGGGCAAAAAAAAGGGGTCACAATCGCTTGTAACTCCTTGATTTTCAAGTCGGGGCAAAAGGATTCGAACCTTCGACCCCCTGCTCCCAAAGCAGGTGCGCTAGCCGGACTGCGCCATACCCCGAAAAAAAAGACGATGTTGAATCGTCTTCTTTTTTTCGCGGAGAAGGGGGGATTCGAACCCCCGGTACCCATTGCTGGATACGACAGTTTAGCAAACTGTTGGTTTCAGCCACTCACCCACCTCTCCTCGGCGTTGAATTGCGGTGCAAAATTAGACTTTTTTCCGATACCAACAAACGATTTTTACTACTTTTTTTCAATTTAAACGCTTATCGTTTGAATTTCAATTAAATAGTTTTGCATTTTTTTTCTTTGTGTTTTTGTACCGTTTCGGGATTCGCACCGAAAAAAACAAATTCTAGCGAAAAAAAACTTCGTGATTTATAAATAATTGACTCACTTCGTGTCGTCGAATCAAAAGATTTCCTATATTTGCAGGCTTTATTGTACAACCTGAATCGGGCAAATTGCCCTGATTATCCTAAAAACTTATTTGATATGGAAAACAACGAAGAACTGACTCAAAACCCCGTCGTAAGTGAAGAGGTTGAGAATGAACTGATTACGAAAAAGGCTCCTAAGAAGGCCCTTGACGCAAATGAGAAAAAGAAGATTGTCAAATTGATCCAATCCAGCATCTTGCCGACCAAGGTGAGAATCGAGGTGAACACCCTCGTGGCTGAAAAAAATGCCGAGACTGCCCCTGTGGCCGACGAGGTGATGCCCGAGATGGTGGATGCTATCGATCCTGATGAGGAAGAACTGGTGGAAGACAATACCGACTTGGACGGTCTCAACAAACTGCAACTTGTGGAGATGCTCGAAGAACTCGTGCAAGACCCCGATGTCCAAAACATCAAGGACAAGGTTGCGGCTATTCGTCTCCATTTCAATAAGTTGAACAAGGAAGACATGGACAACGAACTTGACAAGTTCCTCCAAGGCGGTGGCGAGGCCGAGAGTTTCCAACACGTTGAAGACCCCATCGAGCAGCGTTTCAACGCAGCCTTTGGCATCTTCAAGGCCAACCGAGCCAAGCAAAACGAGGATATGGAGAAGCAAAAGATGGAGAATCTGGCCAAAAAGCAAGCCATCCTCGAGGAGTTGAAGGAAATCATTGCCTCCGACGACTCGTTGAAGAAGACTTACGACGACTTCCGCGGCCTGCAAGACCGTTGGAAGGAGATTGGCCCTGTTCCTGCTACCGAAAACTCCAACCTGTGGAACAACTACCACTTCCTGGTGGAGAAGTTCTTCGACAAAGTCAGAATCGGCCGTGAACTTCGTGACCTCGACATGAAGAAGAACCTCGACGCCAAGATAGAACTCTGCGAGAAGGCTGAGGAATTGCTTGACGAGAAGTCCATCACTAAGGCCTTTAAGTCTTTGCAGAAGCTGCATGAGGAGTGGAAGGAAGTCGGTCCCGTGCCTCAGGACAAGAAAGATGAGATTTGGGAACGCTTTAAGGCGGCTACCGATAAGATTAACCAAATCCGTCGTGAGCATTATGCCCAGATTGAGGAAGAGCAATCAGGCAACCTCGAAGCCAAGAAGGCTTTGTGCGAGAAGGCTGAAGAGCTGGTTGCCGAGGACTACACGAGCGTTAACGCCTGGCAGAAGAAGTCGGACGAACTTTCCGAGATTTTCGGTGTTTGGAAGACCATTGGCCCTGCCAGCAAGAAAGACAACGAGGAGATTTGGCAGCGCTTCCGTGGCGCTATGGATACTTTCTTCGCCAAGAAGAAGGCATTCTTCGCTACGTTGAAGGACAGACAGACCGAAAATCTCGAGCGTAAGACCCAACTCTGCATCGAGGCTGAAGCTTTGATGGAGTCGACCGATTGGAAGAACGCCACCGAGCAGATCAAGAAGCTGCAAGAAGAGTGGAAGACCATCGGTCCTGTGCCGAAGCGTCACACCGACAAGATTTGGAAGCGTTTCCGCGCCGCCTGCGACACCTTCTTCACCCGCAAGAATGAGCACTTCAGCGGTCGACGTACCGAGGAAGAAGCGAATCTTGCCGCAAAGAAAGCCCTGCTTGAGGAAATCAAGGCTTTTGAGATTGGCCCGAACCGCAACGAGAACATGGAAGCCATCAAGGCTTTCCAGAAGCGTTGGATCGAAATCGGCTATGTACCTATGAAGTACAAGGATGCCATCAACAAGGAGTATCGCGAGCTTATCGACGGTTTCTTCGACACGATGCGTAAGAACCAGAACGAGGCTTCGACCAACGAATTCCGCGAGATGATGGAAGGCTGGAGGGACGACCCGAATGCCAATGACCGTGTGCGTCGTGAGCGCAACACCTTACAGACTCGCATACAGAAGCTGCGTGACGAAATCGCTGCCATGGAGAACAACATTGGTTTCTTCTCCAACAGCAAGAACTCAGAGCTGATGCGTGCCGAGTATGGAAAGAAGATCAACAAGGCCAAGGAAGACCTCAAGGTTCTTGAAGCCAAGCTGAAGATTGCTGAGGAATGATCCCTAGCAATTAAGCAATGAAAAAGCACCTCGAATGCGGGGTGCTTTTTTTGTGCCCTATGCTGTAGAGACGGTGTACACCATCTCTACAAATCGGAAGGTATAGATAACGAAAAAAAAGAGGTCATGCGACCTCTTTTTTCGTTGTACGAATTAACGTTGCAATTTAGAAGCTATACTTCAGACCGAACATCAGTGACCAGCATTGGTTGGCACTCTTGTCATCGTTTCTGGTATAAGTGTTGGTCGGATATACGAATTCTTCACCGTCTTTGATTTTGTTCATTGAGAACACAGGAGTGTTGCCTTCAATATGATCAACTTTCAGAGGAGTGACAGCATTGACACCCATGTCGCCGTAGCAGCTATACTTGTAAAGGCCCCATGAGGAGTTAATCATGTTGAGAATATTGTCGCAGTTGACGCTGAGTTCGAAGCAATGTGTGGTCTTGCCGATGGTCTTCTTAAAGGTCTTGGCAACACGAGCGTCGAGGAGGTGAGCCCAAGGTGAGCGGCCTGCGTATGCTTCAGCGTATTGTCCCTTGTGGGTGCTCAGATATGGGTCGTTATCCATGAAGGTCTTGAAGGCAGCCTTGTCTTCCTCGCTAACCCAGAGGAGGTCGTTGACATCGTTAGGAATGTACATGAGGTCGGTAGCGAGTCCATCGCCATTCATGTCGTTGGAGTAGAAGTAACTGTTACCACCAGCTGAGAATGCGGTATAGAACAGGTTGATTCTGACGCCGTCACCATCGAAGAGGCTCGGGAACATATAGCCTACAGAAGCAGTGATCTTGTCAGGTATGACATACTGGCTGCGTTGCAGATTGACGAAGGTGGGACCATCGATGCTGTACAAGCCAGAGTAAGCAGAATTAGCTGCACTACCAGGCATGCCAGAGATTTCTTTGCTTTCGGTGTGCGTGTAGGCGGCACGGATGTCGAAGTTCTTGAATGGGGTAGCGCTGATGGCGGCATTGATGGTGTAGCCATAGCCTTCCTTCGAGTTGGTCAAAACATAGGCAGTGTGTGAACCATAGGTGTAATTCGAGTTGCCTTCTTCATCAACGAGGAGACGGTAGTTGACACGGTTGTCGGGACCATCAAAACGAACATCATTGCCGGCGTTGGCAATCATATCGTATTTGAGGTTCCAGTCAACTAGGCGGACACCATAGATGGTCTTGTTGAACATGCCTTCCAAGGTGAAGGTCAAGGGGAATGAAACTGGGACATTCCAATCGATACCAAGCATTGATTTCCAAATCTGAGGCATTCTGAAGTTAGGATCGACACCGTTGATGTCGCCAGTGAGTTGACCGTCTTCAGGGGTAACGTTGGTGTTAAGACCAAGGATGTCGGCCATTTCATTGACATTGGTGACGTAGGTACCGTTAGCGTTTGTCAGTGCATCCAAGTTGGCAGCAACCTCATCGCTATAGTGGACGCTGTAGCCGCTGATTGAATCAAAGACGATAGTGCCGCTGTTGCTATAGAAGCTGGATTGAATCATACCGGCATTTTGAGGCATGTTGGTGAAGAATACAAGAGGCAGACGGCCTTGGAAGACACCGCTACCACCACGGATTGTGAGATTATCAGTAGCATCCCATGTGAAGCCGACACGAGGTGAAACTTGGACGCGGTTGGTGGGCCATTCACCAGTGTTGACGACATTGCCGCCCATGTTGTATTCAAGGATGGCGTTGTTTGTCATCAACTGTGAGTTGTCGAAGAACATACCGTCAGCACGGACACCAAAGTTCAACTTGAAGTTGTTGGTGATGTTCCAGTCATCCTGTGCATAGGCGCCAAATTGGTTGTAAGTGACTTCACCGCGAGGATTCTCTTCACCGTTGTTACCGAGGGTAAGGGCAAAGCTTAACGGACGAGCACCATTCAAGAAGTCCTCAGCGCTGGCGAAACGATAGTAACCTGTACCATTACGCATGTAGGAGTTACTTGCGGTCTGGCGTTCCCAATTGACACCGGCAGTGATCTTGTGGTTGCCAGTGTAGTAAGTTACGTTATCAGTGGCATTGAACACCTTGTTCTTCACACCGTTGTTGTAAGTAAAGAGCTCATAACCAAAACTGGTAAAAGGAAGATAATTGCCATTGGCTTGGAAGTCTTCGTCACCACTCATAATGTCGATGTGAGGGAAGAGGTCTGAGTTGGAACCGCGTTGGTCGTTGATGTCAGAATAAGTGAATATGAACTGATTGCTCACTTGAGTTGAGAAGCGGCTGTTCAATTCAGTAGCAAATGACATCACATCATTGCGTTGGGAGTACATGTTGTAGGAGAAGGGGAAGGAGCTTGCACTTGAACGTTTAGTAGCTCTGTTGCGGAATTTATCGTCACAAGAATTGTCGTTGGGCTTATACCATTGAGTGTTACCGGTCTTGTTGAAACGGAACATCAATTTGTTGTTGTCATTAATGTTCCAGTCGATACGAGCCAAAAGTTTCAGGTTGTTATTGCCACCAGGATAGTTGGTGTAGGAACCTGGATTGTAGTGATAGTCGTTGACCAATTTTTCATAAATCTGATCGAGGACTTCAGCACTGGCAGCGTCTGGACGATAAGGAATGACCTCTGAAGGCTCATTTGTTCTTTCAGCGTTGAGGAAGAAGAACAATTTGTCTTTCACAATGGGACCACCGACAGTTGCGCCATAGGTCCATGTGCTTTCTTCTGGGCGTGTGCCGAGGTCATTACCTAACAGCCTATTGCCACGGAAGGTTTGGTTGGTGTAGTACGTATAGGCTGAACCATGGAATTGGTTGGTACCAGACTTGGTGATGGCGTTGATGCCACCGCCGACGAAGTTGGACTGACGGACGTCGAAAGGAGCAACCACGACTTGAACTTCTTCAATAGCGTCCACGGAAATGGGAGTGCCACCACCGGGAAGGTTGCTGCTCAGACCGAAGTTGTTGTTGAAGTTGGCACCATCAACGGTGAAGTTGGTGGAACGACCATCGCTACCAGCAAAGCTCATATTGTTTGCATAGGGCGACACTTTGATAACATCGACGATGCTGCGTGTGATGGTAGGCAGAACGGCGATTTCCTCTGAGTTAACTGTTGTTGAGGTGGAGTTGGCGATGTGTTTTTCAGCCTCGCCCGAAATAATGATTTCGCCAAGTTCCTTCGCCTTGCTATTAAGCGCGAAATCAGCACGATAGGTTTCACCCAACTTCAAAGTGATGTTTTCAGCTTTTGAAGAGGTGTAGCCGATGTAACGGACTTCAATAGTGTAAGGTCCACCGACTCTCATGCCTTGCATTGTGTAGCGGCCTTCATTGTTTGTGGTGGTACCATAGTAAGTACCAGAAGGGATGTGGGTTGCAATGACAGTAGCACCAGGAAGCGGACCGTTTTCGTCAACAATCTTACCACTGATGCTTGAAGTCGTCACTTGAGCCATCATCGCGATGGAGGCAATCATTGCCAAAAATAAAGTAAGTAACTTTTTCATAGATAATGATTTAATGTTAATAATTAAGTTGGTTGTATTCGATTGTATAAACTCGTTTTCATTTTGTCCACTATATAAGACCGCGCAAAGATAAGGCATTCCTTTGAATTGCCAATCCAATCTTTCACAAACATTTTTCGTTTTTTGCGAAAAGAAATCAACAAGCTTTGTTCATTACTTATAAGACTTTGATTTAGATTGGATTGAAAGAGGATTAGAAACGTTTTAATGGTGCTGTTCGTGCACCTTATTTATAATAATTGCTCGACTTTCTCTCGGTTTCAATTTTTTTGCCTATTTTTGAAGCCCAAAACAAAAATACCATGAAAAGGATTGCAATACTTGCCATATTGGCCGCCATGTTCCTTTGTATTAATGCCTGTGACGATCCCGTATCGAAGCAATTCAAGGCTATGGAAGAGGAAATCTCATCCATTGAAAACCAAATTAATGACATCACCGATTGCGACGAGCTTCAAATGATGAACATCGCTATACTCGGTCTGCGTTCCGATATGGACAACTATCGTCAGGATTCGGATGTGGAGATGACTGACACGGAAATCGGACAATTGGACGATATGATTGACAAGCTTGAAGCCACTTGGAATGGCAAATGGTCTTCTCTCAACTGTGAAGAGGGCATTTCTGACGATGTCCTTGACACTTCGGGCGAGGAAGTCGGCGACTTCGATTAGTATGTGTTGTAAGTTGAACTTTTTTGCTATCTTTGCATTATCAAAATACTACCGTTATGGCTTTCTTTTATCGACATAATCCAAAGAAATTCAACTACATACCGCGCTATTACAACCCAGAGGAGCAAGCGTGGGAGGAAAAAAAGGCCGCTGCTGGTCTTGATTCAAAATTGACCCATGAGGAACAGCTTCGCGCTCAGATGCGGAGCAAATGGGGCGCCAAGAAAGACGAGGAGACCAAAGAAGAGCAACGAGCTAAACTGATTCGAAGAATCGTATTGGGCGCGTTTGTGGTGCTTCTGTTCTATTTTGTCTTCTGTACACCGTTGATGCAAACGATTGTCGGCGGACTGATGGGAAAATAAGGTATGTTGGACGTCATTAAGTTGCTGCCCGATAGTGTCGCCAACCAGATTGCGGCGGGCGAGGTGATTCAACGTCCTGCTTCAGCTGTCAAAGAGCTGATGGAGAATGCGTTGGATGCTGGTGCCACCCAAATTGATTTGGTGGTGAAAGACGCTGGCAAGTCGATGATTATGGTTGTCGACAACGGCTGTGGCATGTCGGAGACAGATGCCCGTCTATGTTTCGAGCGGCACGCTACCTCCAAAATCAGCAAAGCAGAAGATTTGTTCGCCATCCGAACCATGGGCTTCCGTGGCGAGGCCTTGGCCAGTATCGCCGCCATTGCTCAAGTGGAGCTGAAGACGCGACGCAAGGAAGATGAAGTGGGGGTGAAGATTGTCAACGAAGGATCGGTGGTCAAGGAGCAGACTCTTGTGCCAATGCAGTCTGGCACCACATTTACTATAAAGAATCTGTTTTTCAATGTGCCCGCACGGCGTAATTTCCTCAAGTCGCCTCAAGCTGAGATGCGACACATTGTGGAGGAGTTTACTCGAGTTGCACTAATGCATCCGGAAATCGGCTTCACACTCAACAGCGACGGAAAGGAAGTCTATCATTTGTATCAGGGCAATCTCAAGCAACGCATCATGGGATTGTTTGGGAGCAACTATGAGGAAAAACTGTTGCCCGTCCGTCAAGAGGCCGAACGTGTGCGCATTGACGGCTACATTGTCAAGGCGGAATATGCGAAGAAGACTCGTGGCGAGCAGTATTTCTTTGTGAATAAGCGGTTTATCAAACATGCCTATCTGCATCATGCCATCGAAAACGCGTTTATGGAAATGATTCCCAAGGACAGTTTCCCTGGCTATTTCCTGAATATTGAGGTGGATCCTGCCGACATCGACATCAACATCCACCCGACTAAGACCGAGGTCAACTTCTTGGATGTCAAGTTGGTGTATGCCATTCTTCATGCGGCTGTGCGTAAAGCAATAGGTCAGCACAATCTTTCACCGATGATTGACTTTGATGAGTCGGCCGACTTGAACAACGACTTTGGTAAGGCTATGGGCAAGGCATCGCCTTTGGCCATTCCCAACATACCTCTCGACCCTAATTTCAATCCCTTCAGAAAGGAATCCGCACAACGTGAGTCGCACTGGGAGGGTTCTTATCAACCTCAGAGGAAGGAATCACCGGGCGATTGGCGCCAGCTCTATGGTGAGCGTGTGGATCTACCTTCCGAGACCTTTGAACAGCAAGAGGAAGCCAAGCCGAATAACCAGTATTTGCAAGTGAATCAGTCGTATATCGTTACTGCGGTGAAGTCGGGGCTGTTGGTCATCGACCAGAATCTGGCGCATTCGAGGATACTCTTTGAGAAATACTTGAAAGAGCTGGAGAACCATAGCGGTGCTTCACAGCAGGAGCTGTTTCCGCAGGCATTGTCGCTTAATGTGAATGATGCCTCTCTATTGAAGGAGATGCTGCCTGAGTTGGAGCATCTCGGCTTCGTTTTGGAGCAAGCCAATCCGACCACCTATATGATTAATGGCACACCCTCCGATGCGGCGGGTTGCGATGCGGTAGCCTTGTTGGAGCAGATTTTGGACAATTACAAAATCAACCGTACTGATTTACAATTGGATAGGAAATTGAATTTGGCCAAGACTATGGCGGCGCAGCTTTCCATCAAGGCACAAACGAGATTGTCGGAGATGGAGATGCAAAATATTGTGGACCAGTTGTTTGCCTGTAATGTGGCAGAGATTGCGCCCAACGGAAAGAAGATTTATGTGATTTTAAATATGGAGGATTATTTTAAATGAGTGAACAATACAGTCCAACGGGTTTTAGGGTGTTGCCACCAGTAGTAAAAAATCTGCTGATAATCAATGTTTTGCTTTATTTGGCCACCTTTACCATGAATCGGTTCCATATCGACTTGACCGATTATCTTGGGCTTCATTTCTTTATGGCCAGCGATTTTAAGCCCTATCAGTTGATCACCTACATGTTCATGCATGGCAATTTTGAACATTTGTTTTTCAATATGTTTGCCTTGTGGATGTTTGGCAATACGCTTGAGAACATTTGGGGTTCAAAACGTTTTCTGTTGTTTTATATGGTCTGCGGTGTTGGTGCGGGCTTGTGCCAAGAGGTGGTGCAATACATTCAATATGCGACCACATTGGCCCAGTATGACAGTGTCAATTTGGGTGGCGGTCAAGTGATTTCCATGGCTAACTATTTGAATCTGATGAACACCGTGGGCGCTTCGGGTGCCATCTATGGTCTGTTGCTCGCTTTCGGCATGATGTTTCCAAACTCGATGATTTACTTATACTTCTTTGTCCCAATCAAGGCTAAGTGGTTCGTCATTGGATATGCGGTCATCGAGTTGGTGAGTGGCTTTATTGGAGGAGGTAATGTGGCGCATTTTGCCCACTTGGGTGGCATGCTGTTTGGCCTGGTCTTGATTTTGATATGGAAAAAGAAAGGAAAACTGTACGGTGACCAGATTTACTAATGGATATGGCTATCAGCGACCGAGTTTCGGTGGCACGACGAAGGATCTTTTCAAGCAGAATCCTGTGTTGAAATGGCTCCTCCTCGTCAATGTGGGCATTTGGATTATGGTGGCTTTCGCCAACCTTTTCCTGTGGCTCTACAAATCCCCGAGTACCAATCTGTTGGTAAAGTGGCTAGCGGTGCCTGCCGATTGGACGGAGTTGATCAGAAAGCCTTGGACTGTAATCACGTACATGTTCTTGCACGAACGGTTCTGGCATCTGTTTTTCAATGTATGGATGCTGTGTTTCGGCGGGATGATTTTCACGCGCTTCTTGTCACAGAAGCAGTTGGCTTTGACTTACGGTTTGGGCGGCCTTGTGGGAGCTTTGTTTTTTATATTGGCATATAACCTTTTCCCTGTTTTTGAGACAGCGAAGTATACTGCCGTTGCGATGGGCGCTTCGGCTTCTGTGTTGGCCATCTTGGTGGCGGCTGCGACCTACAAGCCGGATTATGGGCTCAACCTTTTGCTTTTTGGTCAGTTGAAATTCAAGTGGTTGGCGATTGCTTTTGTGGTCATTGATTTGCTGAGCATCTCGGCGGAGAATCCGGGAGGACATATAGCGCATCTAGGTGGAGCCTTGTTTGGCTTCGTATATGGGTTTGTTATGAGGAAAAGCCTTGAAAAGCCTGCCGAATCCAAGCGCAAAAACCGCAAGCCCAAGATGGAATATACGCCTTACGAGGAAATCCACGACGAGCCTCAAGTACCGCGTTCGGATGAGGAATACAACTATCAAAAGGCTGAAAGAGAACGCGATGTGGATGCCATTTTGGATAAGATTGCCAAGGAGGGCTATGCCAGTCTGACGGCGGAGGAAAAAGAGTTTTTGTTTAAAAACAGCAGATGATATGGTGAGACAAGAGAAAAAGAAAAGAAGCTTTTTTGGGAAGATGTTGGTCTTCATTTTTGCAGTTTTGGCCTTCTTAGGATTAGTGGCCATGGCCTTGAGTGTGGCCAATGCCTACATCAACCCGCAGCATTTCATTTGGACCACGATTTTTGGTTTGGCCTTTTGGGAGATTCTTATCTTTAATGGTGTGGTATTCTTGTTTTTGCTTTTACTATGGTCAAACAAGATTTGGATTTCGGTTGTGGCATTGCTCGTTGCCATCCCTGGCATTAGCAAGTCGTTTTCCTTTGGCTCGAAAGTGGAGGCCAACAGTAGTATCCGTGTTATGAGTTATAATGTCCATCAATTTTGTGTTGGTAAGGGAATGAATAAGGAACAGCATATTAATCAATTGATGGATATGATTCGCGAACAGGCTCCCGATATTTTATGTTGTCAGGAATTTAGCGGATTCGATTCGAAAATGACGCGTCCGAAATGTATTGAAGTTTTTGCGGAAAATGTTGGTTTTCAGTATGTTTATTACAATCGTAAAAGTAATTATGGAGGCAATGTGATTTTTTCAAAATATCCAATAACTAAGGTTGCGGAGGATTCGGGATTTGGCCAGGAGAATACATACGGAGTGATGGTTTCGGTGGATGCAGGCGAGAAGGGCAAGTTTCATGTCGCCAACGTGCATTTACTTTCATATAGGATTACAGACGATGAGATTGACATTTTGATGAACTCTTCCGAACGGCAAAACAATCTGGATACAATAGGGAAGTCGGTGCTCCATAAGTTAAGTTATGCTTTTCAGAGGCGTAGTAACGAACTTAAGAATGTTTTGGAAGGAATACCTCCTGTTGATGGACCGATTATCATTTGTGGTGATTTCAACGAGCCGCCGCTATCCTATAATTATCGGCAGATGCAGAAGGCTGGGTATGTTGACACGTTCACCAAGGTGGGATTTGGCATCAAGCCGACTTATGCAGGCAAATTGCCCCTGCTGCGCATCGACTATATTTGGGCTAATAATGGAGTTAAACCGCTTGATTTTGAACGGTATAAATACAAGGCATCGGATCATTATCCGATTATGCTTGACTTTTCGTTGCAATAGATCAGTTTAATTCAAAAATAACTATGTTGAATACTTCGTATTTCAATATTCAAAAATTCAAAATTACGCGATGCGTCTCCAATCTTTAAATCTTAAATCTTGAATCTTTAAATTTCAAATACTACCATAACATGACACTCATCAAATCAATATCCGGCATTCGTGGCACCATTGGCGGTCAGCCGGGCGATAACCTTACGCCAATCGACATGGTGAAATTCACCGCTGCTTTTGTCAAATTCGTGCAACATCATAAAGGGGTGAAACGCCCCAAGGTCGTCGTCGGCCGTGATGCCCGTCTTTCGGGTTTCCTCGTGAATCAGGTGGTTTGCGGTACCCTGCAAGCTATGGGTGCCGATGTGCTTGACATCGGACTGAGCACTACGCCTACGACTGAAATTGCTGTCACGGGGCTGAAGGCTGATGCCGGCATCATCCTTACGGCCAGTCATAACCCTGCACAATGGAACGCTTTGAAGCTCCTCAACGAAAAGGGCGAGTTCATTTCCGCTGCCGAAGGTGCTTGGTTGCTTGATGTAGCCGCTAAGGACGACTTCGATTTCGTCTTGATTGAGGAAATCGGTAGCTACCAGCAGATTGACGGTTGGATGGACAAGCATGTCGATATGGTCTGTCAGCTGCCTTTAGTCAACAAGGAGGTGATTGAGAAGGCCAACTTCAAGGTGGCTGTAGATGCCGTCAACTCGACGGGTGGTATTGCCATTCCGAAGATGCTGCGTGCCCTTGGCGTGAAAGAGGTGCTTGAACTCAACTGCGAGCCGACAGGCAAGTTTGCCCATACGCCCGAACCATTGGCCCAAAACCTGACGGACATTTGTCGTTACGTCAAGGAGCAGGGCTGCGACTTTGGCGTAGTTGTCGACCCCGATGTTGACCGTTTGGTCTTTGTCAAGGAAGACGGCGAGTTGTTTGGCGAGGAATACACCTTGGTCTCGGTAGCCGATTTCATCCTGAAGCACACGCCAGGCCCGACTGTGAGCAACTTGTCATCGACTAGAGCTTTGCGTGATGTCACCCAAAAGCATGGACAGCAGTATTTTGCCGCAGCCGTTGGTGAGGTCAATGTGGTGGAAAAGATGAAGGAAGTGGGTGCTGTCATCGGCGGCGAAGGCAACGGAGGTGTCATCTATCCTGAGTTGCACTATGGTCGCGATGCCCTTGTCGGCACGGCTTTGTTCCTGACCCAACTGGCCGAGAAGAAGGTGAAATGCTCCGAGTTGAAGCAAACCTATCCGTTGTATGTGATGTCGAAGAACAAGATTCAACTTACGCCTACGACTGATGTGGATGGCATTCTGGCCAAGTTCGCCGAGAAGTTCAAGAACGAGCAGGTGACAACTATCGATGGTGTGAAGATTGACTTTGAGGAAGGTTGGGTGCATCTGCGCAAGTCGAACACCGAGCCGATTATTCGTATCTATTCGGAAGGCAAGACCGAGGCTGAAGCAGAGCGTTTCGCCAATATGATTTTGGAAGAAGCGAAAAAGATGGTATAATAAATCGGCGTTTCGAC
>JAEEGK010010108.1_pt1 | contig 21819 bp, 10 predicted proteins | sample 8958771 | NCBI WGS metagenome assembly JAEEGK01 (sample SAMN16246547, study PRJNA631951) | gut metagenome | biome: gut microbiome; feature: rumen; material: SC-attached | host: Bos | place: Iran: Karaj | collected 2018-10 | reverse complement strand
GTTGGCATCGAAGATGATGGTGGCCTTGTTGCTGATGGTAGAGCCGTTTGCAGGATTCGGCTTGTGCTCGATGATGAACGAGACGAATCCCTCACCCACGTGGTTGTCGTTGTTGGGCAGGAGGAAGCCCAGGTCGGGGTCGTCAATCTCGTTGCCGTTCTTCTGCAGCGAGACGAAAGCCCAGCGGGCGATGCCGGTCTCGGGTGAGAACTGTCCGCTTACGCGTACGAGGATGTCCTGGCCATTCACCTTGTACTGCACGTCGCGCGTGAACTCCTGCGTGTGGCTGCCACCCACGACGAGCGTGGTGTCGGCCCAGCCGTAGCCAGTGAACGAGAAGGTCTGCAGGTCGTACTTCGTAGCATCGAGCGTGTCGGTGACGAACACCTCATGGGCAGGAGCCGAAGCCGAGGCCTTGTTCTCGAACGTGACGGTGTAGGCCATGTTGTGGATAGGCTTGATGAAGTGAGCCTTGTCATCGTAGCCCCAAGGGCCGATCATCTCGTTGGGGTCGTAGCTGCCCATGCCGTGCGACATCTTCTTGTCGGCAGGGCCTTTCAGACAGTCCTCACGATTCCAATAGGTATTCATGGCACTCCAGCACATGGAACCTAATATGAACATACACTTGCCCACTGCTCCTACACCAGAGAAGTCGGCAGCACAACTCAGGGCAGCACTTCCAAAGTTCTTGCCGAAGTTTACCCAACCGCCAGAATTACGGTCATAGATGTCCATCGTTGCCACAACAACAGTCTTGCCGGCATTGTAGATGCAACCAGCAACGGGTATCTGACCTATGACACCGTCTTCCAGCAGCTGCTGGCCGAAGCTCTTGGCCATGCACTCCATCTGATCCAGCGTGTAGAGTCGCCGCACCCGCGACATCGAATTAGCCTGGTCAGAGCGTTCCATTCCCCAAGGCTCCTGAAGACTGTAGTACATGTAAAGCTCATCGGAAACGGGGGTTGTGCCAGAGGGTTTCTTGAAGCGGACCCTGAAGGTCTTGTTTGCGGTACTGTTTGGTGCAACGTATGGGATGAGTAGCATATAACAGATGATGGAGTCGCCCATCTGCTCGTCATACGTCATCATGTAGTCAAGAGCCTGACTGGCCAGAGCCTGTCCGCTGTCGTCGAGATAGGGGCTTACGGCACTGATGTCGAAGTCGAAGGACACGTCGACATTGCCATTCATGCTGGGCACGCAGAGGATGAACGGCACATTGTAAGCCGGCATGTTCGAGCGGTTGCCGTAGGTGATGGTGTACTGCTGATACTTGTTCCATAGCATCTTGTCGCGTCCGTTCACCTGCGCCCACACGTCTGGTGCCTCAGATTTCTCTATGGTGAGTGCCTGGAACAACGTATCAGTACCCACGATGACATCGTATTTACCTACAGGAGCCTGGCTGAGGTCGAAGTCTGCGGGAGCCAAATCGTCGATGGAAACCACCTTGGAAGCATCGTAGTCGCGGCCGACGAGCCATTTTCCTTCTATATCGCCACTAGCGCCGTGCAGTGCCACACGGGGTTGGCTGTTATAAGTGAGTTTATAGCCTCCCAGTATATGCAGGGCAGTACCCTCAGCCTGTCCGACCACAGTGGGGAATACCTTGCTCAGTCCGCCCACGATGATGCTCTGCGAGGTGGCCACGTAGGCGTTGGTGGTCTTGCCGTCGCCCTTGGCTATCATCCAGTAGTTATACTGGCCGGGATGACCGCTTACGTCCTGTTGGTCGTGGTGCTTCTTGCTGGTGCTGTATTTGTCTAAGCGGCCCAGGTTCCAGGGGTCGGGCTTAATCCACCAGTAGGCCTCGCCGTCCTGGGTCATGTCGGTCATATAGATGGTCTGGCCCTTTAGGTCCTTGGTCAGGCTGAACTCGGGATGCGGCGGGCGGATGCCGTCATGTGCCTTCAGGTAGTTCTCCAGGAGCGGGACAGGATCGTTGTGATACTGGCTCTGGTCCTGCAGCGAGCCGTCGAAGGTGAGCAGCAGGCGGCAGTCCTTGTCCTTGGCGTCGGGACGGCCGTAGATGTGCTGCATGATTTCCTCGTGCGAGAGGGCTCGGCTGTAGAGGGCAAAGTTATCGACGTAGGTCTCGTTAACATAATAATCAGATGCTGAGCTCGGGCCGATGACGATGGGGTTGTTGCCCATGGCGATGGGGCCGCGCTCGGTCTGGGTGCCCATGAGCAGGCCGTCGATGTAGAAGCGGATGTTGTCCTTCTCTACGTGGGAATCGTAGGTCAGGGCCAGGTGGTGCCACGTGCCCTCCTCGATGATACGGTAGCGCCAGCGGTCCCACACCTCCTTGCCCTTGGCATCGACAGAGAGGTCGGTGCTGAGGCCGGCGTAGAAGCTGTAGCCTTGATTGCCGTCCTCGTGAGCCTCTAAAAACCAACCGACATTATAGATGGAGCCGTTGTGATAACCTGTGGCATGGCTGAGTGCGGCGATTTCAACCGAACCGCTGCTCCGCTTATCGATACGCACCCAGCATTCCACGGTCATGGCTTCACGCGTCTCCATGATGCTGGGCGTCATTGGGATGGTGACCTTGTTGAGCGGAGAGTTGATGAGGCGCGTCTCAGGAACGGATATGTCGAGCGCCATCTCCTGGCCTGTGGTGGCGGGGACGGGGTCGTTGCGGCGATAGACGATGCTCCAGAAGTATGGGTCGAAGGTCTTGTAGGGGGCCGAGTAGTTCATCACCCAATGTTCGGTGCCCTCGCTGTCGAGGCGGACGGTGAGCGACTGGTTGTTGCCGTTCTTGCTGTCCCACGACTCGTAGCCCACGGCAAAGTTGCGATGGACGGTGCGGAAGCCGTCCTTCGACTCCACCAGCAGGCCGCGGCAAGTGGTCAGATAGACGTGCTGGCCCGTGGGGTCGTCGGGGGCAAGGTAGAGGTCGTAGAAGTTGGCGAAACCTGAGTATTGCGCATTCCAGAAGCAGCGCGGCTGCGTCTCCCAGGTCTGGCCGCCGTCGTGCGAGTGGTACATCCGGGGACCGTTAGGTGTATGCAGCACGTAGATGTTCTGGCCCTTGGCGGCTATGGCACAATACGTATCCTTTGACTCGGGCAGGTACATGGCCTTGGTCCACGTCTTGCCGAAATCGGTGGAGCGGCGGAAGATGGTATGGTTGCGGTCGTTGGTGGGATGAGGATCCCCCAAGTCCTCGGCACAGCCTTGGAAGATGACGTTAATGACGTCACCCTCCAGGGTCATCTGGGCGTGATAGTTGAAGGAGGCGCCGTTGAAACCCTTCATATAGGTCAGTTGGCACCACGAGGTCTCGTCCTTCACCAGGGGCGCCACGTTCTGCGTGGTGATGTTTTCGCCGCCGTCGCTGGAGGTGGACACATAGACATTGCCCCACCACATGTTATAGTTCCAGTACATGTCGTTGCCCAGCACGGCCCATTGGCGGCCAGACACCTTCAGGTCAACGAGATCCTGCTTAGTGTTTATCAACTTGTTGGTGAAGGTCTGTCCGCCATCGAAGGAGGTCAACACACGGGTCTTGTAGCCATCGTTGCTATATTGGAAGGCGATGACCACGGTCTGGCCGTCGGCCTCCACATGCGGACGGCCATAAGGGAAGGTGCGGTATTTGTAGTAGCCTTCTTCTTGGCTGCTTTCTGCCAACACACGTTGCTGGAACGTAGCGCCGCCGTCGTGCGAGTAGGTGTAGAGCAGTTCGCTCTGTTCGACGTCGTCGCTGTTGACAGACTTGAGGATAGTGACGAAGTGTACGTCCTGCCCTTCCACCTCCATCCACTTGGAGTTGGTGCCGAAGTTGCCGCCCGCGTAGTTGATATCGGTCATCTTCATCGTTTTCGACTTGACGACGGCGTGGGGCTCCTCCCATGTGCGGCCGGCATCTGTGGAGCGCCGGTACCACAGGCAGAACTCGCCCTCGGCATTGGGCTTCCAGTCGGTCCAGGCCACGTGAATAGTCTGGCCGGAGACCTGCACGTCCATAGGCAGCTGATCTTTGGTGTAATAAGTAATGTCTGTCGTGCCTAACGACAGGTTTTGCCATCCGCCCCAGTTGGAGGGCACATACTGCTGCGTTTCGCTGGCAGCGAGCCCTACGAGAGAGGCAAGTAGGAACGCAAGTGAAAGAGATGTTCTTTTCATGTCTGAGCCATTTTTTCGTTATTTGCCTTACATCTGATATGATATTTTACTCGCTGCGTGAGTATGCAGGCTGGTCAGTGGGTGTGTCGCTTGGGTTGTTGACGTCAGTGCCGCCACCGGTATAGGCCGCCTGACGGACAGTGAAGAGCAGCGTGTCCTTGTCTTGGTTGGCAAGGAAAACAATGTCCATTATTCGGACTTTCGTCTCTAGGTTCTGCGTGCATGCTACCTTCACCTGCGGTGTGCCGGATGTATAGGTCTCCTGCGTCACTGTGAGCCAAGGTGTGGCGATGGCCTGCACTTGCGAGGTGATGCGTGAGGTGAGGCCTGTCAGCGATACTATCTTCTCCGAAGCCTCAGCGGGCATGTCACACTTCATGGTGAGGAACTTTCCCTGAGCGGAGGGCGTTGGCGGATTAGGAGTTGGGTTGATGGGATCATCCGGGTCGTCGCTACCGCCACAGGAGAGCAGTGTCAGGCAAGCAAAGAATGCTATGGAAAGATATCTCATTGTTTTCATATGATACAGTTGTTATTGTGAATACTTGAGTATGATTTTGGAGTGAGGACAGAGATGGGAAGTCTCTGTCCCCCTTTTTTCACTTTACCTGACTACTATCTTGCGTCCGTTGACGAAGTAGATACCCGGCTGAGTGGGCTTCTCTATGCTGCGTCCCTGCAGGTCGAGGTATTTCCGGTTTTCTGATTGACTGTTTTCGATTTCTTCGACTCCAGCCTCCTCACCGCTGATGAAGTATGCACGTGCACCTGCAGCCTTGGGTATGGCGAGCCAGGCACGGTGGCCTTCGATGCTGAAAGGTAATCCGTTCTGAGCTCCCCAGAACCATCCGAACGACTGAGCAAGCGACGTGCCGCTGGGACCATAGGCCAGCTTGTAGTAGAGGTTGCTGCCGTCTGCGCTGGTCGTAGTGGCGTTGTCGCTGCCGTGTAGGTAGTTGTCGCCAGTGTAGGAGGCAGCCTCGCTGGTGCTTGTCAGGGTGTAGGTGGCAGCCTTCTTCTGTGAGGCCTCAATGAGCACTGCAGTGCCCTTCGGCACGATGCTGCCTGAGAGTGCCTGATAGCTGAGACGTCCTCCGTTGATACCGCTGACTGTGCTTGCCTTCAGTCCCGAGGGCAGGGTATAGTTGGACCGTGAGTCGAAGAAGGTGGCATAGCCGGCATCGGCCACAGCCACGTCGATGGTGGTGGATGATGAGCCGCTGGTGGTGATGGTCTGCTCGACCTTCAGGTCCTTGGGCTCGTTCCAGCCCACGCGGTCGGTAGCTATCACGCAGAGGCCATACTTAGTACCTGGCTCGCATGTGAAGGATGCCTGTTGTGTGGTGATGCCCGAAGCCACAACCTGAGGCTCATTGCCGTCGTTGATGAAGGCATAGAGCGTATAGTGGTCGATGCCCGATGTCTTGTCGCTGCCCTGGATGGTGACCACGAGTTGTCCGTCCTTCTCCTCTACCTTGGTGATTTTCGACGTGGGATAGTCAGTGTCGAAGGTATTGACGTAGGTATTGGTGACAATCGGGTCGTTGGCGTCGAAGATAATGGTGGCCCGGTTGCTGATGGAAGAGCCGTTGGTTGGGTTCGGCTTGTGATCGATGGTGAACGTGACGTAGCCTTCACCCACGCGGTCGTCGTTGTTGGGCAGGAGGAAGCCATTCATGATATCCTCCAGTTCATTGCCGTTCTTCTCGAGCGATACGAATGCCCATTTGACGATACCCGTCTGCGGGTCGAACTGTCCGCTGACACGCACCAGGATATCGTGTCCGTTGACCTTATATTCCACGTCGCGCACGAATTCCTTGTTGTGGCTGCCTCCAACGGAGTAGGTATTATCGGCCCATCCGAAGCTGCTGAAGTTGAAGGTCTCGGCATCCAGCTTCGAGAGGTCGAGGGTATCGGTAATGAACACCTCGTTGGCAGGTGCCGAGGCCGTTGACTTGTTCTCGAAGGTAATCATATAAGGCATGTGATGGATGGGCTGTATGTAGTGGCGGTCGTCGTCAGGTCCCCATGGGCCGATCATCTCGTTGGGGTCGTAGGAATTGACGAGCAGGTAGTCTTTCCAGTGTGGGTCACCGCGCAGGCAGGCATCATAGGCCGCCTTGTTGCTCACCAAATCCCAGATGAGCTTGGCCATTGCCAAGCCTCCCTTGACTATAAGTGTGGGTGGGAAGAGGTCGGTGCCGCAGGCAAAGGCTGAAGTGACGAAGTTTGTTCCGAAGTTGGTCCAACTCTTATCCTTACCCCAGAATTTCTGGGTAACGGTCTTGACTATGTTGTAAGCACAGCCCACGACAGGCACAGCGGTGAGGCCGGCCTCCAGGAAGCTCATGCCCAGCATGGTCATGGCACACTCGGCCTTGCTTCTTCCCTTGTTAACTTGTTTGACGTAATCATCGTACGCGTCGTCAGCACGTGTGGTAGCTTCGTCATCGGTCCACGGTCCCCAGGGTTCACACATCATATAGTAGATCCTGACATTGTTGTAGTCCAGGCCGCTTTCTCTTGTGCCCTTGATTCGGAAGAACTGCTGGTTGGTGCTGTTGGGTGCGATGTATGGGATGAAGAATGAGTAGATGCGTATGCTGTCGCCCGTCACCTCATCGTAGGCCATGAGGTATTCGCCCAGTTGTTTAGCCAACTTGAGCTGCTCTTCGTCGAAGGCGTCGCTGTAGAGGGTATAGTCGAAATCAAACTCTACGTCGATGGTTCCCTTGCGGTCGGGTATGGCGATAAAGATAGGAGTGTTGTAGGCTGCCACATTCGAGCGGTTGCCATAGTCGATGGAGTAGCGCTGGTACTTGTTCCAGAGTGCTTTCCTGTATCCGTTGATCTGCATCCACACGTCGGGCTCCTCATACTGCTCTACGGTAAAGGCCTGATAGAGTGTGTCTGTGTCAACGATGACATCGTACTTGCCCGTGGGAGCTCCCCACAGGTTGAAGGAGGCAGGAGCCAGGTCGTTGATGTTCACTACCTTCGAGGCATCGTAGCCGTATTCCACGTCCCACGTGCCTTCAATCTCCGTCGAGCCTTGCTTCAGCACCACCTTGGGTTTTTTCGAGTAGGTCAGTGTGTAGCCGCCCTGTATGCGCAGCTTCACATCGGGCACATTTCCTGCCTTTTCGGGCAGTACGCGGTTCAGTCCTCCGATATGGACAATCTGCTCCGCACTGGCATAAGCATTGCAGTTGCCGGTGCCTCGTGCAACCATTGTCACGGGATAATTGCCACTATAGACACCGCCACGGTATCTGGTGAAATCGATCCGCTCATTGGGCTTGGTGCTGGTCGAGTAGGCATTGTCATAATAGCTCTTTCCGTCGTAGATATACGACACATAGGGCTTGATCCACCAGCAGAACTCGCCGTCCTTGGTGGCATCGGTCATGTAGGCAAATTCGCCTGCCATGTCCTTCGAGACGATGAACTCGGGATGTGGCGGACGGATACCGTCGTGCGGCGTCAGCGCATAATCCCTGATGACGATACCGTCGTTGTGGTAGGGACTCTGATCCTGCAGCGAGCCGTCGAAGGTGAGCATCAGTCGGCAGCCCTGCTCCTTGCCTGTGGGAGCCTGATACATGTGCTGTCGCAGCTCTTCCTGCGAGAGTGCCCTGTCCCAGACGGAGAAGTTGTCCACCAGGGCATTGCTGGTGGTGTTTCCACTTGCACTGCCGATGGCGATGGGGTTGTTGCCCTGCTTGATATCGCCCCTCAGCGTAGCCACCCTGAAGAGCATTCCGTCGACGTAGAGGCGCAGGTTGTCCTTCTCCACGTTGCTATCGTAGGTCAGGGCCACGTGATGCCAGTAACCCGAGTCGTAGATTCGGTAACGGTTGGTATAGCCGCCGCTCAGCTGCGTGCCTGTGCCGTCGACCGACAGCTCTGTGGTCAGTCCGGCGCCGATGGTGAAGTGATAGTCATGGTCGGCAGCCACCTCGAGATACCAGCCTCCCTTGTAGACGGAGCCCAGCGAGCTCGCATCGTTGTCTGTGAGACAGGCTATCTGGAATGTAGAGATGGTGTCGGGTCGCACCCAGCACTCCACCGTAGTGGCCTTCTTAATCTCATGCAGGCTGGGAGTCATGGGTATGATTACCTGATGGGCGGCTTCTGTATGGTTGTACACGTTGGGCATATTGGTCAGGTCGAGGGCCATGTTGGTGCTACCCGTGTTGGGCTCTGGCTCGTGGATGCGGTGGCATACCGTCCAGAAATGCTTGCTGTCCCAGTACAGGGGCCTGTACCACATGAACCAATGCTCACGTCCCTGACTGTCGAGCTGCACGATGAGCGCATTGTTCTGGATACACGAGCCGCCGTCCCACCACCACACCTGATCGCCTCTGACGAAGTTACGGCAGAGGGTGCGGAAGCCGTCCTTCGACTCGGCAAGGTAGGCACGCGATCCCGTCAGGAAGACATGCTGGCCGCTGGCATCGTCGGGGGCTATGTACAGCTGGAAGGAGTAGCAGCAATTCCATTCATCGTTACGCTCCCACATCACGCCCTGCTGCTGCACCTCCCAGGTCTTGCCGCCGTCGTGCGAGTGATAGACGGCATGCTTGCCCTTGCAGGTTGTGACCACATAGACGTTGTCGCCCTTGGCGGCTATGGTGCCGTGGCTGCCCGTTGACTCAGGCATGTAGCGGGCCTCGCTCCAGGTCTTGCCACCGTCGGTCGAGCGGCGGTGGATGGTGTGGTTGTAGTCGTAGCCCGGGTCGGGGTCGCCCTCATTGCCGTCGCTCAGCGAGCCCTCATACATCAGGTCGATCACATCGCCCTGCTGCACCATCTGCGGATGATAGGCGTACGACGGGTTGTGCAGGCAGTTGCTGGTGGAGTAGGTCTTGCCGTTGGAGGCGGCATAAGCCAAGTTCTCAGTACTGATGGTGTTCCCGCCGTCGGTCGAGGTCGAGAAGAACACGCGGCACCAGCGGTCGTAGGCCTGGCCGCTGCTCTTGTATCCCAGTATTGTCCACCGTCGGCCTGACACCTGCAGGTCGGTGATGTCGTATTGCTCCTCGATGGTCTTTTCTTCGCTGAAGGTCTTGCCGCCGTCGAAGGAGGTGAACACATGCACCTTATAGCCCGAATTGGCGGCAACGACTACGGTCGAGCCGTCGCTGGCTATGTGTGGGCGCTCATAGCGGGAGCCCCTTTCCTCCTCGGCCAGCTCGACAGTGGTGAACGTCTTGCCGCCGTCGGCCGAGCTGATGTAGGTCAGCACGCTATGACTGGCACCGCCCGAGCCCTCTATATAGTTGCTCACGGCGAAGCGCACGTTGTTGCCCTCCACCTGCATCCAGTGGCTGTTCATGCCTCCGGAGGTCGTGGTCCAGTCGTTATTGCTTGAGATAATCAGTTGTGGAGCCTCCCACGTCTTGCCGCCGTCGGTCGAGCGGCGGTAGTAGAGCGGATATTTCCCGTCGTTCTGCTTCGCCCGCTCCATCCAAGCCGCATGGATGGTGCTACCTGAGATTTGTATCTCCAAAGGTTTGTGGTCAACCGTCCATTCGGCGCTGTCGGCCACGCCGTATGTCAGGTTCTGCCAGTTGCCCCAATTCGAGGGCAGGTACTTCGTCATGTCTCCGGCATTCTGTGCTGTCACGGCAAATGATGCTGCCAGTGCCAGTGATAGTAATAGGTGTTTCTTTTTCATTTGTATATATGTGTTAGTTGTTTATAGTTCAAATGATTTTTGACGACAAAGGTAACGATTCTCCTGCATAAAAGACTCTCAAAATAAGAAAACTTACTCTCATTTTCCGCTTTTGAGAGTCGTTTGTGCAGTTTCTGTACCCTTTCAGAGGGCGCAAGGGTGGGCGATGTAAACAAAACAGGCCGGAATAAGGCTCCAGGCAAACGTTCCGACGAGTCAGGCGAAACGCCCTTACGCGCTGAACAGAACGACTACATGAACTGAGTGTGGCGTACTCTCAGGGAGAGAACAGGCTGATGAGAGGGAGAGAACAGGCTACTTTCAGGGAGAGAACAGGTATCTCTCCAGTCGTCATCGGCCGCGGCTATGATTGGCAGCGGGCGATGACAATCATGGCGGCGGGCAATGATGACATTGGCAGCGGACTCTGCCAACGATTTTTAAGATGGGTCATTGGGCGTTTCCGATGGCTTCACATTCTGCTTTTTCCACTCCTTTGGCGTGAGACCTGTTGCGGCCTTGAAGATGCGGAAGAACGACGACTCGCCCGAGAATCCAGCCTCAGCATAGATGCCCGACATCTTCTTTTCGAATTGATGGCTGAGCAGCTGCTTGGCATAGGCTACGCGATAGTTGTTGACGAACTGACTGAACGTGACGCCCTCCTCTGCATTGATACAGCTTGAGATGTAGCGGCTGTTGGTGTTCAGGAGCACTGCCACGTCGCTGATTTTCAGTTCGCTGTTCAGGTAGAGCTGTTGCTGCTCCATGAGCTGGCGTATGCGCTGCATAGTCGCCTTTTGCCTGTTGTCGCTGGCTGGCTCCTCGACGTTGATGGGGACTGGTTGCAGCTGTCGGCGTCTCCTTATATAAATAATGTACGCGATGAGAGCTGCGAGGGCAAGCACAATAATGACGATGACGAGCGGCATGGCGCTGAAGCCAGAGGTGGAGGCGACGGCTGGAGCATCTTGGGCCATCAACAGCTTGTAGACTGATGTGAAAGGATGGAAATTGTCATTGGCGATGCCGCCTGTCAGGATGAGGTCGCCCTCGGGTGTTAGCACTGGCAGCATAAAAGACAGACCGTTGTGCACGGAGTCGGAGCGGTAGACCGTCAGTGGTGCAGGCTGCTGGGTGTAGTCGACGCTGAGCACGTAGAAGCGCTCTTTAAGGTTGGAACCAACAAGATAGTAGCGCTGTCTCTGGCGGTCGACGACAGGATTTCCGTAATAGATGCTGTCGTTGCCATCGACAATAGGGATGGGTGCAGTAGTGGGAAGGAGCGAGAAAGTGGAGCCTCTCATCTTGACGATGCCTAAACTTCCGTCATCGTTGGAGGCGGGCAGCAAGTATGTGTAGTCGCCAATCTGGAAATTATCCTCGTTGTGCGACACATCCCAAACCAGAGGATGCCAGGTGTCGAAGAGGGGAATGTGGAAGGGGTCGCCCTTCAGTCGGTCGGCAATGATGGAATCGTACCTGACGCCTCGTGTGCTTAGAGAGCTGAAGATGATGACGTCGTCGGGGGCGATGTGCAGCATGACTGGTCTCGAACGTGGTGTGGCTACCTCTTTCACAGGCGAGAAAGCCTTCTGCCCGTCGAAGAGCTCGATGGCATCGTTGTGATACCAGTTGCCGCTGATGAGCACTTCACCGTTGTCCATCTCGACACCACTCACCATCGTGCGCTTCGTGTCGAGACATCCGAAGCCGTCGAAGGTGTGGGTCGTGGGGTCGTAGAATTCTACGGAGTGTGTCTGTCCGATTCCCAGTGGCTCGCTGTGACCTCCAGCCAGCAACACCTTTCCTGATGAAAGTGGCAGAACGAGTGCATCGTCGTGCGAGTAAGCCATCTGTATCATGTGCCACTGTCCGTTGCGGAAGTACTCTGCCGTCGGTGTGGGCACGAAGCCGTTGGTATGCCCACCGAATACCGTCAGTTCGCCATTCAGCCAGAAGGAAGCATGTCCTGTGCGTGGGACGTTCATGTCGGGCAGTCGCTCGACATCGATTCTCTCCATGCTTATCTGAGCCATTGCCTGAAGCATGACTACGAGCAGCAGTGATGTCAAGAGCGTTCTCTTCATAGCTTGGTCTGTGTCAGGAGCGTTCTTCTTGTGGGTTGTTTTTATGTCTTTGGCAGCAGCACGACACCCTCCTGCTTCTTGCCGTCCATCATCACTTTCAGCGGATGGTCGAAGCGTACGTGGCGTACGTGCTCCGTCTCCTCAATGGCAGGCATCTGGTCGAGCAGTTCCTTCTGGAAAACGCCGTCGCCGGTATAGGTGTTGACGGTGAAGTAGCCCACGCCGAAGGAGGTGAGGTTCTGGAAGAAGTGTGTGCCCTGCGATGGGTCGACGTGATAGTTTTTCAGGCCAGCCTCTACGATGACGCGAGCGGCCGAGATGTGTGGCCACTTCACGGGTATGCCCAGCCAGTAGTCTGACGACCCCCATCGTCCCGGACCTATGAGCACATAGTTCTTTCCCTGGTCCAGGAACCTGTGGTTGATCTGCTCTATCTCCAGCGCTATCTGTGGATTGGCTGAGGCAGTGAAGTTGTCGTCGGTCTTAACGTATACCACATCGACCACATCCTCTGAGATACCGTGCCCCAGAGAGTTGTGTGAGCGCAACAGGCACTGCTCGTCAGGAATCTTCTGCAGGTCTTCCTCGAGTACTTGTTTCGAATCAACGATAGGACGTATCTGGAGCAGATAGAAATCGCCTCTTACCTCAGCGCTATCGCCTTTGAACAAGTTGCAGGCGAGTTCTATCTCCACCGGGCGTCGCATCTCGTCGGCTCCCAGCTTCTGGCTCATCTGCAGGAGCTGTGGCAGGGGGAACAGGTCGTGCTGCAGCACTCCGCAGAAGGATATGACCTTGCGCCCGCCCTCATAGATGCCGTCGCGAATAATCTGGTCGACGGGGTCATAGGTGGAAGCGATATACTTGAGCGAGCCGTCCTTGTCGGCCTGTTTTACGCGGACTGTCTTGATGTTGAATCCGTCGTCCACCGACCAGTCGCTAGTCATTTTGCTCATGTCGAGGGCATAGAATCGCGTCTGCGTCTCTGTGAGTGCCGTCTCCATCTCGCTCATCTGCAGCACTTGCTTCGGATGATAGGGCGACACGCGCAGCGTCTGTCCTCCGTCGACGATATATTTACCCAGTCCCAGTGCCAGCGAAGCGATGCCTTCCTCGGCCGTCTCGTCGCCGATGGGGTAATAGTTCAGCGATCGCAGCACGCCCGAGAAAGTGGGGTAGTAGAGGTCGTCGTATCGCTGTCCCACCACCTCCTGCAGGATGACGGCCATCTTCTCCTGGTCGATGACATTCTGTGTGGCGGTCATGTAGGCCTTTGAGTCCTTGTAATAGACGCTGGCATAGACGCTCTTGATGGCACAGGCCAGCATGCGCAGCATCTCGTACTTATCGTCGAGCCAGGGAATCATGTAGGTGGCATAGATGCCAGCAAAGGGCTGATAGTGCGAGTCTTCGAGCAGCGAGCTCGAGCGCACGGCGATGGGACTCTTGATGGCCTCGAAGAAGGTGAAGAAGTCGGCAATGAGGTCGTCGGGCAGCTGTGCACGTAGGAAGTGCTTGAGTATCTCCTCGTTGGGCGCGTCGCTCAGTGCTATGCCCCACAGGTTGTTGTCGTCCATGAAGCGGTCGAAGAAGTCCGTGCAGAGCACCACCGTCTTGGGTATCTGCACTGTAGTGTTGGGCAGCTCGTTGAGCTCCGGATGTCGCTTGAGGATATTGTCGAGGAAGGCCAGTCCGCGTCCCTTTCCTCCCAGCGATCCTTCTCCTATGCGTGCGAAGTGAGCATAGCGGTCGAACTTCAGGCGGTCGAAGACAGCCACTACGCCGATGTTTTTCATGCGGCGGTACTGCACGATAGCATCGAAGATGATCTGTCGGTGGGCATCTACATCCTGCAGCTTGTGCCAGGTGACGTGCTTGAGGAATTGTGAGACAGGGAAGATGGCCCTTGCTGTGAGCCAGCGGCTCATGTGGTTGCGCCGGATGTGGCGCATCAGCGAGTCGTGGGGAATCTTGAAGATGTTGTCCTGCAGGTCTTTCAGCGTCGAGATGCGCATCACCTCCTCCTTCGTCACAGGGTCGCGGAAGATGAAGTCGCCGAAGCCCATGTGCTCCTCCAGCAGGTGCCGCAGGTCGACGTTCATCTTCTTCGAGTTCTTGTCGACGAAGTGGAATCCCTCGGCCTCAGCCTTCTGGCGGTTGATGGTCTCCGAGCTCTCCATGATGAGTGGCACATATTCGTCCTGCTTCCTGATTTCCTTCAGCAGTTTCAGTCCGGCCTCAGGGTCGCCCTCCTCCACGTGGCTCAGTCGTCCGACGGGTGTGTGCATAGGGAAGCGAGTGTCGCTGATGATGCCCAGCGTGTTCTCATGGTATTTCTGCCAGAGAGCCCAAGCCTCCTCATAGTTGGTGGCGAGCACCACCTTGGGGCGGCCTCTCTTGCGCTGAGCCGCAGCGTGAGGGTTGAGGGCCTCAGTCGAGAAGTTTTTCGACTGCTGCAGGATATAGTTGTAGAGGTTGGGCAGCACCGAGGAGTAGAATCGGATGTTGTCCTCCACGAGCATGATCATCTGCACGCCGGCCTCCTCCATATCGTGGTCGATATTCATGCGGTCCTCGATGAGCTTGATGATCGAGAGGATGAGGTTGGTGTTGCCCAGCCAGCAGAATACATAGTCGAAGATCGACATATCCTCGTCCTGCATGCGGCGTGTGATGCCGTGAGAGAATGGCGTGAGCACCACGCAGGGCACGTCCTGCCTGATGGCCTTCACCTCGCGGGCTACGGCAAAGGCGTCGTTGTCGGCATTACCGGGCATACAGATGACCAGGTCGATGTCGGTTGTCTCCAGCACCTGCTGTGCCTCGTCGGTCGTCGATACCTGCGTGAAGGTTGGAGGGTAGCGTATGCCCAGCTCAGTATACTCGTCGAATATCTTCTCGTCCACACGACCGTCGTCTTCCAGCATGAATGCATCGTAGGGGTTGGCTACGATGAGCACGTTGAAGATACGCCTGGTCATCAGGTGTGAGAACGACACGTCTTTCAGGTAGAAAGTATTGAACTCCTGTGGAATCTTGTTGGTCTCGTCCATATGAGTCTGAAAGATGACAAAAAAAGTGGGGGGATGTGACTTTTATTACTTCGCCTGCTTCAAGGTGATGAGCCCGTCGGCACTGATGGTGGCTTGGCTTTGGGGGACGTCGGCCTCCGAGAGCTGCTTCATCTGCTGTATCACCACACCCTTCTCGTCGGTCCTGGGGCCAATGCCGCGTGTCTGGATAAAGGGATATATCTGTCCGCTGATGAAGCGTCCGTCCTGCTTGTTGATCTTGATCTCCACCAATGGAGCATAGCCCGAGATACCCGTCAGGCTGACGTTGTAGGGAGTGCAGAAATTGCCCAGGCTGTAGGCGATAAACCGTCCTTTGTATACCTCGGCTGCGCGCAGCACGTGAGGCCCGTGTCCGTAGACCACATCGGCTCCGTGATCGATGCAGAAGTGAGCCAGCTGGCGCAGCGAACCGCGGTTCTCGCCCAGGAAGGTCTCGCTGCCCTGTGGCAGATGACTCTGCGTGCGCCCCTCAGCACCTCCGTGAAAGGAGACGATGACCAGGTCGCAGCGCTTCACCAGGTCGTCGACGATGCGGCCCACCACATTGAGGTCGGTATGCTTCAGGGTGTAGCTGTTGTGTCCGAAGGCGCAGAGGCCTATCTTCTTGCCTCCCCGCTCGATGAGTGCGCTCTCCACTCTGCCCTCGATGCCCGCGAAGAGGATGCCCTGCTCGCGCAGACATTTCTCTGTCGACTCGATGCCCAGCTGTCCGAAGTCGTTGGCGTGATTGTTGGCCATACTCAGGAAGTCGAATCCCACTTCCTTCAGGCGTGGTGCATAGCTGGTGGGAGTGCGGAAGGAATAGCTGTTGGGGCCTGTGCCCTTGGTGCTCTGTCCTCCGTCGCAGAGTGTTCCCTCGAGATTGCCCAGGGCGAGGTCGGCCCGCTTCAGGATGTGTGCGGCGTCCTTGAAGAGCTGCTTGCCGTCGTTCTCAGGCAGCATCATGCTGGGGAAGGTCGTTCCCATCATGATGTCGCCCACCATCGAGATGGTGAGCGTATCGGTTTGCGCCCCTGCGGGGCTAAATGATAAATGAAAAATGACAAATGATAAACCGATTATCTTCGTCAAACGCTTTCTCGTGTAACTCTTTATCTGCATAGCTTTATCATTTATCATCTTTTAAATCTCAACCCTCAAATCTCAACCCTCAACTCTACTTCACTCTTCTCACGCCGATATAGCGCTTCTGGTAGTAGCCTTCGGTCGACTTGCTGATTTTCACACCCTGCTTCGTTGAGGCGTGGATGAAGGTGAAGACGTTGGTCTTGGGGTCATAGTCGAGCACGATGCCCACATGTCCCACGTTGCGTCCTGAGCGAGGCGAGGTGAAGAACACCAGGTCGCCGGCCTGCATCTCGTTGCGCTTGATGGGGATGTTGGTGGCATACTGCTCGCGCGAGGATGCGCCTATCCAGACGTTGTTCTGACGCTTGTATACATAGCTGGTGAAACCCGAGCAGTCGAACGTGCGCGGGCCTTTCGAGCCGTACACATAGCGGGCGCCGATGTGCGAGAGGGCCTCGTCGATGAGATTCTCGGTCATCAGCTCGTCGTAGTTCAGCGTCTCGCCGTTGCCGTTGTACAGGAAGTCGTAGTTGTCGATCTCTTCCGCGTCCTCCTCTCCGTATGCCATCATTTCATCGACCATCTCTTCGTTGGTCAGTTCGGACTGGCCGTAGGCACTGCCAACGGCAAAGAATACACAGGTAAGGGCGCTTACAAAGATCTTTCTCATAACGTCTGATTAGGTAAGTTGAAGGGCGCATAGCAGCACCCCGGATTGAAAAAACTGGGTGCAAAGGTACTAAAAAAATATGAGGGCGGGGACGACGTTTATATCTTTTGTCTACTTTTAACAGTTTTGTGGGGTATCTTAAAAAATAAAAATTGTACCTTTGCAGACAATTAGCAATAACAACCCTTAAGACAATGAGAAAACAAATTCTGACACTCGCACTGCTGGCCAGCTGTAGCGTGGCCGTTGCCGACAACTGGATGAAGCGCCTGCCCGACGATGCCTATGTGTCGCAGGTCACGATTCCCGGAGCCCACGATGCTGCCACAGGCTGCGGCTGGGACGGAGGCTGGGATGAGCTGGCCGACCGCTATGCCCGCACGCAGGACGTCGATATGGCCACCTTGTGGCACCTGGGCATACGTGCCTTCGACCTGCGCCCCTGCGTCTTCGAGGAGTACCTGAACCTCAATCACGGGCTGATGCCCACCAAGATGCACTTCGACGCTGCCCTGCGTCTGCTGTGCGACTCGCTGCGTGCCAATCCTTCCGAGTTCGTCGTCATCCACATGCTTCATGCCTCCGACGGCGACCAGGTGGAGGAAGATGTCTACGACGAGCGCATCCAGCAAGAGCTGCAGCGTGAAGAGTACCAGCCCTATCTGATCGACTTCAAGGCCGACCTCACCGTAGCCGACATGCGCGGCAAGATGCTCATCATCAGTCGCGACAAGTATGCTGCATCGCCCGTCACAGGAGGATTCTTCGATGCCTGGACCGGCGAGATCAACTGGAGCAAGCAGTTGGCAGCACGCATCCTGGGACCCGAGAAGGCCTCGGCGAAGCTCTGTGTGCAGGATTTCTCCGACACCCATCGTCAGGGTGATGTGGAGCGCAAGGTGCAGGCCATCCGCCGCATGCTCGACTTCACCACACAGCGTGCCACCAACAGCGCTGCCGACATCCGCTGGGCCTTCAACCTCGCCTCGGCCTACTCCAAGGTCGAGTCCATCTTCGGCAATGATGTGTCGCTCAGCGACGGCTATCGCGACAACGCCGTCCATACCCACGCCGCCATCCTCGACTACCTCAGCAGCAGTCAGGGAGGCCCTGCGGGCATCATCCTCATGGACTATGCCGGAGTGGACCAGAGCGGCGACTACCAGGTACGCGGACGGGAGCTCATCGACAGCCTCATCGCCTTCAACTTCCGCTACCTCGAGGAGCAGCAGGAGCCCGTCGTCCAGGAGCCGCCCACTATGGGCTGGAGCTCGTGGAACACCTATGGCGTCAACATCAACGAGAACCTGATCAAGCGGCAGACCGATGCGATGGTGCAGAAGGGACTGAAGAACGTGGGCTATGACCACATCAACATCGACGACGGCTACTTCGGAGGGCGTGACTCCAAGACCGGACAGCTGCTCATCCACCCCACGCGCTTCCCTAACGGCCTGAAGGGCATCGTCGACTATATCCACCAGAAGGGCCTCAAGGCTGGCATCTACTCCGATGCAGGGCGCAACACCTGCGGCAGCATGTTCAGCGGCGACCCCATAGGCAAGGGCGTGGGACTCTACCAGCACGACCAGCAGGATGCCGACTACTTCTTCCTTGAACTGGGATTCGACTTCATCAAGGTCGACTTCTGCGGAGGATCCTACTATCACAACGAAGACCACCTCGTGCTCGACGAGCAGGAGCGCTATACAGCTATCGCTCAGGCCATACGCAACACGGGCCGCACCGACGTGCGCATGAATGCCTGCCGATGGGCCTATCCCGGCACTTGGATCAACGCTCAGGCGGCCTCCTGGCGCACCACAGGCGACATCAACGCCTCCTGGGGTTCCGTCAGGGACATCCTCGCTGAGAACCTCTATATGTCGGCCTACTGCTACGACGGACACTACAACGATATGGATATGCTCGAGGTGGGACGATCGCTCACCGCCGAGGAGGACAAGACGCACTTCGGCATGTGGTGCATCATGGCCTCGCCGCTGCTCATCGGATGCGATATGACCAATATCAACGGCACTGCCCTCAACCTCCTGAAGAACAAGGAGCTCATCGCCCTCAACCAGGACTCGCTCCACCTGCAGGCCTACCTCGCCAAGAAGCAGGACGGCTGTTTCCTGATGGTGAAGGACATCGAGACGCTGCAGGGCACTCGTCGAGCCTTCGCCGTCTACAACCCCGAGGATGAGGCTAAGACCGTCAGCGTCAGCTTCCGCGACATCGACCTGGGAGGCAGCGTCAAGCTGCGCGACGTCTTCCAGAAGAAGAACCTGGGCACCTTCACCGATACCTACAGCGTCGCAGTCCCTGCTCACGGCACCCGCATCTATGTGGCCGAGGGCGAGCTCCGTCTGGAGCGCACCCGCTACGAGGCCGAGACTGCCTTCATCAGCGACTATCAGGAAATCAAGAACAACCAGAGCGAGAAGACGGGCATCTACGAGGCGGCAGCCTACTGCTCAGGCGGCTACAAGGCCGGATGGCTGGGACAGAGCGAGCAGAACGATCTCCAGTGGCGCGATGTCTACAGCGCTGAAGGCGGCGACTATCAGCTCTCCGTCGGCTATATCTCGGGCGAGAGCCGCACGTTCATTGTCAGCGTCAATGGGCAGCGCGTGCAGTCCTTCTCGGTCAACTCCGGCGGATGGGACAGGGTAGGGCGCAAGACCCTCACCGTTCAGCTGCAGAAGGGGCGCAATGTCATCCGTCTGTCCAACCCCAACGGCTGGATGCCCGACATCGACTACATCGAGCTCATCTCTAGGGAGCAGCTGGGCGTCGACACAAATCTCAAATCTCAAACCTCAAATCTCAAATCATCCTACGATCTCCTGGGCCGCCCGGTCGACTCTGCACAGGCTCACGGCATCGTGATCACCGAAGGACGTAAGACGCTCAGGTAACGTATAGTCATGAAGAAAGCTACTGTCAGGCTGACCGACGTCAGCATAGGATATAAAGGGCGGCAGGGCCTCAACGTAGTGGCCAGCGGCATCACGGCCGACATCTGTCAGGGCGAGCTCACCTGCCTGCTGGGCAGAAACGGCGTGGGCAAGTCCACCCTCCTGCGCACCCTCTCAGGCTTCCAGCCCCGTCTCTCAGGCTCCATCACCATCGAGGGCCGTGAGCTCGACGACTACTCCGACCGCGAACTGGCACAGAAGCTGGGCGTGGTGCTCACTGAGCGTCCCGATGTTCAGCAGATGACCGTCTGGGACCTCGTAGCACTCGGGCGGTCGCCCTACACGGGCTTCTGGGGCCGATTGCACGACGATGACGTGCAGGTCGTGGCCGAGGCCATTGCGCAGGTGGGCATCGAGCAGCTTAGGCATCGCCTGGTGACCACACTCAGCGACGGCGAGCGTCAGAAGGTGATGATAGCCAAAGCCCTCGCACAGCAGACGCCCATCATCTTCCTCGACGAGCCCACAGCCTTCCTCGACTATCCCAGCAAGGTCGAGACGCTGCTACTCCTGCGACGCATCTGTCGTGAAGGCCAGATGACCATCTTCCTCTCTACCCACGACCTCGAGCTGGCCCTCCAGGTGGCCGACTGCATCTGGCTGATGGACGACGAGGGACTATCCATCGGCACGCCCGTCGAGCTGGCCGCCCAGCAGGCGCTCACACGCTTCATCGAGAGCGGAGGCGGAGTGACCTTCGACCCACAAACCATGAGGATTATGATTAAGGCCTCACCTCCTCACCCCCTAACCCCCTCTCCCACTGGCGAGGGGGGATAACTGCGGAGGGAGTAAGCTGAGAAATGAAAGATGAGAGATGAGAAAGATTTTTATTAGCGTTTTGTTTCTTTCGTGCTTGCTGACGGCCAGCGGCCAGCGGCAGATGACGATGCCGGCCTTCCTGAAGCCGGGCGACAGCATCGCCGTCATCTCGCCCTGCAGCACGCCTGAGGAGAAGACCGTCGCCGATGGCTGTGCCATCCTCCGCCAGTGGGGCTACGTGCCTGTGGTGGGACGACACGCCCTCGACGAGGATCACGGCTTCGCAGGCACTGCCGACGACCGGGCCTCCGACCTGCTCTGGGCCTTGCGCGACTCCACCATCCGCGCCATCATGTGCAGCCGCGGTGGCGACGGAGCCGTACAGGTGCTCATGCGAGTGCCACTCTCCGAGTATCGCCGTCATCCCAAGTGGCTCATCGGCTTCAGCGATGTCACAGCCCTCCACAGCGCTTCGGTGCAGGCTGGCGTGATGAGCATCCACGGGTCGATGTGCTACGCCATTGCCGCACAGGAAGGCACCGACACCGTCAGCGTCACCCTCCGGCGGCTCTTGCAGGGCGAGCTGCCCCGCTATCAGCTGGCACCCCACAGCCTCAACCAGCACGGCACGGCCGAAGGCATGCTCGTGGGCGGCAACTTCTCAGTCTTCTGCGGACTTGCAGGCTCCGACTACGACTTCCTCCGTCAGCGCGACATCATCCTCTTCATCGAGGACACCGACGAGGAGATGACCAAGGTCGACCGCATGCTCCATCTGCTCGAGGTGCGAGGCATCCTGCAGCGTCTCAAGGCCGTCATCGTAGGTCATTTCACCGACTACAAGCGGCCCAAGAACGATTTCGACGATATGTACCACATGCTCCACCACTACCTGCAGCACTATCCCATCCCCGTGGTCTACGGCTTCCCCGTAGGTCATGCCCGTCCCAACTTCCCCCTCATCGAGGGTGCCCAGGTCCGCCTCACCGTCACCCCCGAAGGCACCACGATGCAGTATAGGAGCCTCACCCCCGACGGCCTCACCCCCAACCCCTCTCCAACTGGAGAGGGGAGAGCGGATTGAGTGCACTTTCCTCTTTCCACTCTCCTCTTTCCTCTTTCTAGAATGGTCCGCAGCCCATACAAGACGTGGTGGTGAGTGCCGTGATGAAGGCCGTCAGCGCTGCTATCAGCGCCTCCGCCAGTCGGTTCTTCAGTCGTTCTTTCATTGTGTTTTCTCCTTTCTTAGTTATAGGTCGCTTACGCTCAAAATTGAAGCAAAAATTTTAAGGAAAAATTAAATGAACCCGTCGGAATTTCGATTAATTTTCTTTCTAAT
>JAEEGK010010104.1_pt1 | contig 21827 bp, 20 predicted proteins | sample 8958771 | NCBI WGS metagenome assembly JAEEGK01 (sample SAMN16246547, study PRJNA631951) | gut metagenome | biome: gut microbiome; feature: rumen; material: SC-attached | host: Bos | place: Iran: Karaj | collected 2018-10 | reverse complement strand
CTTCTTCAACATTTTTTACTGCGCTGTGACTGTTTGTCTCTGCAAAACTGACGGCCATCATCATTGTGGCAACTACTGTTAAAATAATCTTCTTCATAATTTAATCCTTTCTTTTTTTTATTTGTTATCCTGTTTTTTTGTTATCCTGTTTGTTATCCTGTTTCTGACTCTTTGACGCATGGAAAATGAAAAGGTTTAAAAGAAATCGAAAAAATTTTTTATTGAGGGTATTTTTCATTCTCTTTTCAAGCTATAACTATAATTATTCTTAATGCGTGCGCGCATATTCATATTTATTTTGTAACTTTGCAGCCAAATTAAAAAAGAATAATAAAAAAATAAAGATATGGCACAAGAAGATGTTTTTAAGAAGATTGTAAGCCACTGTAAAGAGTATGGCTTCGTGTTTCCCTCAAGTGAGATTTATGATGGTTTGGGCGCCGTTTACGATTATGGTCAGAACGGCGTGGAGTTGAAGAACAACATTAAGCAGTATTGGTGGAAGGCGATGACAATGCTGCATGAGAACATCGTGGGTATCGATTCGGCCATCTTTATGCACCCGACGATATGGAAGGCTTCCGGACATGTGGATGCTTTCAACGATCCCCTAATTGACAACCGCGACTCAAAGAAGCGTTATCGCGCTGATGTGCTGATTGAAGACCAGATCGCCAAGTACGACGAGAAGATTCAGAAGGAAGTTGAGAAGGCGCGCAAGCGTTTTGGCGATAGCTTCGATGAAGCAAAGTATCTGGAGACCTCTGAGCGTGTGAAGGAGACCAAGGAAAAACGCGACAACCTGCACGCCCGCTATGCAGCAGCTATGCAAGGGCCAGATCTCGACGAGCTGAAGCAGATTATCCTCGATGAGGAAATCGTATGTCCTATCAGCGGAACTAGAAACTGGACGGATGTACGTCAGTTCAACCTGATGTTCTCTACTGAGATGGGTGCCTCAGCTGATGCTTCGATGAAGATCTATCTGCGTCCTGAGACTGCTCAGGGTATCTTCGTGAACTATCTGAACGTGCAAAAGACTGGTCGTATGAAAATTCCTTTTGGTATCGCTCAGATTGGTAAGGCTTTCCGTAACGAAATCGTGGCCCGTCAGTTCATCTTCCGCATGCGTGAGTTTGAGCAGATGGAGATGCAGTTCTTCGTACAGCCCGGCACTGAACTTGAGTGGTTCCCCAAGTGGAAGGAGACCCGTATGAAGTGGCATCAGGCTCTGGGCTTTGGCGCTGAGAACTACCGTTTCCACGATCACGACAAACTGGCTCACTATGCTAACGCTGCTACTGATATCGAGTTTAAGATGCCGTTCGGCTTCAAGGAGGTAGAGGGTATCCACTCTCGTACGAACTTTGACCTCTCACAGCATGAGAAATATTCAGGCAAGTCGATTAAATACTTCGATCCTCAGACCAACGAGAGCTACACTCCGTATGTCATCGAGACGTCGATAGGTGTCGATCGTATGTTCCTCTCTATTATGTGTCACGCCTACGAGGAAGAGAAATTGGAGAATGGTGAGACTCGCGTGGTGCTGAAGCTGCCCGCAGCTTTGGCTCCTGTGAAGTGCGCTGTGATGCCATTGGTGAAGAAAGACGGTCTGCCTGAGAAGGCTCGCGAAATCATCGATAGCCTGAAGTTCCACTTCAATTGTCAGTATGACGAGAAGGATTCAATCGGTAAGCGTTATCGCCGTCAGGACGCTATCGGAACACCATACTGTGTGACCGTTGACCACGATTCTCTCACCGATGGTAAAGTCACTCTGCGTTTCCGCGACACTATGGAGCAGGAGCGTGTGAACATCAGCGATCTCAATGCTATTATCGAGGATAAGGTGAGCATCGCATCATTACTGAAAAAACTACAGTAAGAATGAGGAATTGGAAATACATATTGCTGAGCGTGATACTGTTCCCATTCGTGGGGATGGTATCATCGTGCAGCGAAGACGACAGCGTGACAGATGAGTATGCCAACTGGCAGGAGCGCAACGAGGCGATGACTGACCAGTGGGCTGCCAGCGGCATGAAGAAAATTCGCGTATATACCCAAGATGAATCTACTACGGGTAAAAACTGCGATTATATCTATGTGCAGGTGCTGGAAGCTGGCGAAGGTACAGAGAGCCCTCTCTATACAGACACTGTTCGTACGGCCTATCGTGGAAGGATGCTTCCGACAACGAACTATACCAACGGTTATGTTTTCGACGAGACCTATATAGGTGACTTCAGTTGGCATACGGCCGGTGTGTCGTCATTATACTGCGGTGGTATGGTCGACGGCTTTACCACTGCCCTGATGAACATGCACAAGGGTGATCATTGGCGTGTGCATATCCCTTATCAGTTGGCTTATCGTTCCGTCACGTCTGGCTCTATTCGTGCCTATAGTAATCTGATTTTCGATATTGCCGTATACGACTATTGGCATCCGGGTGATTATCATCCCGCTTTTAGAGCGAGGACGAGATAAGCAATAAAAATGAAGAGACTAAAAACCTAACACAATGCAGAAATATGCAGACTATATCAAACGGATTGAGATTGACTCTCTATGGAGTGGCAAGAAGCACATTCTCTGGGAGCTCAATCCGGGTGTGAATATCCTGAGTGGTATCAATGGCGTTGGCAAGAGTACCATTTTGAACAAGGTGGTAAAGGGATTGGTTGCGGGAGGCGAGTTTCCTAGTCACATGTTGAAGGGTGTGCGTCTGGAGGTCGAGCCTGAGGATGCCAAATGGATACGCTACGATGTGATTCGTTCGCTTGACTCACCTGTACTCGATCTCGACACAATGGCACATGTCGATACCCGTATCTCGTCGGCTCTCGATTTCCAACTATATCACTTGCAGCGGAAATATCTGGATTATCAGGTGAATATCGGCAACCGCATTATTGCTGAGTTGCAGGCTGGTAATGCAGATGCCGCCCAACAACTGTCGTTGCCGAAACTGCGGTTTCAGGATATGGTCGATGATCTGTTCTCGGATACGGGCAAGAAGATTGTCCGCACAGAGAATGAGATCCGTTTCTCGCAGATTGGCGAAACGCTGGTGCCTTATCAACTCTCGAGTGGTGAGAAGCAGATGCTGGCTATCTTGCTGACGGTGCTCGTGGAGGATAATCAGCATTATGTGCTCTTTATGGATGAGCCTGAGGTTTCGCTACATATTGAATGGCAGAAGAGGCTCATCGACCTTTGTGTAGAGTTGAATCCTAATGTTCAGATTATCCTGACGACGCATTCGCCTGCAGTGGTGATGAACGGTTGGATGGATGCCGTCACTGAAGTGACAGATATCACAATCTAGTAAATAATAGTTTGTCTAGGAATGCCTAGAAGACTCAGAGACAATATCAATAGCCGCTATTTCGAGGCGGCTAACGCACTGACCTCAAAGAAGGCGCGACGTAGGATTGTTGCTTACGTCGAAAGCTATGATGATATCTATTTCTGGCGGACTGTACTCAGCGAGTTTGAGAACGATAAACGCTACTTTGAGGTGATGCTACCTTCAAAGATCAACCTCACTCGTGGCAAGAAATCGGTATTGATGAACTTTCTCGAGGGCGCTCCTTTGGGCAGGGATATGATTGCTTGTGTGGATGCCGACTATGATTACTTGCTACAAGGGCGTACTGCACAGTCGAAGAGAGTTCTGGAAAGCCCATATGTGTTCCATACATACGTCTATGCCATCGAAAACTACCAGTGTTATGCACCATCGTTGCATAATGTCTGTGTGTCTGTAACGCTTAACGACCATCGCATCTTTGATTTTCGTGCCTATTTCCAGGCGTTCAGTGAGGCTCTTTTCCCGCTTTTCGTATGGTCAGTCATGCTTTATCGTAATGGCAATTATAATCGATTTTCCATCTCTGACTTCAATCGTATTGCTGATCCTGGCGGATTTAATGTGCAGCACCCAGAATCTTCGATTGCCAATGTGAAGCGTAAGGTGAATACCAAGGTCAACGAATTGCAGCGTCAATTCCCTGACGCCAAGGATGAATATCTGACTACTAAGGAGGATATCAAGACTTTGGGAGTGACGCCTCAGACCACCTATTTATATATACAAGGGCATCATCTGTTCGATACAGTTGTGTCGCCGATCATGTCGAAGGTGTGCAATCTGCTACGTCAGGAACGACAGAATGAGATATACTTTGCTATGGCGCACAAAACGCAAAAGCGCAATGAGATGACGTGCTATGAAAACTCGCTGCAGGACATCAAGGCGATGCTTAAAAAGAATAGCGGCTATATGCTCTCTGAGCAGTTCCACCGTATACAGGAGGACGTCAGGAACTACCTTGATGTTCAGACGTAAGTCTCCAGGAACCTTACTACTCCCTCTACTTTTACCTCGTTAGTCGTTGCAGGCAGCAGGATGGTGTCGCCCATCTTGAATGTCATCTGCTCACCGTTGCAGGTGATGGCTCCTTCGCCTTTCACGGCTATCAGGATCACGAATGAGTCGAGCTCAGAGTAATCCAACGTCATAGGCTCAGTCAGATCATAGACCGCAGTCGTGAAATAAGGGCTCTCAACAAGTTGTACGCCTTCGTTCAGAATGGGTTCGTAGCCTGCACGGTAGTTGGGCAATACGGTAAAGTCGATGCATTGCGCAGCCTCCTTGATGTGGAGCTCGCGGTAGTTGCCGTCTTTGTCCTTGCGCTTATAGTCGTAGATGCGGAAGGTTACATCCGAGGTTTCCTGAATCTCTGTCACGAAGCATCCAGAGCCGATGGCATGGATACGACCAGCGGGAATGTAGAAGACGTCGCCCTCTTTTATCTCGTAGCGTGCAAGTGCATCGACGATGGTGTCGTTCGCAACCATCTGTTCATATTCCTCGGCGGTAATCTTCTTTTTCAAACCATTGTAAAGATGGGCGCCAGGGGCTGATTCCAAGGTGTACCACATTTCGGTCTTGCCATGTGGCTTGCCCAGACGATGTGCTGTCTCATCATTCGGATGCACTTGAATACTGAGATCCTGACTAGCGTCGATAAACTTGACGAGCAACGGGAACTCATCGCCGAAGCGCTGGTAGTTCTCCTCGCCTACGAGTTTTGCTTTTTGTTCGCTTACCAGCTGGTTCAGGCTCTTACCTTTATCGGGGCCATTGGCCACTATCGTCTCATTATCTTTCACGCCAGAGATTTCCCAACTCTCTCCGACGCGTTCCATCTGTGTGTTAAGATGCTTGAAGGGGATAATCTTGTCACCTCCCCAGAGTGTCTGCTTAAGCAGTGGTTCGAATTTGTACATAGTTATATTAGTGTGTAGTTAATTTTCCTTCCAGAAACTGGGTGTGAAGAGAACAAGAACAGTCATAATTTCAAGACGACCCATGAGCATCAGTAAAGAGAGAGCCCATTTAATGTAATCGGGCATGCCAGACCAAGAGATATTTGCACCGATATCATTACTAAGCGAAGGGCCGATGTTGCTAACGCAACTCAGAGCGATGACAATGGAATTGATGGTGTCGATGCCTGAGACGATCATGATAGCAGCAGTGACTAGAATCATACACATAAAGAGGGTGAAGAAAGCAAAGAGTGCAACAATCCTCGACTGGGGAACGCTCATGCCATTGATCTTCACAGGTAGGACGGCATTCGGATGTAGAATCTGGCGGAAATTGTTACGCAACGTCTTTAGTGTCATCACAGCGCGGATACATTTGAAGCCTCCGCTAGTACTACCTGCACAAGCGCCGACGAACATTAGTCCACCTAAAATGATCCATGTGATATGTGGCCATCGTGCTACATCATCGCTGAACACACCCGTAGTGGTCATAAACGATACCACCTGGAAAAGTCCTTGTCGAAGGGCCTGTTCCAAATTGTAATCCATCTGAGTCAACAATACCGTCATGATACCAGCAGTAGCCAACAGGACAATGCTGATATAGAGTTTGAACTCTGAATTCTTGAAAAGATCCTTGACACGGCCCTTGAAGATGCTAACGTATAATAAGGTGAAATTGATACCTGCCAGAAACTCGAAAAGGATGGCAATGTAGTCAATATTGGCATCATTGAAGTAGGACAGTGAGTCGTTGTGAATAGAAAAGCCGCCTGTGGCCGTCGTCGTCATCGAGTAGTTCATCGCATCGAACCAATCCATGCCTGCTATCCAGAAAGCTACTCCGCAGCCAATGGTCAGTAACAAGTAGATACTCCAAATCCATTTGGCAGTCGTGGAGAGTCGCGGGTGCATTTTTGCTTTGATGGGGCCTGTTGCTTCTGCCGCAAACACCTTCACGCTTCCACCCACTAACGAGGGTAGAATGGCGATGGTAAAGAAGACGATTCCCAAACCTCCAACCCATTGGGTGAGTGATCGCCAGAAGAGGATGCCTCGTGGAAGGCGTTCTACATCATCGAAAATGCTGGAACCGGTGGTAGAGAAACCTGACATGGTTTCGAAATAGGCATCGGTGATGTTGGTGCAACTGCCATGTATGAGGAATGGAAACATGCCGAAAAAAGAGAAGATAATCCATACGGCTGTTACTACCACAAAAGCATCGTGACGGTTCAGGCTGTTTCTCGCATTTCGCCCCATCAGTAGGAAAAGGAAGGCACATCCAAAGGTGATTAGCATAGACATGAGGAAAGCCAAGGTGTCGTCTTCTTGAAAATAGAATGACACCCCTACGCACCAGGCCATAAAGAAGGCCTCGATGAACAGGAGTGAGCCTATGATTTTGGATATGATATGCCAGTTGACCATTCGATGTGAATTATGGCGTAATCGTATTGAGAATCATTGATTTCTTGAAAAATTTCTCAACCTGCTTGAGTTTGGCTTCATGACAGAAGACCATCACAGAATCACCGGCTTCAATTTGTGAATTACCGCTGACGAGCATACCTGTACCATTGCGCACCAATCCTCCGATAGTAGCACCTACGGGGAGACCAAGGTCTTTGACCAATTTCTTCGTGACACGTGAGCCTTCAGCTGCAGTAAACTCAGCAACTTCAGAATCGACGAGCATTAGCGTCCTGAGGTTGTCGACATCAGCCTCAAGCATCATCTGGAAAATATGACTGGCTGCAATTGTCATCTTGTTAATAATGGTACCGATGTCCAGTTCCTCTGCCATCTTCACATAGTCAAGATTTTCCACCATTGCCACTGTCTTTCTCACACCCAGACGTTTAGCTGTGAGACAAGCCAGAATGTTGGTCTCAGCATTGCCTGTAAGTGCGACGAATGCTTGAGTATTGCGTATGCCCTCTTCTTCGAGCAGACCAAGATCGCGCCCGTCGCCATGAATCACCATCGTGTCGCTATTGCCAAGCAATTCGTTAAGTTTCTCGCATCGCTCAGCATTTTTCTCGATAATTTTGATGTTCATATAGTCTGGAGCTGTAAGGGCAGCACGGACTGAGGTCTTGTCGCCACCCATCACAATCACATTCTTCACGTCAGCATAGTGCTCCTTACCAACAATCTTGCGGATATAGGGAATATATTCCTGGGTGGTCATGAAATAGACGAGGTCACCTACACGCAACTCATCGAGACCACCAGGTACAATGGTGTCTTCACCACGCTTAATTGCTACAACATGGTAGGGATCGTTGGGGCCACATAAGTCGCGCAAGGGCTGGTTCAGAATCTCTGCCGTCTCACGTAGTTTAACGCCGAGTAAGGTAAGGGCGCCGTCGTGTACATCCCAACGCTGACGAACCCATGAGAGTTTCAAACCATTGTTGATATCGATGGCCGCAAGCACCTCCGGATAAATCAGTGAGTCGATACCCATCTGCTTGAACAGTTCTTTATTCTGTGGACTCAAATATTCATAGTTGTCAATGCGTGCCACCGTTTTTTTTGCTCCCAGACTATGAGCAATCATACATGCGGTCAGGTTCGTGGTTTCTTCAGGAGTGACGCCTACAAACAAATCGGCATGTGCCACACCAGCTTCTTTCAGAGCCTTGATGCTAGTAGGCGAGGCATCGTAAGTCATGACGTCATACTCGCTCAGTGCATTCAGCCTCTCTTCATTGTCATCAATGAGTATGCAGTCCTGATGCTCTCGTGACAGCAGTTTCGACAGGTGAGTTCCTACGGCACCTGCACCGACTATGACAATTTTCATATTCCTTTTATTGCTTTGATGATGGCTTCCTTGTCAAGGCCTACAATATGATGGAGTTCATCTACGGTTCCATGCTCCACAAATTCTGTGTCTGGCAACCCGAGACGGACAATCTCTGGATGGTAGCCATGATCGTTCATCCATTCGATGACAGCAGAGCCAAGACCACCTGTTTTAACGCCGTTCTCAACGGTGATGATGCGGTTGAAGTTCTCTGCCACTTCCTGCAATATTGTCTCGTCGATGGGTTTGAGGAAACGCATGTCGTAATGGGCTGCGCTAGGAATATTGGCCTCACTGGCCTGACTAGATAAACTTTCTATGGCTTCTGCCACATTGTTGCCAATGGGACCGATACTCAGTACTGCCACATCATTGCCGTCATGCAATTTGCGACCTGTGCCTACCTTGATTTCTTCAAGCGGACAGCGCCAGTTTACGAGGACGCCGCCACCACGTGGATAGCGGATGACAAACGGCCCTTTGTTGGGTAGTTGGGCAGTATACATTAGTCTTCGTAACTCGTGCTCATCCATCGGAGACGAGATGGTTATATTCGGAATGGGGCGTAGGGCGGCGAGGTCGAAAGCACCATGATGTGTGGCACCGTCTTCGCCTACCAGTCCTGCACGGTCGAAACAGAAGACTACATGTAGGTTGAGCAATGCAACATCGTGGATGATATTATCGAAGGCTCGCTGGGCAAAAGCACTATATATATTGCAGAACGGCAGTAGTCCGTCTTTCGCCATACCGCCAGAGAAAGTCACCGCATGGCCTTCGGCAATGCCCACATCGAAAGTGCGCTCTGGCATCTCTTTCATCATGATATTCATCGAGCAGCCGCTAGGCATGGCTGGTGTTATGCCTACGATCTTAGGATTCTTTTTGGCCAGTTCCAAAAGGGTGTGACCAAACACATCCTGATATTTCTGAGGTTTGGAAGGGTCTTTGTCCACGATACGCTCGCCAGTCTCTGGGTCAAATTTGCCTGGTGCATGCCAAGTGGTAACGTCTTTCTCAGCAGGGGCGTAGCCATGACCTTTCTGGGTATGCAGGTGCAACAACTTGGGGCCTTTCATGTCCTTAATCTGTCGGAGTATTCGCACAAGTTCCTTGACATCATGGCCGTTATAGGGCCCGAAATAGCGTATGTTCATACCCTCGAAGACATTTTGCTGATGCGAGATTGCGCTCTTGAAGGCATTGGCAAGGCGCTGAAGGCCGTTTTTCCTGGCATCGTTCATCAGTCCTTTCCTGTATAACCAATTATTGGCTTTGAACTTGATGGCATTATAGGTCTCGTTGGTGCTGAGATTCAGCAGGTATTGCTTCATTCCACCCACACTGCGGTCGATTGACATATTATTGTCGTTGAGAATAATAAGCAGGTCGTTGGGTGAGGATGAAACGTTATTCAATCCTTCGAAAGCTAGTCCACCACTCATGGCACCATCGCCTATGACTGCCACTACGTGGCGTTGACTGTTGCCTTCTAAATTGGCAGCTACTGCCATGCCCAACGCAGCTGAGATGGAATTGGAAGCATGCCCGCAGGCAAAGGTGTCGTACTCACTCTCCGTAGGAGATGGAAAAGGTTTGATTCCGCCTAATTTGCGATTAGTACAGAACTGCTCGCGTCTTCCTGTGAGAATCTTGTGACCATATGCCTGATGACCCACATCCCATACGATACGGTCCTCTGGGGTATTATAAACATAATGCAGGGCGACTGTAATTTCTGCTACGCCAAGACTTGAAGCCAAATGTCCTGGATTGACGGAAAGTTCCTGTACGATGTCCTGTCGTAATTCCTCACATACCTGAGGTAGTTCATCCACCTTCAGTTTACGCAGGTCTTTCGGATATTGTATTTTGCTTAAAAGACTTAATTCTTCTTGTTCCACAGCATAAAAGTTGTATAAACTTTGCAAAGATACAAATAAATTGATAATTACAAAGTAAAAATTAAAAAATATTTGTGTTTTTGTATGCAAAAAACAAGAAATGGCAAATAATGAGATACGGAATCTGTTTATTTGGACTTATCTTTCTTTTTATTCTTTTTGTTGTCTTTGTCGTGCTTGAAGCTGAGTTTTGGCTTTATTTTCATTTTGTGCATCTCCTCGGTATTGGTAAATGAGAACTGCACGACTAAATTCGTCAGACTTCCCTTGAGGGTAACATCACCATCGGCAATAGCGCCGTCACTTTCAATATTGGCAACGATGTTTTTCATGTGAATCATGCGATAGCCCACTTTCCTGATATCTGCCTTAACATGTCCGATGGGCAGTTTCCCGCCTTTCTGCTTGCGCATAACGGCTGTACGTGACTTGGAGATGTCGATCTTGAAACTGGCAGAACAGTCGATGTCGCTGATTTTATTGAGTTGGAAAAGTTCACCGAGGTTTAAGGAGTCGGTACTAGCATTACCAGTTAGATATTTGGTGTTCCCGTCGAGTTCGAAATCGAAGTAGACATCGCCTTTCTCTGTATTCATCAATCCCCTGAACTGCTGTTTCTTCCAAAGGATGTCAAAACTACCGGAATACCTGATAACTCCTAAGGCATAGACCTGATACATCATGTATTTCTTTACCGTAAACTGATTGATAATCTTGTCCTTAATGCCGGGTTTGGCTTTCATCTGGTAGACTTCGAAGTGGAGGTTTAGTTTATGGGCATCTTTCAGGTTTCGTAGCATACCCATCGCATCAATTGTCAGTTTGTTATCGTCGGTATTTACATGAATATCCTTGAAAAGCATGCCTTCGTTAGTACCGCTCAGATTGACACTGAGGTTAAGTGGGATGGAGAATTTGTGAAGTACCTTCGCAAAGGGCTTTGAGATGTCTTTCAGCATGACGCGCCCTTTGATGAGATCTGCATTATAACTCAGTGAAGTGCCTTTCTTTTTGTCGGGCAGTAAGATATGAGCCTTAGGGATGTCCAGACGAGTGGTGACCTGTTGGACAATGGCGTTCGTAAGTGTGACATGCTTGTCACAGATTGTGATGTCGGCTTTCAGTTCGGTTAGGTCGATGCCCGCTATTGTGTCTTTTACACAGCCTTTGGTGAGGGCCAGTTTTACCGAATCCTTATCAAGATGAAGAATATCGATGGCAAAATCAGCTTGCAGGTTAAAGTGCCTGTCATCGAAATCACCATGATGTGGTTTCCCGAAGTTGCGACGTGGAAGATCACAGTCGCTCTTCAGTTCAAGCCCTTTGATGTCTATATGTTTCTTGCCGTCTTTAGGGAGCGTTGCCGTTAGCGTACCTGAGTCGAGGTGCCATCTGACAAGTGCTTTTTTAGTTTGCCTCTGCCAGTCAACTTTTGCATGATGGATGGTGATGGAATGGGTTCCCCGCCAGTGGTTATAGAAAGCCTGTGATAATTCATAGTTAGCATCGTTATAGCTGACATGGATACTTCTCACTACAGCATCTTTCAGGTCGAATCTGAAACTGCTGCGCTTGGTACTGTCCTTGGGGTGACGACTATCTTTCTTGGAAGATTCCAATAGAAACTGGTAGTTGGCTGGACCATTCTGGGGCTTGATCAGATGTATATCGATGCTATCCACTTCGCATTTCCTCAAAAGGATTTCTTTTTTTAGCAAGGCTAGTGGTTGCAGGCGTCCCCAGATTCTCTTCACCTTCAGCATGTCACGCTGCTGCTGATCCTTGATGCGGATGCCTTCGATACAGGCACTCATGTTCAGAAGATTCAGACCGACATGGTCGATCCCGATTTCTGTGTTAAACTGCTTGGAGAGGGCGCTGGTAGCAATGCTTACGAGTTTGTCCTGCACAAAAGTGCTATTGGCAGTGATAACTGTTGCTAGGGCTAGAATAGCAATGATGGCTGCCAGAGTTTTAAGGGCGATGCGTATGCCTTTACGTAGCTTTGCCATATGTTAAATGATATTTGTTGGCAAATTTACATAAAAAAGTGGAAAACGCAAAAAATATTAAGTAAATCATTTGGTTGTTACATAAAAACTTCATATTTTTGCAGTCAGAATCAATTATTATTGCATCACTGCAACCTAAATCATGAAGTACATCTCGTTACCGGATGAAAAAGTGCGTCGCCTGTCCTTTTATCTGGCGATGGAAGAGTTCGTTGCTCGTCGATTAGACGAAAGCGATTGCTTCTTTATGTGGCAGGTGGATCCTAGCGTGATTTTTGGAAGGAACCAAGTGGTTGAGAATGAGGTCAATCTCGATTATTGTAAGGCGCATGGTATTAAAGTCTATCGCAGAAAAAGTGGTGGAGGTTGTGTCTATGCGGATATGGATAATTTGATGTGGTCGTTTATTACATCGGAAGAGAATGTGGGCTTCGCTTTCAATCGATTCGTAAATATGGTGTTGCTGGTACTTCGCAAACTTGGCATCGCTGCTACGGGCACAAGTCATAACGATATCATGATAGGCGATAGGAAGGTTTGTGGAACGGCTTGTTATCATGTTGGAGGCAGAAGTATTGTTCATAGTACTATGCTTTTCGATACAAATATGGATCATATGCTTCATGCTATAACTCCTGGTCAGGAGAAACTTGAGAAAAAAGGTATCCAAAGTGTCCGTCAGCGCATTACCTTGCTGAAGGATTACCTTAAGGAGGATAATCATCCTAAATCGATAGAAGCGTTGAAGACTTTTATCTGTGAAACGCTCTGTGAGGGCGAATATATGCTGACAGAGGCGGATGTGGTAGAAGTGGAACAGATAGAGCAAACGTACTTGAAGGAAGATTTTATTAACTTAATACAACAATAATCTATGGCAATTAGGCAAGAACTTGAAAAGAAGGAAAAGTGGACCTGTCTACATGACAAGCATATTTCTTTAGGCGCAACGATGGTAGCCTTTGGCGGTTTTGATATGCCGCTGCTTTATCAGAACGCAGGTATCGCCCCTGAACATTATGCTGTTCGTGAGAAAGTCGGACTTTTCGATGTTTCTCACATGGGGGAGGTGACTGTACGCGGTAAGGATGCTGAGCGCTATGTGCAGCATATCTTTACAAATGATATTGCTGGCGCACCAGTGGGGAAAATTTATTATGGCATGATGTGCTATGAGAATGGTGGAACGGTGGATGACCTTTTGGTATATAAGATAGGGGAGAACGACTTCTTCCTCGTGATAAATGCGTCGAACATCGATAAGGACTGGGCCTGGATGCAGGAACATGCAAAGGGTTTTGATATCGACCTTCAGAACCGTTCCGACTTTTACGGACAGATTGCCCTTCAAGGTCCTGAGGCTGAGGATGTGATGGAGCGTGTTTTGCGTCTGGCATGCAAGGAAATGGTCTTCTATACTTGTAAGGTTATCGATGATGTTATCATCTCCCGTACTGGCTATACGGGGGAGGACGGCTTCGAGATCTATGGTTCCCATAATTTCATCCGTGACTGTTGGGACAAACTGATAGCTGCTGGCGTACAGGCTTGTGGGTTGGGATGTCGTGACACCTTGCGTTTCGAGGTGGGACTACCCCTCTATGGCGATGAGCTCTCAGAAGATATCACGCCTATCATGGCCGGTTTGGGTATGTTCGTGAAACTGGATAAGGCGGAGTTTATTGGCAAGGAAGCCCTTGCTAAACAGAAAGCAGAGGGACCTGAGAAGAAACTTGTGGGCATTGAATTGTTCGACAAGGCGATTCCTCGTCATGGTTACGTTGTTCTTAACATGAATGGCGAACCTATCGGTGAAGTGACGACAGGCTACCATGCCCTCTCCATTGATAAAAGTGTCTGTATGGCTCTTATAGATTCTCAGTATGCTAAACTTGATACAGAGGTGCAGATTCAGATCCGTAAGAAGGTTTTCCCTGGTAAAGTTGTCAAGAAACAATTCTATAACAAAAACTATAAGAAATAAATATTATGGCAAAGGTAATTGAAGGACTCTACTACTCGGAGTCACACGAATTTGTAAGAGTAGAAGGTGATTTTGGATTCGTTGGTATCACAGATTATGCACAGAATGCCTTAGGCAACGTGGTATATGTCGATATGCCGGAAGTGGATGACGAGGTAACGGCCGGTGAAGAGTTTGGTGCTGTGGAGAGCGTGAAGGCTGCCTCAGACTTGATCTCTCCTGTCAGTGGTACGGTCGTTGAAGTGAACGAAGCCCTCGAGGATACCCCTGAACTCATTAATCAGGATGCTTTTGAGAATTGGATTATCAAGGTGGAACTCTCTGATAAGTCAGATCTTGACAACCTCATGGATGCCAAGGCCTATGAAGCTTTCTGCAACAAATAGATTATAGATGAATTACAAATATTTTCCCCATACAGAGGATGACTTGCAAGCGATGCTGGGAAAGGTTGGGGTGAAGAGCCTTGATGAACTCTATGCCCAGATTCCTGAGCGTATCCGCTTCAAGGGCGACTACGAGTTGCCGCTGGGTGCCAGTGAACTGGAGGTGCGACAGGTATTTGAAAAACTCGGCTCTGAGAACAAACAACTAACCTGTTTCGCGGGCTTAGGTGTTTATGACCATTACACTCCCTCTGTGATTCCTAGTCTGCTGCAACGTTCAGAGTTTTTGACTTCCTATACCCCCTATCAGGCAGAAATCTCACAAGGTACCTTGCATTATATCTTTGAGTATCAGAGTTTGATGGCCGAACTCACAGGCATGGATATCTCCAACGCCTCGATGTATGACGGCACTACCGCCTGTGCTGAAGCGATGATGATGGCGGTGGCTGCTAGTAAGAAAGCCAATAAGGTCTTGGTGTCAGGTTGTCTGAATCCCAAAACCTTCGAAGTGTTGAAGACTTATGCCTTGCATCAGAATATCGAACTGGAGGTGCTTCCGATTCGAGATGGTACTACTAGTCTTGATGATGTGAAAGCCAAACTTGCTGAGGGTGGTTATGCTGGCGTCATCGTTCAGCAGCCTAATCTTTATGGTATCGTTGAGGATTTTACGGGCTTTGCTGATGCTTGCCATGAGCAGAAGGCTCTCTTCGTGATTGATAGTGTGGCAGCTGATCTTGCCGTGCTGAAGACACCTGGCGAGTGGGGAGCGGACATCGCTACTGGCGATGGGCAGAGCTTGGGTATTCCCATGCAGTTTGGCGGCCCGTATGTAGGCTACATGTGCTGCACGGAGAAATTGATTCGCAAGATGCCTGGTCGTATCGTGGGTATGACCAAGGATAACAGAGATCAGAGGGCATTCGTACTCACCCTTCAGGCTCGCGAACAGCATATCCGTCGCCAGAAGGCTACGTCGAATATCTGCTCGAACCAATCGCTGATGGCACTCTTTGTGACAATCTATCTCTCACTGATGGGCAAACAGGGCATGAAGGAAGCTGCACAACTCTCATATGCTGGTGCCCATTATCTCTGCGATGAACTGCTGAAGACGGGCCGTTTCAGATTGGCTTTTGATAAACCGTTCTTCAATGAGTTTTATGTGAAGTACGATGGTGATGTCCAGACGCTTTATCAGCGTTTCATCGAAGCAGGCTTCCTGGGTGGTGTTCTGGTAGATGAAGGTTTTCTCTTTGCCGTCACTGAGAAACGTACCAAGGAAGATATTGATAACTTTGTAAAGATAGCAGCCTTATGAATAATCGATTATACGGAAACCTGATTTTCGAACTCTCTAAAGAAGGTCGCAAGGGCTATAGCTTGCCAAGGAATAATTTTGGAAACTATGAGATTCCCAAGGAATTGTGCCGTTCTGAAGAGGCTGCTTTGCCTGAGTGCGATGAACTGACAGTAGTGCGGCACTATACGAACCTTTCAAATAATAACTTTGGTGTAGATACCGGTTTCTATCCCTTAGGTTCGTGTACAATGAAGTACAACCCCAAGATCAATGAGGAGATGGCAGCTTTGCCACAGTTCCAGAATCTCCATCCGATGCAGCCTGAGCATACAGTCTTAGGTGCCAAGGCTCTCATTATCTTACTGGAGAAATCGCTATGTGCTCTTACGGGTCTGGCGCATTTTACTTTCAAACCCTATGCAGGTGCGCATGGCGAACTCACAGGCCTGATGACAATCGATAATTATCATCGTTCGCGTGGCGATCTTCAGCGCAAGAAGGTCATCGTGCCTGATAGCGCTCATGGCACCAATCCTGCCTCGGCAGCCGTCTGTGGCTTAGAGATTCTCGAGGTGAAGTCTACTCAAGATGGTTTAGTAGATTTAGAAGACCTGGAACGTCTGGTATCTCTTGAAGGTTCTAGCATCGCCGCCATGATGATGACCAATCCCAACACCCTCGGCCTCTTTGAAACACGCATTCCTGAGATTGCAGAGTTGATACACGGTTGCGGAGGACTGATGTATTACGATGGGGCTAATCTGAATCCGATGCTGGGCGCTTGTCGCCCTGGAGACATGGGCTTCGATGTAATGCACATCAATCTGCACAAGACGTTTTCAACGCCTCATGGCGGTGGTGGGCCTGGCTCTGGACCTGTTGGCGTGCGCGAAGGCTTGCAGGATTTCTTCCCCTTCGTGTCACCCTATCAGGGCAACTACGCCGTCATGATGCGTGCTTATGCCTATATCTGTTCGTTGGGTCGTGAGAATGTCAGAATGGTGTGGCCATTGGCTACGCTCAAGGCCAACTATATTAAGGAGTCGTTGAAGGATGTCTACGAACTGCCCATCGACACGACTATTCCCGAGCAAAGCTCGCCTACCCGTAGCCTTTGTTGCCATGAGTTTGTGTTCGACGGTCTGAAGGATAAGTCTACAGGTGTCACTACGATGGATGTGGCTAAGCGTCTGCTCGACTATGGCTATCATGCACCGACCATTTACTTCCCTTTGCTCTTCCATGAGAGCCTCATGATTGAGCCTACGGAGAATGAATCGAAGGAGACACTTGATGGTTTTATCGCCGTGATGCGCAAGATAGCAGAGGAGGCGAAGAATGATCCAGAACTGGTGAAGTCTGCTCCACACGATACGCCCATCGGACGCGTTGACGACGTTCTGGCTGCCAAGCATCCCATCACGACTTATAAACAGATGCTCAATGACAAAAACTGATCTCATTATCATTGGTGCGGGGCCTGGTGGGTATCGCGCTGCAGAATATGCTGCCAGACAAGGGCTGGAGGTCGTGATCTTCGAAGACTCAGAGGTGGGAGGCACTTGCCTGAATGTGGGTTGTATCCCCACGAAGACATACGTTCACTCTGCCACCTTTGCTGAGGCTCGTGAGCGCATGGCTGCCGTCGTACCTCAGTTGCGTGCCGGTGTCGAGAGTATTCTCTCGCACCCCAACATCACTTTGGTACGTGAAAGGGGCGTTTTTGCTGACGCCCACACAGTAGGTGACTATACTGCTGATAACATCATCATTGCCACTGGTTCTGAAACTAAATGGCTCCCAATTGCTGGTTGCGACGATACACGAGTTGTAGACTCAACGGGCCTGTTGAATCTGGAAACACTACCCAAGCGTCTCGTTATTATTGGTGCAGGCGTTATCGGTATGGAGTTTGCCTCGGTGTTTCATCGTTTTGGTTCAGAAGTTACGGTCATTGAATATTTGAAGGAGTGTCTTCCTGCCCTCGATAGCGATATAGCTAAGCGCCTGCGCAAACTTATGGAGAAACGTGGCATCACTTTTAAGATGAAGACGGCCGTTGAGAATGTCCGCGATATTGAAGCTGATGTTATATTGATGGCAACAGGGCGCAAACCGCGTGTACAGCCTGATTTTGCGAAGGCTGGTTTTGAGTATGACGAACGTATGGGAATTACAGTAGACGACAACTTCGAAACGGTGGTGAAGGGAATTTATGCCATCGGCGATGTCAATGCCCGTCAGATGCTGGCTCATGCGGCGGAGATGCAGGCTGTTAGAGCTGTGAATCATATCCTTGGTAAGGCCGACGGCATCCGCTTCGATATCATGCCAGCCGCTATCTTTACAGAGCCAGAGGCCGCCTGTGTGGGGCCAACAGAGGATCAACTGAAAGCCGTGGGTAGTAACTATGTCTGCAAAAAGGCCTTCTGGCGTGCCAACGGCAAGGCCCTTGCAATGGGTGAAACAGAGGGCATGCTGAAACTCTTTGCCTCTCCTGAGGGGACTATACTCGGATGTCATGCCTACGGTGCTCATGCGGCCGATATCGTACAGGAAGTGTCAGTCTTGATGTGCAAAAAGACAACGCTCCAAGAACTCGCCGATATGGTGCATATCCATCCGACGCTCTCCGAAATACTGAAAAACGCTGCAGATTAATCTCTGCAGCGTTTTCCTGTTTTCATTCTTTCATTTTTCGAATGATATCTTCTACGACTTTCGGGAAATGTTCCATCTCCAGCTGGTGCTCCTTTTCTGCGATATCGTCGACGGTGTCATCAGGCGAGAGCGCCACTTTGAATTGTGCGATGATTTCTCCTGCGTCGCAGACGGGAGTCACCCAGTGTACGGTCATACCCGTTTCTGTCTCTCCTGCAGCCTTTACGGCCTCATGTACATGGTGGCCCCACATGCCTTTGCCGCCGTATTTGGGCAAAAGGGCAGGGTGGAGGTTGATCATCTTATGGGGATAGGCATCAATCAGGTAGTTGGGAATCAGCGGCAGCCATCCTGCCAGCACAATGAAACCGATGTCGTATTTCCTAAGCAGTGGCATCATCACGTCGGGATTCTGGAGGTCTGCCTTGGGTGCAACGGCCGTGGGCACGCCCAGATTGCTAGCCCTCACTAGTGCGTAGGCATCAGGTTTGTTGCTGACGACCAAGGCCGTATTCACCAGTTCAGAACCTTTGAAATAATTGATTAGGTTCTCACAGTTTGTCCCCCCTCCTGATACGAAGATTGCGATGTTTATTTTCTCCATGATGGTTGATTTTGGGCGCAAAATTACACATTTTCTTAGACATAAGTACATAAGAACATAAGTTTTTTTGTTTCTTTTGTTCTTTTGTCTAAAAAAATTTTTCCTTAACATGCAAGAAATATAGCCTTAACTGCTTTTGTTTTTTCTTTTAACATCCTTTAAAGTTATTCTTTACCAATAAAAAATTTCTAGTTAAGGAAAAATATTTTTTCAGTTAAGTGTTTTCAGTTTTTTAGTTAAGAGAATTTAATTTTTCAGTTAAGTGTTTTTTTCTTCCATATTAAGGTTCGCCGAGTTACGTGTTAAGAGTTTTTGTATTGCCAGTTAAGTAAAAATTTGGTGAGTATTAAGATTGGATTCCGTTTATGTTCTAATTCAATCCAACGCGTGCGAAGAGTTTTTACGTTTTGACTTTATTTTAGGCCAAAATGCGTTAATCTTCCCCAATCCGTTGTTCTTTACAAACTTTTTTTCGTATATTTGCAAAAAATCTATTTGTGTATGTGTCCAAAAATGAAAAAGAAAGGTTATGCTGCAAAGGCAGACCATAAAAAGAAGTATAAGAAGTTTTTCTCTAATGCAAGATATCGTCATGCTCGTATTAGGAAATACAGGCTGAAAATAGAATCTCAGGATGTGCAGGATATTGTTCGAGAGAGAGATGTTGCTAAAGTAATGGAGAACTTTGAGAAAGCTCACTTGCAATTGAAAGACCTACTTATAGAAAGTCGCATTGATGCCAGAACCGGTGGCGGCGGAGGCGGAGATGGCGGTGGAGATGATGGAGGCGGAGGAGGCAAACCACCCCATAATAGTATCTTCAATCGCTTGGTTGACGAGGACGAGCTGGCGGATTGTATCTTAAACATCGTGGATAAATTCTTTCATGGCGCAAAAGAATGTAAGATCTGCGAGGTGAATTTCAATCTTTATGATTTTTTCTTGCTCACACAATACTACTTCAATTATATCAAGATTCTCGAGAAAAAAAGTAATTTGGCATTTTGCGATTATCTAAAACAAAAGGTATTTGCCGGTTTAGATAAAATAGGTATTAGGAACTATAACATCTATGCCAAAAAAGAGAAGTATACCAATTTTGCAGAGCTACTAAATAACAAAATAGATATCAGATTTGTTAATCGTCCTGAACTACCCCGGCCAAAAATAGAAAATTTCCTGTTGGCACCTTTCCAAGAGATCGGATGGTATTTCCAACATTCAGACTATTTTGACAAGTTGAGGAAAGAGAAAGACAAGGCCAAATCATTGATTATATAAGAGGTTCCAAGTACGGAACCTCTTTTTGTTTTCCAGACCCGACCGGAATATTTCCAATCGGTTTCGGGGTATGTAAAAATACCGTATCTTTGCTCCCGATATTATAAACAGGATAACAATTAAAATAAGATTTCAGATGGAAAAGATAGTCATTAATCCCAACGGCAGGAAGGCACTCGTCGAGAAGTACGGGGCTGCGAACGTTTCAAGAGCATTGTGTTTCAGGTCTAATTCTCAGATGTCGAAAGAGATCCGCCATGAAGCGATGAACGAGTATGGCGGACACATATTTATATTTTAATAGGAGGGAAGACGTATGATACAGATGAATCTCAAACGGATATACGAGAATAACTCATGTACGCATGGCATACTGACGATACCTGCGTATCATTTCAGATGCTTCACGCTCGAACTGCGAGACGGCGATGATCTGTCATATAAGCATGATTGTCGGATTCCCGAGGGATCGTACACCCTTATACGGGGCTTCGCACAGCAGTGGCCATCCTTCCCTGTGTTCAAAAAAAAGCTGAAAGGCTTCGCCAAAAGGCCGGAATTCAACCTGTCAGCTAATACATATATGAAGCTGCCTACGGGCCACATCGCCCTTGGCACAGCAAAGCTTGACGACTTCTCTATCCAGCAGAGCGACGATCTGTCAACAGCCTTCAAGGAAATCTTCCGCGACGTTTTCATCAGAAAGCAAATCGTTACACTCTGTATTTTCAAAAGCAATTCGTATCGATATGAAGACGTAACTTACCACCAGCATGAGGAAATGTCGTACGACTTCTTAAAAAATGATGATGAAGATGAGGATGAATTGGAAAACAACCCAGGCAACGGATGAGAAGTATGTGTATCTCACCGTGATGCGTGACATTAAGCAGTATTGTGCCAGTGGCTATTGCGAGGTAGAGGTCTGCTTCTACCATTTCCTGACCCTGCCGAAGGGGTTTATCAAACGCAACATGGCCGCCATCGCACCGATGTATTTGAAAAAACATCTCTTTATCGACTGGCGCAATAAGGATGCCGTACGCACGTTCTATCTGCGCTTTATAACCATGTTGTGTAAGCTCAATGCGCTTCAGTTTGATTTAAAGGCTTTTGATGAAGCATTTTCAGTTTTCATCCAATATGTCAAGGCCCTGAAATGAAATGTTATAGCAATGATAAGATTTTCCGCCTTGACATGACACTGGTGCCAAGCTCGGCCCGAACGACAATCTCCTGGTCTTTGTACGCCGCTATCATGATGGCGCCCAGCCTTGGCTAGCTAGCATCAAGAATGGTGAAGTGACCTATGGCTATGACACAGAGGTGCCTGACCCCTCTGTGTCAGTTCTTTTGTTATTGACACAAAGTCTCCTGACCCCATGATCTTCCAACGCCGTGAGTGTCAGGGATGATTGACAAGTGGACTTTGCAAAGTTACTGCTTCGACAACCATTCACTGGGCGTGAGGCCAGTGATGGCTTTGAAGACACGATAGAAGGTCGTATCGTTGGCAAAACCAGATTCC